>Ga0068862_100000265_pt1 | contig 58275 bp, 53 predicted proteins | sample KBSSwiS52_FD_66598 | JGI IMG/M metagenome (GOLD analysis project Ga0068862, IMG submission 66598) | Switchgrass rhizosphere microbial communities from Kellogg Biological Station, Michigan, USA - KBS Switchgrass S5-2 | ecosystem: Host-associated > Plants > Roots > Rhizosphere > Soil ...
TGAATGAGATCTCGTATCGATCAGGAGGAACCGCTTGCAGCGGGATTGCCGCGAAGCTGCGCCAACTGGGGTGGATATGCGTCATGCCGACGCCGTTGACGCACGCGTCCGCGAATGACGGGAGATCGGTGCGTCGCGCGGTCTGGCCCATGAAGACGATACGTACGGACGCCGCAGTGGAAGGAGACGATGGTCCACCGTCCTCATCGCAGCCTAGAGCGATTATCAATACGGCGGCAGCGGCCGCGATATGTCTCATGATCGAACCGTGTCGTCCTTGCACTTCACGTTCGAATATCCAGAACGAAACGCGGTGACCGTTCCCGCGTCGGGGTCGTACTTGTGTCGCCACACGCACGCGGTGTCGTTCGCAAGCAGGTGAATCGAGACCGACGGCGTCTCCGAGATGGTTGTGACGTAGTGGATATCGCCGTCCGGTGGCAGCAGCGCATAGAACTGTCCCGCCGCTACCGTCTGCTGCGTGGCGATTCGCAGCACCGCTCTCTTCTCATCGGTTCCATCGTCAAGCCGCGCGTAGGTCGTGTCGAGCTGCGCGCCGCGATAGATGCCGACCAGGCCCCATGCGAGATGGTCGTGCACGGGCGTTGACGATCCTGCAGGCACGACGAGCGAGAACAGACAGAGCTCCCCCGCCTCATCGCGGTAGAGCGCGTACTGGCCGATGCCGCCGCCCATGCCGCTTGCCTGGTCTGGTTGCGCGAACTCATCGGGCAGCCAGCCGTCGGCGGCGAGCAGCCGCGCAAATGCCGGTCGCAACGCGTCGACGCGCGTGGCGTGATCCGGGATCGTGCGCGACAACCGGCGCGTCTCATCGATCAGCGCGCGAACCTCCGGCACATCAACGATAAAACCGAACTCCGTGTGATGGTGATGCGAGAGATCGCACATGTTGCCTCCGTTCGGATCGTTCGAGTCGTTCTTGATCGTTCGGGTGGTTCCTGATCGTTCGGTCGCTCACGTCCAACCCAGGAACCTGAGCGTCCATGAACGGTTCGAACGTACTACCCATTTGGGCGATTTCGAGCGACGAGCGTGTTCCTAGGATCCAGTTATGAACATCGAGCCCCGTACCAACGACGACGAGCTGCTCGACGCCTACTCACAGGCGGTGATTGGCGCCGTCGAGACCGTCGGCCCCGCTGTCGTCAACGTCCATCGTGGCGACGCAGGAGCAGGATCCGGCGTCATCTTTACACCGGACGGTCTGGTGCTGACAAACCACCATGTCGTCCATGGCGCGCCGCGCGTCGAGGTGATTCTCCCTGACGGCCGGACGATGCGTGCGGATGTGATTGGCCAGGACGCAGCGACGGATCTGGCGGTCCTCCGGATGGACGCAACCGTGCCATGGGCGCGCTTCGGCGACTCGCGCCGGCTGCGGGTTGGCCAGGTCGCAATCGCGATCGGCAACCCCTACGGTTTTCAGCACTCGGTGACGTCGGGAGTGATCAGCGCCCTCGGCCGGTCTCTCCGGTCTCAGTCTGGACGGCTGATCGACGACATCATCCAAACCGACGCGTCGCTCAATCCGGGGAATTCCGGCGGCCCGCTGGTGACGACGCGCGGGGAAGTGGTCGGCATCAACACGGCGATGATCCGACCTGCGCAGGGACTCTGCTTCGCAATCGGGATCAACACCGCGCGCTTCGTCGCGTCGCGTTTGATTCGAGACGGCCGGATCCGGCGAGCCTACATCGGCATAGCGGGGCAGAATGTTGACGTTCCGCGCGCGCTCGCCCGTGCGAACCAGCTCGCCATCTCCACGGCCGTACGCGTGGGATCGATTGAGCCCAACAGTCCGTCGGCGCGCGCGGGCCTTGAGAAGGGCGACATCGTCTATGCGATGGGTGGCGCCGCCGTCGCGGGCATTGACGACCTGCATCGGATCCTGAACGAGGAGCGAATCAACACGGCGGTGGAGGTGTCGCTGATCCGAAAAGGGGAGCGGCGGACGCTTTCACTCACGCCTGTCGAAGCGGGTTCATAAGGTTCACAGCGACACCAAACCACGCCGGACAGCGAGACGTACTGCCTGAGTCCGGTTCGCTGCGCCGAGCTTGCCGCAAATCGACGCGACGTGGAACTTCACCGTCTGGTCGCTGATACCGAGTCGCGTGGCGATCGACTTGTTCGGGAGACCCTCGGCGAGAAGCTCGAGCACTTCAACCTCACGTGCGGTGAGCGGTTCCTCGTAATCGGGCGCATCGCCGAGCGTCGCTGGGCGCGCCGTAAAGGCGCGCCCTCCAGGTGCAGAGATCAGAATCGCGTCCGCCTCGACTCCCGACGCACGCGCGTCCGCCATCGTTGCGAATTCGCCGGCAATGGTGAACGAGCTCTCATCCAGCTCCGCCCTGAGGCGCGCGCGTTCATCGGGTGTCCCCACCAGCAGAAGGCGCATTGACCATTAGGACGCGCCGCGTTCGCCGATGGTGACGGATACCTCCGTCGGCGTGCCGCCGCGAACCAGGCGTAACGTTGCGGCCTTGCCGACGCGGTCCCCCGTCAGCCAGTCGAGCAACTCCTCGGGCGAGCCAATCGTCTGCCCGTCAGCCGCGAGAATCACGTCACCAACCAGAATTCCTGCCCGTGCGGCAGGCGCATCGGGACTGACCGCGACGACGAGCAGTCCCTCCTCAACCTGACCGACGCGCTGCGCTTCAGGAAGGCGAACCGGTTGTCCTGCTATGCCGAGGTAGCCGCGTTTGAGACCGCCATGCTCCAGCAGATGCTGCGCCGTGCTCCATGCAATCCCGGCGGGGATGACCACACCAAGCCCCCTGATCGTCGACGCCGTCGTGATCCCGAGCAGCGTACCGGTCGTATCGATGAACGCGCCCCCGGCGAAGCCGTCGTGCATCGGTGCCGTCGTGCGGATGATCTGCTCGATCGCACGCCGCCGCCCGGTGTGCAGAGGGCCGCCGATGATGGAGATGACGCCCGCGCTGACGGTCAGGCCGTTGCTCCACGACCGCGCGATCGCAAGTGCAAGGTTGCCGACCCGAGGTGTCTGTTTGGCGACGGCAATCGGCGAGGCGCTCAGGGCCGGTGCTTTGAGGACCGCGAGCCCAGTGGCCGGATCCCAACCTGCGAGCTCCGCCTCGACGGCCTCTCCCTCGCCGCGGACGTGCAGCCGATCTTCGCGCCGGAGCGCCCGAGTGGTCGTGACGACCACACCGGGGGCATAAACGACGCCGCTCGCCGGCTGGCGGCGCCCCTGGACCTGGATGACCGACGGTGCCGCTTTCGCGGCCGCGTCTGCTAATTCGTTGGAAAAGTCAGTGAGCATGGAACGATCCTCGCGCAGTCGATGCCGCGCGAGGATCGCCCATCCGGGTAGGTCGCTAATTGGTTGCCCGACCGTTGGCGCGAAGGTTCTTGTTGAAGAAATCGATGGTGCGCTGCCACGACAGCTCGGCCGCCGCCTTGTCGTAGCGCGGGGTCGTGTCGTTGTGGAAGCCATGATTGGCGCCGGCGTACACGTATTCTTCGTACTTCTTGCCGTTCGCCTTCAGCGCCGCCTCATACGCAGGCCATCCGGCGTTGACGCGCTCATCGAGGCCGCCGTAATGAATGAGCAGCGGCGCCTGGATCTTCGGCACATCCTCTGCTTTCGGCTGCCCGCCGTAGTAGGGCGCCGATGCGGCCAGTGACGGCACGCGCACCGCGAGCTGGTTGCAGACGCTGCCGCCGAAGCAGAAGCCGACCGCGCCCACTTTGCCCGTGCACTCGGCGCGCTTCTGCAGCACGCTGACGGCTTCCACGAAGTCCTCGATGATCTTGTTCTGGTCGAGCGTGCGCTGCATCTCGACGCCCTTGTCATCGTTGCCGGGATATCCGCCGAGCGGCGTCAACGCATCGGGGGCGAACGCGACGAAGTTGGCGACGGCGAGTCGCCGCGCCACATCCTTGACGTACGGCGTGAGCCCGCGGTTCTCGTGGACGACGACGACGCCGGGCACTTTGCCATTCAGGTTGGCGGGCTTCGCGAAGTAGCCCTTCATCTTTCCCTGACCCTTGGGCGAGTCGTAGTCGAGCGTCATGGTCGCGATGCGTTTGTCGCTCTCCGGCACCTGCTCGGCCCAGGCGTAGTTCGGGCTGAGCGCCTGCAGGATGGCCGCAGCCGTCATGCCGCCGACGGCGAATTTCGCGGCGCCGTCCAGGAAACCCCGCCGATCAATCATTCCGTGCACATAGCGATCGAAGAGCTTCAGGATCTCCGGATGGAAATCGTTCGCCGTCAGTCGCTGCTGCTGTTCCATACGTACTCCCGGTTAATGGTTGGTGGTTAGGGGGTTAGTGGCCACCAACGAAATTCAGGGCAGTCAGGGTATCACGAGGCGGGATCGGGAATCGGGGATCAGGAATGTTCGTTGTACACCTGCGTCATGTTCTTCACGGATTGCGGCGATCACCTGTCGCACGTCGCTGATTAGTCAAACTACCCCCCGATCCCCGATCCCTGCGGGGTAATTGTCTCCAGCGCCCTTCCCGTTGTCGGCGGCGCGAATAGCGCGATGTCAATAATGCAGATCGCCAACGCGCCGGCGATGACGCCGAACATCGCTGTTGGGCCAAACCGATCGAGCACCGGCACGAGGACGAACGGCATGGCGGCCGTCGAGAGGCGACTCATGCCGTACGCGGTGCCGGCAGCTGTCGCGCGCACCGACGTTGGAAAAATCTCGACTTGGAAGATATGCAGCGCGTTCGAGAAGACGTTGCTGGTCGCGGTGTAGAGGAAGCCTGACGCGAGGATGAGGACAGGAGAGGACGCGTAGCCGAGGGTCAAACCGAATGCCGCCATCAGCGCGGCCGATGCCACGATGAGCCAGCGGCGATCGATGCGCTCGACGATCGGCAGCGACAGTGCCGAGCCGACTGGATAGCCGATGAAGGTCAGTGACGTGAACGTCAGGGACGTCACGATCGAATAACCCTTGGCGGCCAGCACGGTCGGCACGAGCGTGCCGAACCCGTAGTAGCCAACCGTTTGAAAGAGATGGAAGACGCACAGCATCAGCGTTCGTCCGCGGTAGCGCGGTCCGAAGATCACGCGGAACCGTCCTCGCTCTGGCGTGGCGGATTCGTGGGACGCGGGTGGCAGTGCGCCTTCGCGCGCGGCCTCGTCCTCCATCACCGACACGATGGCCTCCGCTTCGGCCGTGCGGCCGACCGTTTCGAGCCATCGCGGCGATTCCGGCAGCTTCGCGCGCATCACCCAGACGATGGCCGCGCCCAATGAGCCGGCCACGAACATCCAGCGCCAGCCGTCGATGCCGAGCGGCTGCTGCGGCACCAGGATGCGGGCGAGAAATCCTGCCGCGGGGACGGCGACAAACCCGAGCGTATATGCCCACGCCGTGTAACGACCACGATGGCGCGTGGGCAGAAGCTCGCTGAGATACGCATCGACCAGCGGCAGCTCGGCGCCAATGCCGATGCCGGCGAGAAACCGCGTCACGATCAGCACCGCGACATTCGGGCTGAACGCGCCGAGAAGTGTGAACGCCGAATAGATGCCGAGATTGACGAGAAACGCCGTGCGGCGGCCGTACACATCGGCAAACCGGCCGAGCAACGTCGCCCCGAAGAACATCCCGACGAAACTCGACGCGATGATCGGTGGCAGCGCGGCACGCGTCAGTTGGAACTGCTGCGTGAGCACGGTGGCGAGCACACCCGCCAGGAAGATGTCGAACAGATCGAAGAACGACCCGATGCCCGCGATGATGGTTGCGTCGCGGTGAAGCCTTGTCGGCGGAAGACGATTCAGTCGCGCGGCGATTGAGGTCCGGATCCCGGATCCCGGGTCCCGGATCCCGGACGCTGCGCTATGGTCGGATGCCGGGTGTGTTGACACGAATTCGCCACAGGCTGCGGCCACCAACCATGTACAGCGTCTTGCTGTCGGCGTCGCCGAACGCGAGATTCGCGACACGTTCCGCTGGGACGATCGTCCCAAGGTGTTTTCCTTGCGGTGAGATGATCCAGACGCCGCCTGGCCCCGAGCAGTAGATGTTGCCGCGCTGGTCCACCTTCATGCCGTCGGTGTTCCCAGCGACTCCGCTCGCCCCGAGGTCGATGAGTACGCGCGCGTTCGTCAGGGTGTCATCCGGACGGACGTCGTATGCCGTGATCTTCGTGCCGCCGTTGACGTACAGAATTCTTTCATCGGGAGCGAACGCGATGCCGTTCGGCGCGGCGCCCTGAGGGTCCTTGTCGAGCAGCCGAAGTACACTGTCTTTGATCAGGTAGACACCATGGTACGGAAGCTCGCGCGCGGGGCCGTCATCGCGCCCGCGTATCCCGCTTGTCGTCTCCGTAAAGTAGATGGCGCCGTCAGACTTGACGACCAGATCGTTAGGACTGTTCAGCCGCTTTCCCTCGTAATGGTCGGCAAGCGTCGTTCGTGTCCCGTCCTTCTCGACGCGCGTGACGTTACGGTCAGTCATCCCCGCGATGATCAGTCGCCCCTGCCGATCGATCGTGAGACCGTTGGAGCCGATGAGCAGCAGGTGGAGCCGGCCGTTGGTGTACTGACCGCCGACATTGTTCAAGTCGTTTCCGGTGTAACCGCTCTTTTCCAGGAACACCGATAACTGTCCGTCGGGTGTCCATTTGTAGATGACGTTCGCCGCCATGTCGCTGAAGAGCAGATAGCCACCACCCGTACCGACCCAGACCGGGCCTTCGACGGCGCCGAAATAGTCGCCCTTGAGCAACTCGGGCTTCGCGTTCGGTGAGATCAGGGCATCAAGCGCCGGGTCCAACCGGATGACCGCATTTGATACGGGCTTGGACTGCGCGGCGTCGAACGGTCGCTGTGCCGCAACGACCATCGTCGCCACGGTAATGAACAACGGGATGGCGGATCGCGTCATGGCGAGCGCATCCTACACTGCATTTGCGATTTGCGATTGCTGATTGGTGATTCGAAGGTCAGAGATCACAAATCACAAATGAAATGGGCCCGGAGTACACTTCACGCATGGCCATCGATCCGGCTGCGATTGCTCAGGAACTGATCGACGCGTATGAGGGTGGCGACCTGCTGCCCGAAACGTTGTCGTCCCGCGAAGGGTTCGATCTCGAGCTCGCCTACGCGGTCGAAGCGGAACTCGCGCGCCGGCGCCAGGAGCAGGGACGAACGGTCGTTGGACGCAAAGTGGCGTTTGCCAATCCGGCAGTGTGGCCGAAGTTGAATCTGCAGACCGTTGCGTGGGGGTCGATGTACGACGACACGGTGCAGCCGGCGAACGACGCGGATGTTACCGTTGTCCCGTTTACCTACGCGCCGAAACTCGAGCCGGAGGTCGTGTTCAAGCTGAAGGGACCGCTAACGGGCAATCCTTCAGATCCCGTCGCCGTCATGAACGCGGTTGAATGGATCTCACTTGGGTACGAGATCGTCGACTGTCCGTTCCCGGAATGGCAATTTCAGCCGTCGGATCTCGTCGCAGCTTTCGGGTTTCATGCCGGGCTCGTGCTGGGGCAGCCGACGGTCGTGACCGCGGCGAACGCGACGACGCTGGCGAAACAGCTGGCGGAGTTCAAGCTGAAATTGTTCAAGAACGGCACCTTCATCGAAGAAGGCGGCGGCAGGAACGTGATGCGCAACCCCGCGCTCTGTGTCGGTGAACTGGTGGCCGCCATCGGGCGTTCGCCGTGGGCCGAACCGCTCAGACCGGGCGAACTCGTCAGCACCGGTGCGTTGACTACGCCGATGCTGATTGCGCCGGGCGAGACATGGCGCGCCGAGGCGGAGGGAATCAACCTCGCGCCGTTGGTGATGAAGCTGTAGGAAATCCCAAATCCCAAATCCGAAGATCGGCCCTGATAGTCAACGGGACATTTTTGTTTGATGAAGACACCAATATCCCAAAATCGGAGGATCGCTTGGGAATTGGTTTTTGGGATTTGGATTTTGGGATTTGCTTACGCAGCGGCGCGGTCGATGCGGACGACGGTGCCACGCGCGGTCCAGCGGAGGAACGATCCCTCGACCAGCGCGTCGATCACCAGCCGCGATGCCTCATGATCCAGCCCCCACAACCTGGCCGCTTGCGGCAGCGTGAGCTGCAGACCGGGCATCTCGTTGAACTCACTTCTCACACGGTGTACGAGTCGGTGTAAATCCATGGCCAGCCCATGAGCAACAGATGGGCCAACTCGGGGACCCGACTGCAATCGTGCAGAATGCTTCGTGTTTTCTCGCGTGCAGGCGAAACGAGATGCGCAACGCGACCGCGCGGCTGCGTGTTTAGCGACAACGGTGGGTATTTTCACGCGTGACTGCGACATTTATGTGGGAGACCGTGAACCGTGACATCTTCATTTGATCCAAGTCCGTTGGCGTCACACATCGCCGCCGACGCGGAACTGCGTGACCGGGACCTCGGCTTCGGCACCGTCGTCAGCGGCACCCGTGCCCGGCGTCTGCTCAATCGTGACGGTTCGTTCAACGTCGTGCGCGAGGGGCTCGGGCTACTGGCGACGCTTGCGCCGTATCAGCTGCTGCTGACCATCTCGTGGCCGGGATTCATCGGCATCGTCACGCTGCTGTACCTCGCCGTGAACCTGCTGTTTGCGCTGTTGTTCCTGGCGTGCGGTCCCGATGCGCTCGCGGGCCCGGGCACACACATGCTCGGCGGTCGGTTCAGTCAGGCGTTCTTTTTCAGCATCCAGACGTTTGCGACCATCGGGTACGGACAGATTGGACCGAACGGTTTGGCCGCAAACCTGCTCGTGACCGTTGAGGCGCTTGTCGGCCTGATGTATCAGGCGCTTGCAACCGGACTGCTTTTCGCGCGCTTTGCACGGCCGACGGCAGCCATTGTCTTCAGCCGTCAGGCGATCATTGCGCCATACGCGGGTATGGAATCGCTCCAGTTCCGCATTGCGAACCGGCGCCGGCGCAATGAGATCATTGAGCTCGAGGCACAAGTGCTCTACACATCCTTCGAGAGCAACGAACGCCGTCAGCTCGTACGGCGATATCGGCTGCTGCCGCTCGAACGTAACAAGGTGACGTTCTTTCCGCTGGCGTGGACGATCGTCCATCCTATTGACGACAGCAGCCCGCTCAAAGGAAAGTCGCGCGAGGACCTCGAGCGTGAGGAGACGGAGATTCTGGTGCTGCTGACCGGCGTGGATGAAACCTATGAGCAGACGGTCCATGCGCGGACGTCGTACCGGGCGGACGAAATCGTGTGGCATGCACGGTTTCAATCGGTGTTTCGCGGCATCTCTCCGTCACATCTGGTGTCCATAGACGTGAGCCGGCTGAACGACATCGAACAGGCTTGACGCGAGACGAGGTCATGGACTGGAAAGAACTGAAGCAGAACTTCGGCGATTTCGTGCACGGCTATTTCGTCTCGGAATATGAGCGGAAGCTGCGCGAGCAGTTCGTCGATCTCAACGATCTGTTCATGCTGCAGTGCTTCATGGAGCTCGTCGGCCTGCCCAACCCGGCGGCAATCTACCTGCTCGACGTCTATCCGTTCTTCCTCGAGGAGTTCCATACGTGGCACCGTCGCATGGGGATGGACCGTTCCCCCATCGGCAGCATGCCCTGCTGCTGAAGCGCATCCTCTTCTTCGGCGGGAAGGGAGGCGTCGGCAAGACGACGTGTGCGTCGGCGGTCGCGCTCGCGGCGAGTCGGCAAGGCAAGCGCGTGCTGCTCGTGTCGACCGATCCCGCGCATTCCACGTCCGATATCTTCGGCACACCGTTCGCCGCCGACGAGCGGGAGATCCATCCAGGTCTCTACGGCCTCGAGGTTGACGCGAATCTCGAAGCGCGCCGCTACATCGACAACGCGAAGGCCGGCATCGCACGCATGTTCAGCCCCGCGGTGGCGAAAGAAGCGGGGCGGCAGATCGAGCTCGCATCCTCGATGCCCGGTGTCGAGGAGGTCGCGTTGTTCGATCGAATCGGCGATCTGATCGTCGATCGGTTCGACGCCTACGACCTGCTGATCTTCGACACGGCGCCGACGGGACATACCCTGCGCCTGCTGCGGATGCCGGAGCTCGTGTCCGCATGGATCACGGCTCTGTCGAAGCGCCGCCGGGCACTGCTGGCGCTGAACCAGGACATCGATCAGGTGCGCCTGGCGCCCGAGGCGATCGACCCCGCGGAGGATCCGATCCTCAAGACGCTCGATGCCCGGCGCGACAAGCTCGAACAGGTGCGCGCGCGTCTGATGCAGCACAACTTCACCGGCTTTGTGCTGGTCGTCGTTCCCGAGCGGCTGCCGATCGAGGAGACGGCGCGCGCGGCCGACATCCTTGCGGAGTCGAACGTCAACGTCTGCGAAATTGTGGTCAATCGCGTACTCCCCGACGATGTGGACGGCGATTTCTACCGGTCCCGCCGGGCACAGGAACGGGTCTATATCGACGAAATCAAGCGTCGTTTCGGGGCATATCCGCTCGCGTGGGTGCCCCAGCTGCCGACGGATATTTACGGGGTGGAGAACCTCGAACGCATCAGCGCGGTGCTGATGGGGGCGACATGGTAGGGGCCGACCTTCAGGTCGGCCCCAACACGCTGAAAGTCGGCCCTGCAAGCTTGGCCGTCCTCAGGGTATTCTGTTTGGGATGACTCGCGCCCTCCGGCGCGCTCGTCTCGCGCCACTCGCCGCCGTCGTCGTCCTGTTTGCGACGATGCCGGTCACTGTCTCGTCGTTGCTTCACGATGAGCGGGACGACGCGATCTGCAACCCTGCCGTCGTCGTCCATGACGCGGCTGCGCACGGGGTGAGTGCGCCCGCGACCGAGCTCCCCGATTCCCAGCACTGCGACTTCTGTCACGCGTTCCAGTCGCTTCGGGCCGTCTCCGAGGCACTGCGGTTCGCCGTGCCTTATGTTGACGCGCGGCTGGTCGCGGGTTCGTCGATCAGCCCACTCACGACACTTCTTGTTTCCAATCGCCCGGCCCGGGCGCCGCCGATCGTCGCGTAAAGCTTCACCGTGGGACGAGCCATAACGGCTCGTCCTCCTGGTGTCCGTTTCCCCTGCACATGTGGCGCGAACCGTCATGGTCGCGCCGCGGATCTCGTTTAGATCCGCAGGAGGTGATATGCGAGCGACGAAGGTGATGCGCGCGGCGGCTGTAGCGGCCGTTCTTGTCGCGCCGCCGCGCGAGGCCGCGGCACAAAGTGCTGAGCAGGCGCAGCAGATCCAACAGCAAATCGATCAACTGAGGCAGGAGTTCAACGACCGAGTCGCGGCACTCGAAGCGCAGCTTGCCGCGCTGCAGGGAGGGCAGCCGGCTCCGCCGCCGCAGCCTGCTGCGCCAACTGCGCCGCCCGCGCCGACGACGGTCGACGTGCCGCCGGGAGCGGCCGGAGCGGGCGGGCCGACCGGGGCGCTGCCGATTTACGGTCCAACATCGCTCGGGTCGAAGATCTTCAATCCTGACATGGCGATGATCGGAAATTTCCTTGGTGCGACCGGGCGCAATACAGTGGATCCGCAACCTGCACTGGAAATGCACGAGTCCGAAGCGTCGTTGCAGGCGGTGGTCGATCCGTATGGGCGCGCGGACTTCTTCATCGCATACGGAGAAAACGGCGTCGAGCTCGAAGAGGGCTTTCTCACGCTGACGGCGCTTCCGTCGAAATTTCTTGCAAAGGTCGGCAAGGTACGCGCGGCGTTCGGCAAGGTCAACACCCTGCACAATCACGTGCTTCCATGGACCGATCGCCCAATCGTCACGCGGAATCTCGTCAACGGCGAAGAGGGCATCGATGATGCGGGCATTTCGGTGTCGCGGCTGATTCCGGCGGGCCCCCTCTTCCTCGAGGCGACGGGCGAGGTGTACCGAGGCGATTCGGGAGACCTGTTCAGGTCGACCCAGCGCGGCCACGTCGCGTACGTGGGTCACCTGCGCGGTTATCACGACATTACCGAATCGACCAACATCGATCTCGGCGCGTCATATGCGTACGGCCATAATCCCGTGGGTATCGTCAGCGGGATCGACATTGGCCGTTTCACGACGACGCTCTTCGGTGTGGACGCGACGTTGCGGTGGCGTCCGCTGACGCGCGCGATCTATCACCAGTTCATCGGACGCAGCGAAGTCATCTGGAGCGAGAGGCAACAGTTCGTCGGCACTCAGGACAGCATGGGGTATTACGTGTCGGGCGACTACCAGTTCGCTCGGCGATGGTGGGCTGGTGGCCGTCTCGATCACTCAGGTCGCGCCGACGATTCAGCCATCATCGATACCGGTGGTTCGGCAGTGTTGACGTACTGGCCGAGCGAGTTCAGCCAGATGCGAGGGCAATATCGCCGCACGAACTATGGCGATGGTCCCGCGGCGAATGAGTTCCTCTTTCAATTTCAATTCTCCATTGGCGCGCATGGCGCGCACCCCTTCTAGGACATGACTATGCGAAGTTTGAAATTGCTCCTGTTGTTCGTGCTCGCGCTGCCCGCTGGCGCATTTGCGCAGGGCAAATTGAATGTCGTCGCGACCACGGAGGACCTCGGATCGCTTGCCCGCGAGATTGGCGGTGACAGGGTGTCGGTAACCTCTCTTGCGAGGGGATATCAGGATCCGCACTTCGTCGATCCGAAGCCGAGCTTCATTCTCGCGGTGAGCAGGGCCGACATGCTGATCGTCGTCGGACGCGAGCTCGAGATCGGCTGGCTTCCGCCGCTGCTGACGAGCAGCCGCAACAGCAAGATTCAGGTCGGAGGCCCCGGGTATCTCGACGCGTCCTTGAACGTCAAGATTCTCGAGATCCCGACGGGCCAGATCACGCGCGCGATGGGCGATGTCCATCCGCTCGGCAATCCGCACTACTGGCTCGAGCCGGGCAACGGTCGTCGTATTGCGCAGGCGGTTCGCGACAAGTTGAGCCAGCTTTCGCCGCCCAACGCCTCGTACTTTGCTCAGCGTTACGGCGATTTCGACACTCGTCTTGCCGCCGGCGAGAAGCGATGGGACGCAGCCATCGCCCCGTATAAAGGGACGAAGCTCGTGACCTTCCACCGTTCATGGCCCAACTTCATGGATCGCTGGGGCCTGGATGTCATGGGCTACGTCGAGCCGAAGCCCGGTATTCCTCCGACGCCGCAGCACACCATCGAGGTGATCGACGAGATGAAGCGTCAGGGCGCAAAGCTGATCATCGTCGAGCCGTACTTCGATCTGAAGACGCCACAAGCGATCGCCAACCAGGTTGGCGGTAAAGTGCTCGTGCTGGCGCCGTCGGTCGGCGGCGCCAAGGAGGCGACCGACTACGTCCAGCTGTTCGAGTACGACGTGAATCAGCTCGTCACGGCGTTGAAGCAGGTCACGGGAAAGTAGGACCGCCGTGGACTGGACGATTTTTCTGTTTCTGGCGCCCGCGATTGCGGCCAGTTTGATCATCGCGGGCATCCACGCGTATCTCGGATTGCATGTCGTCGAGCGAGGGGTCATCTTCGTCGATCTCTCGCTGGCGCAGATTGCGTCGCTTGGCGCCGCCATCGCGGTGTGGCGCGGCTACGATGCGCACGACCCCGCGATCTACTGGATGAGTCTCGGGTTCACGCTGATTGGCGCGTTCATTTTCGCCATGGTGAAGGGACATGAGGCGGACATCCCACAGGAGGCGATCATCGGCATCTCGTATGCGGTCGCCTCAGCCGCCGTCATCCTGACGCTCAGCAAGGCGACCGGCGAGGCCGAGCATCTGCAGAACATGCTGGTTGGCAACATCCTGTCCGTGCAGTGGCCGGAGGTGATTCTGACCGGCGCCATCTATCTCGCCCTCGGCATCTTTCACTATGTCTTCCGAAAGCGCTTCCTCGAGATCTCCATCGATACCAAGGCTGCGGCTGCGCGAGGCGTTCCAGTCAGGTTCTGGGATTTTCTTTTTTATGCGTCATTCGGACTGGTCGTCACGCGTTCGGTCGCCATCGCCGGCGTGCTGCTCGTCTTTTGTTATCTGATCGTGCCGTCGGTTGGCGGGATGCTGTATTCCTCGCGCATCGGACGCCGACTCGCGATCGCCTGGATCATGGGCGTCGTCGTGTCGATGCTGGGGATGTACTTCTCCGTGCGACTGGATTTGCCGACGGGCGCCACCATTGTCTGCACGTTCGGGATCGTGCTCGCCATGATGGCAGCCGTGCGGCCGTTGTTGCTACGTCAGACAATTCACAATTCAAAATTCAAAATGCAAACAGTACCTGTGTCGGAACAGAAGGGGTGAACGCGCTGCGCTATTAACCCCATTGCCGGGGACTAAGTAGCGTTTGCATTTTGCATTTTGCATTACGAGATCATGCCTCCACCATCAACAAACAACGTGCTGCCCGTCGTGAACGGATTCGTCATCAGCATCAGGATCGCGTCAGCGATGTCCTCCGCCTGCCCGACTCGCCTGGCCGGCAGCGTGGCGGCCGCATGATCGAGCATCGCCTTCTTCTTGTCGGCCGGCATCGCCGCGCGAATCGGGGTGTCGATCAGGCCGGGCGAGACGGTGTTCACGCGCACCGGTGAGAGCGCCAGCGCGAGGCCGCGCCCGAGGCTTTCGAGCGCCGCGTTGATGCAGCCTTGCAGCAGCGCATCCTTGTTCGGCCGCTGACTCAAGAATCCCGAGACGAGCGTCAGCGAACCCTGCGGTGAGAACCGCGCCAGGCGTGCGGTCTTGTACGCGCTCCAGAACTTCGCGTTCATGTTGCCGTAGGCGTCCTGCAGTGAGAGGTCGTGCAGCCCGGCCGATCGCCCCGCTGCGACCGACACGACGATGTGATCCCACTCAGGCTGTTTCGCAAAGAAGGCTTCGAGCGCGGCGTCGTTGGTAGTGTCGAGCGGAGCGCCGTGCGCGCCGCCGCCGATTGTGGCGATGGCGGCGTTTACCTTATCGCCCGAGCGCGAGGCGATGGTGACCTGTGCGCCGCCAGTCGCTGCAGCTCGCGCGGTCGCCAATCCGATTCCCGACGATCCTCCCAACACGAGCACACGACTCCCCTTCAATGAACGAGGCATAAGATCTCTCCTTGAATCCCCCTAGCATAGCCGCGTGAAGCCAACCTTCTTCAAGACCGCGCGCGAGTTCCAGCGATGGCTTGCGAAGCACCATCGCAAGAAGTCGTTGCTGCTCGTCGGGTTCCACACCGTCGCATCGGGGAAGCCGTGCATGCGCTTTCCGGAGGCGCTTGACGCGGCGCTCGCGTACGGATGGATCGACGGCCTCAGGCGCCGCGTTGCACCCGACGCATACACAGTGCGGTTCACGCCGCGGAAGAAGGGCAGCTTCTGGAGCGCGACGAATACGAAGCTCGCCTTGGAGCTGATCAAGGAGCGCCGCATGAAACCGGCTGGTCTGGCGGCCTTCAGGCGGCGGGACGAGGACCGGACGCGGCGTCATCATGCGGCGCGCGACAGACCCGCACTGGACGCCGCGTCGCGGCGCGCGCTGAAGGCCGACAAGAAGGCGTACGCGAACTTCCAGGCGCTGCCGCCTGGCAGGAAGCGCCTCTACACGTTCTGGATCGCGAGCGCGAAGCGAGACGACACCCGAGCGAAACGGCTGGCCGTCGTGGTCGAGCGCTGCCGCGCCAGCAAGCGCATCGACCCGTTCCATCCGTTCAGTCGGGAGTGAATAAGCGGCCACGTGTCTCAGGTCCGAACCAGATCACGATCGCCACTGTGAGACCAGCGACCGCAATCACGAGCGCCATCGCCGTGGCGAGCGGCACCCCTTGCTGCTGGAGCGCGCCGATGAACGTCGGCGTGATCGACCCAATAGCCGCACCTGCGTGGTAGGCGAGGCCCGGACCGACGCCGCGGACGATCGTCGGGAACCGCTCGGTCAAGTAGGTGGGTGCCATCCCCCAGATGCCGATGCCACAGATGCCCATCACCACCGCGCCGATCCACATGGCCGCGGGGCTCATCGTCAGCGTAAAGAGCGGCACCGATGCGACGCCGAGCAGCGCCGCCAGCGTGATGGCGCCGCGCCGTCCAAGGCGTCGATCGGACACGGCTCCCCATACAGGATTGCCAAGCGCCTGCCCGAGATTGAGCGTGACGAGATATGCGAGCGGCTCGATGCCTCTCGATCGGAGCAGCGTCGCATACCAGAACGTGATGGCGTAGTACGAAAACATGAACGCGGTCATCAGCAACGCGCACTGCACAGTGGTGCCGATCAGATCGCGTTGGAACAACCGCACAATCGGCGGACGTTCGGGGCGGCCGCTCGTCTCGATGCGTGCGCGACGCTCGAGCCAGACGGGACTTTCGGCGACGCGCGCGTAGATCCACGGCACGAGCAGTACGGGAACAATGCCCGCGCTCAGCATCACGCGCCAGCCGATGGCGACGTCGAACAACGGGTAGAGGAAGCGGAACGCGAACGCGGCGAGGATGAAGCCCCACGCGAAGCCGCCCTGCAGGAGTCCGGAGGCGGCGCCGCGCAAACTCGCCGGCCAGTGCTCGAGCGTCAGCGGCATCCCTGCGGCCCACACACCACCCATCCCGATGCCGAAGAGCGCCCGGAGCGCGAACAGCATCGAATATGACGTCGAGAAGCCGCTGAGAAATGCAAAGATCGACAGCCACAGAATCGACAGCATCAGCGGCAGCTTACGTCCCCAGCGATCCGCCATCGCGCCGGCAACGACGCCGCCGACCAGACGCATCACGAGCGTGACCGTCCCGAGCGCGCCCGCGAGCACGGCATCAACCGCGAACGTCTTCTGGATGTCGATGAGGATGAAGGTCAGGACGGTGAAGTCGAACCCGTCGAACATCCAGCCGAGAAACGTCGCGGCGAACGCGCGCCATTGGTCGCGCGTGAGTTCCCGGTAGCGCGACTGGTTCGTCGTTGGTGGTTCGTGGTTCGTGGTCGTCACCGCGACGAGTCTTTTATCACCAACCACAAACCACTCACCACCAACAAGGTAAGATGGCGATTCTCCATGACATTTTTTGCGTGGCTCCAGGAGACCCCGTTCGCGCATTGGGTGGCGAGCGATCCGTCGCTGCTCGCCTATCCAACCATCCTCACGCTGCACACAGTGGGAATGGCCATCGTCGTGGGTACATGCGTCGTGATGGATCTGCGACTGCTCGGGATCGCCGGTGACCTCCCACTCAAAGCCTTGATCGCGGCGCCGCGCCTGGTGTGGACGGGCTTTCTCGTCAATGCGGCGACCGGCATCGCGCTGTTTACCACCGACGCGGAACACAAGGCGGTGCAGACGGTGTTCTTCGTGAAGCTGTCGCTGATTTTTCTCGCGCTCGCTGTCTACGTCCGGCTGCGAAAGCTCGTGTTCGGCAATGGCACGCCGAGTGCGGCGTCGATCTCCGGAGAGGTGAAGGCGTTGGCGGTTCTCTCGTTGATTCTCTGGACGGGCGCGACGGTGGCGGGGCGTCTGATGGCGTATTTGATATGACGATCCCCGCGCTCGATCCCGTCGTCGAATTCATCCGCAGCCTGCGGATGTCACAATTGTTCCGCGATGAGGTTGGATGGCTCTGGCCGCTCTGCGAGAGCCTCCATTTCCTCGGCCTCTGCCTGCTGATTGGCGCGGCCGGCTTCTTCGATCTGCGGCTGCTCGGTTTCATGAAGGGCGTGTCGCTCCGCTCGGCGAAGCGGTTCGTCCCATGGGCGATGGTCGGCTTCGCCGTCAACCTGCTCACCGGCCTCATCTTCTTGATCTCGCAGCCGCAGCAATATGCGACCAACCTCTCGATGTGGCTGAAAGTCCTCTTTCTGCTGATCGCGGGCGTTAACGCGATGCTGTTTGAAACGTCGTTCAGCGACCGGCTGATGGCGCTCGAACCCGACGCCGAGATGCCGCTGTCGGCGCGGCTGATCGGGGCGGTGTCGTTGATTTCGTGGTTTGCAGTCTTGTACTTCGGGCGGATGCTGCCGTACCTCGACCCGAATCCACGGTCGGGCGTGTAGAATAGCCGGCGCAGTCCTGAGGAGGCGTATTTCTATGATGCGTAAGCTTTTGGGTGGTTTTGCCGTCGCGAGCGTGCTGGCGGTGGCCGCCCCTCGCGTGGCGCTCGCGCACCATGCCATGCAGGCGGAGTTCGACCAGAACAACGTCGTGGTGATCTCGGGTGTCCTCAAGAAGGTGAACTGGGTGAACCCGCACGTCAACTTCCTGCTCGACGTGACCGAGCCGGACGGCAAGGTGACGACGTGGACGCTGGTGCATGCCGGACCGAATCAGCTGCGCGCCGCAGGTCTCAGCGATCGTGATTTCTTCCAGGTCGGCAAGCCCTACACGGCCAGCCTCGCGCTCGCGAGGAACGGATCGCCGCGCGGGTATGTCTTCACGATCAAGACACCCGACGACAAATTCATCTATCTGACCTTCGGCTCCGTCGGCGCCGACCCGTTGAACAAAGATGGCAAGGGTGGCCTCGGCAACGGACGCCCGACGTCGTTTCAGAACTGATAGGTATCAGGTTTCAGGTTTCAGGGGTGGTCCAGGTAATAGCTGTAAGGTTGAGGAGATAGGCATGGTGCGCCGTTTACGTCGTTGCGCCTTGATGGCCGTAGCCCTTGCGGCGGTCGCCTGGGTATCCACCTCTAATCTCACCGCGCAGTACGGTGGTGGCGGCGGCGGGCGATCGGCGGAGGACGCGAAGCTCGCAGCGATGCCGACACCGAAAATGGCCGATGGCCATGCGGATCTCAGCGGACGCTGGGGCGGCGGTGGGTTTGGCGGTGGAGGCAACGCGACCCAACGCTTCGATGCGAAGGGCAATTACCACAACCTTCGCAACGACCGGAAGGGAAGTCCGGTCAATCAGGAACGCGACTCGGGGCTCGATCAGCGTTTCCTGGACAACCTGCCGCAGTACAAGCCTGAGCACTGGGAGAAGGTCGATTACCTCGATGTAAACGGCAACGTCGAGGACACCAACTTCCACTGCTTCCCCGCCGGCGTGCCGCGCATGGGACCACCGACCAAGATCATGGCGACGCCAACCGAGATCGTGTTTCTCTACAACCAGAAGAACACCTGGCGCCTGATTCCGATGAACCGCCCGCACGATCCGATCAACTCGAAAGATCAGACCTACATGGGCGACTCGGTTGGCAAGTGGGAAGGCGACACGCTCGTGGTCGACGTCACCGGCTTCAACGACGAGACGTGGCTGGCGTGGCCCGGCTACTTCCACACCAACAAGATGCGCGTCATCGAGCGTCTGCGGCGCGAAGGGAACCTGCTGCACTATCAGGTCACCGTCGAAGACCCGGACGTGCTGATGCAGCCGTGGAAAATGGACGAACGGGTTATGCGGCTCAACACGCAGCCGATGGTGCAGATCGAAGATCCGCCGTGCGTCGAGTCCGATGGCGCCAATCTCTACACGAAGGAGAGAGGCTAAGTCGTTCGGATCGTTCGAGTCGTTCCGTAGTCGTTCGGATCGTTCGAAGGGGGCCGGCTTCAGCCGGCCCCTTCGTGTTTATGAACGTCAAACAGCACTGGGACACGGTGTACGCGACGAAGGGCGAGCGCGACGTCAGCTGGTTTGAGCCCTCACCGGAGGTGTCGCTGGCCATCATTGACGCGACTGGCCTCACGCGCGACACCTGCGTCATCGACATCGGAGGCGGCGAGTCCCATCTGGTCGACGCGCTGGTCGAGCGCGGCGTCACCTGTCTCGCTGTGCTGGACGTTGCGCGCGAGGCACTGCTGCGCGCGCAACTGCGACTCGGCGACAACGCAAGCGAGGTCGCCTGGATTCAGGCGGACGTCACCGGCGCATGGTCATGGAAGGAAGTGGACATCTGGCACGACCGGGCCGTGTTTCACTTCCTGACTGAGCGTGCCGATCGCGACAGATACAAGGTGAGGCTTGCCGAGATGCTGAAGAGGGGCGGCTCTGCGATCATTGCGACCTTCGCGCTCGATGGGCCGGAGAAATGCAGCGGGCTGCCCGTCATCCGCTACTCGCCTGAAACGCTCACATCTGAATTGGGTCGCGAATTCGTACTTGTCGACTCGCGTCACCACCTCCACACGACGCCGTGGGGCATGACTCAGGCGTTTCAGTACTCTCGATTCGTCCGACGTTAGTCCTTGTACGGATCAAACGTATCGCGGCCTGCCATCGCGACACCGATCGGCTTGAGCGTATGAAGGATGTCGATCGTGTCGCCGTGATACGCGAGCACGTCCGACAGACGCTTGTAGCATTCGGGCGCTTCGTCGGCGCCCCCGCCGCGCAGCTCGACGCCTTGCGTATGCAGCGTGTCCTGCCACTGGCGCCAGTTGACACGACCCGGCTTCACGCAGCGTGCGCCTTTCCATTTGCCCTTCGCTTCCATGCGGCCCATGACACGTCCGGCGCCATGCACGGTCGAATAGAGCGCGCGCCGTGAGTCCGGCGACTCCTTCCCTCGGATAATCACCGCATCGTCACCCATGGATCCGCCGACGAAACCAAGCTGCCCCGGAAACGCGGGGGTGGCGCCCTTGCGGACGACGAGCCACTGCTGGCCGTCGTGCTGCTCCCACCAGGCGAAGTTGTGATGGTTGTGGACGCGCCGCTCGTCGCTCGCGTCGAGAAGCCGCAGCACGCGGTTCACGACCCAGTCGCGGCCGGCATATGCGTACTCGCCGGCGATATTCATGGCCGCGAAATAGTCGTCGGCCATCGGCGTTCCGAGCTGAATCGTCGATGGAGACGCGTCCATGCTGTCGTTCACGTGGTCGCCCCATTTCCTGCCGCTCGCCAGCGCGAGAAAGCCCGACGCGGTCTTGTGGCCGAAGCCACGCGAGCCGAAGTGCACGCCGACCCAGAGCCGCCCGTCCGCGCGATCCTCGAGCAGGTCGACGTAGTGATTGCCGCTGCCGACCGTGCCGAGCTGCGACCGTGCGAGATCGAGCAGCGCTCGTTGTTGTGGAACCGGGCTGTGCGCGATCGCGTCGAACACCGGCGCATCGCGAATCGGCTCGTCGTTTCTTCGCCCGACGCCGAACGAGATCGTGCTCCAGATCTCGTCCATCGCCTTTTTCACGTCGAGATCGGACGCGATGAGATTCGTTCGGACGGCGCAGTTCCCACACCCGATGTCGTAGCCGACGCCGGCGGGCATGACGACCGACTGCGACGCCAGCACGCCGCCGATGGGCATCGAATAGCCCTTATGGTGATCCGCGCACAACACGCCGCGCGCTTCCTCCCCGCCCGCATCGAGACAGCGATCGAGCTGTTTGCGTGCGTCCTCTTCGACAGGACCGAACGCGACGAGCTCATGCGCGGCAGGCATAGGACGGCGGACCTGAAGGTCCGCCTCTACGGATGCTCATTTACAAACATCGAACCAAGGATTCGTCGCCAGATCGCCGATCGACGTAGAGGCCGACCTTCAGGTCGGCCTCTCCACTAATTCACGGCGAAGCAGTAGAAGAGCCCGTCTCCGCCCGTGGACTTGAGTTCGTCCTGACTGCAGCCGGCTGTGTCGTGAGCTGAGTTCCACGACGAGCCGGTCACCGGATCGTTGCCGCTGCGGTCGAAGTGGCCGATCCTTGCCTTGCCCGACATCGGGAAGTAGCGGACCCAGTTGCCACACGTCGTGTTCGCCGAATCGGAACCCGGGTACGCGGTGCCGTCGGGCTGCGTGCCGGTGAGGATGTCGTGTTTGTTCGGTGTGTCGCCGCGGCCCGGCAGCGCCTCACCCTTCTCGGTGAGCGCGGTCATCTTGTTGATGTTGTTCTTGTCGCTGTGCAGCTCGGCGACATTGTTGGCGATGAGCGCACCCTTCGCATTACGCCAGGGCCCGGTACCAATCCGATCCTTCGCGTTGATCGTCGGATGGCCGGCAGATCCGTTCTCGCTCAGATACGCGTGCCACGTCTTATTGCCCGCGCCCGCCGCGCTCGCCAGCATCTGACAGTGACGGTCGGCCCCGAGCAGTCCTCCAAGGTTGCCGCCTTTGCCCGGACCGACGCTCGTCACGAAAAAACTCATGGAATTGTCGGGTTGCGCCTGTTGGGCGACGGCCGGCGAGGCCGCGCCGCCGACGAGAATCGCCGCCGCGAACCAGATTCGCGCCGCATGCATGTCAGATCCCTCCTGAAAGACGAGAAAAGTGTAAATGAAAGCGGGAGTGGCGGGGGTATTCCACCTGGAAGCCAGTTTCCTGTACGATCCGCGGCAACAAAAGTCACGCCCTCAGCCAAATGGTCTTCCTGAGGAGGAGACATGTCGAAGATTTCGCTTGGAATGCTCGCAGCGGCCGCCATCTTCATGTGCACGATCGCGCCCGCCGCGGGCCAGAGAAACGGCGGCGTCGCCGACCTGCCCGACGGCCCGGGCAAGGAGGTTGTCGCGCAGGAGTGCACGAAGTGCCACGGCCTGAACAACATCACCAACTCGTGGGGCTTCAGCGAGAAGGATTGGCGCGAGACGTTCGACTCGATGGTGAAGCTGCCTGACGACAAGGCGACGATCATTGCCGCGTATCTCGGCAAGACCTTCCCCGAGAAGGCAGATCGGCCGAAGACCGTCGTCGTGCCCGGCGCCTTGAAGGTCAACATCAGAGAATGGGTGGCGCCGACGCTCGGCTCGCGCCCGCACGATCCGCAGGCCGCAGCCGACGGCACCATCTACTGGGCCGGCATGTGGGGCAACGTGATCGGGCACGTCGATCCAAAGACCAACGCGATCAAAGAGTATCCGCTGCCGACGACGAGGACCGGTCCGCACGGCCTGACGATGGACAAGGAAGGGAACGTCTGGTACGCGGGCAACTTCGGCGGCCTGATCGGCAAGCTGAATCCAAAGACCGGCGAGGTCAAGGAATACAAGATGCCCGATCCGGCAGCGCGCGATCCGCATACCCCGGTCTTCGACAAGAAGGGGATGCTCTGGTTCACGCTGCAGAACGCGAACATGGTTGGCCGTCTCAACCCGGCCACGGGCGAGATCAAGCTCGTGACGATGCCGCAGGCGCGCTCGCAGCCGTACGGCCTGGTGATGATGTCCGATGGCAGCCCGTTCATCTGCGAGTTCGGCGCGAACCGGCTGGCAAAGTTTGACATCGACACGATGGCGATCACCGAGTACGAGCTGCCGAATCCGATGTCACGGCCGCGCCGTCTGACGATCACGCCCGACGACGTGGTCTATTACGCGGACTATTCGCGCGGCTATCTCGGGATGTACAACCCGAAGACGAAGGCGTCGAAGGAGTGGCCGTCGCCGAGCGGTCCGAAATCGCAGCCGTACGGCATCGTCTATACGAACGGGGCCGTCTGGTACAACGAATCGGCGATCCGGCCGAACACCATCGTGCGGTTCGACCCGAAGACCGAGAAGTTCCAGAGCTGGATCATCCCCGCCGGCGGCGGCGTCGTCCGCAACATGAGCGTGATGCCGAACGGCAACATCTCGATGGCCGAGAGCGGCGTGAACCGCGTCGCGCTCGTCGAAATCAACGGAAAGAGCAACGGAACGAACTAGCGGGACGCCTCCATCGCGATCGCCGGTGCCGCGCCGGGTTCCTCGACCGACGCGCGCACCGGTTTCCTCCGCCGCCCTGTCAGCCACGCTCGCGCGTTCTCGATATACACGTAATAGACCGGCGTGATGTAGAGCGTCAGCAACTGCGACACGACGAGTCCACCAACCACAGCCAGACCAAGCGGACGGCGCGATTCGGCGCCGGCGCCTAGTCCCAGCGCAATCGGCAGCGTTCCGACGAGCGCAGCCATCGTGGTCATCATGATCGGACGGAAGCGGACGAGACACGCCTCGTGGATCGCGTCCCGCGCGGAAAGTCCGCGTTCACGCTGTGAGGCGACCGCGAAGTCCACCATCATGATGCCGTTCTTCTTGACCAGCCCGATGAGCATGATGATGCCGACAAACGCGTAGAGGCTCAGCTCCGCCTTGAAGAGCAGCAGCGTCAGCAAGGCGCCGAATCCGGCAGCCGGCAGTCCCGACAGAATCGTCAGTGGATGCGTGAAGCTCTCGTAGAGCACGCCCAGGACGATGTAGATGACGACGATCGCCATCAGGAGAATCAGACCGAGACCGCGCAGCGAATCCTGAAATGCCTGTGCGGCCCCCTGGAAGCTGGTAGTCACCGTCGAGGGGAGCGTTGTCGAAGCCGTCGTCTGAATTGCCGAGACGGCGTCGCCGAGCGCAATCCCTGGTTTCAGGTTGAATGAAATCGTGACCGACGGCAGCTGCCCGGTGTGCGCCACGGTCAGCGGTCCGACATCGGTCGACACTTTTGCGACCGTGTCGAGCGGAATCAAGCGTCCTCCGGACGCGCGGACGTAGAGCATCGACAATGCCGCCGGATCGCGCTGGAACTCGGACGCCACCTGCATCACGACCTGGTACTGGTTGTTCGGGGCGTAGATCTGCGACACCTGACGTGTGCCGTAGGCGTTGTTCAACGCCGTCTCCACCTGGTTGACGGTCAAGCCGAGCGCCGAGATCCTGTCGCGATTCAGGGCGACGCGAATCTGCGGGTTCTTCACCTGCAGATCGCTGCTGACATCCTCGAGCCCGGGCAGCTGCCGGATCTTGTCTTCGAGGATCGGCGCCCAGCGGTACAACTCGTCGGTGTCGGTATCCTGCAGCGTGAACTGATACGGGCTGCGCGCGCCCTGCTGGCCGCCCAGGTTGATCTGCTGTGGCATGTTCATGAACACGCGCAAGCCTGGCACCTGAGACACCAGCGGGCGCAGCGACGCGATGACCTCCTGCGCGGTTTGCGTGCGCTGATCACGCGGTTTGAGGTCGATATTGAGATTGCCGCGATTGCCGTTCGCAAAGTTCGACAGGCCGTTGATGCTCGGGTTGCGGCCGATGATCTCGGCGATCTGCTGCTCCTTCCGCACCATGTCGTCGAAGCCGATGCCCTGCACCGCCTCGGTGGTCACGTTGATGCGACCGACGTCTTCGTTTGGCAGGAAGCCTTTCGGGATCAGCGTGAACAAGTAGGCCGTCGCGCCGACGAGCACAATCGAGACCGCCATCGTCAGCGCGTGGAAGCGGAGGCTCTGCCGCAGCGTGACGTCGTAGACATGTCGCCAGGCGTCGAACATGCGCTCGGTCGCGTTGTAGAACCAGCCGTGATGCTGCTCCTCATGCGGCGTCAGAAAGCGACTGCACAGCATCGGCGTCAGGCTGATCGACACGAACCCCGACACGAGAATCGCGACGGCAATCGTCACCGCGAACTCGTTCAGCAGCCGGCCGACGATGCCGCCCATGAACAGCACGGGGATGAACACCGCGACGAGTGCGAGCGTCATCGAGACGATCGTGAACGCGATCTCTTTCGACCCGTCCATCGCCGCCCGCATCGGCGCCTTCCCCATCTCGATGTGCCGGACGATGTTCTCGAGAATCACAATGGTGTTGTCGACGATGAACGCGACCGAGAGGATGAGCGCCATCAGCGACAGGTTGTCGAGGCTGTAGTCGAGCAGATACATCACTGCGAACGTCGCGACGAGCGACACAGGCAGCGTCAGGCTGGGAATGACGGTCGCGGAGATGTTGCGCAGGAACAGGAAGATGACCAGCACCGCGAGCGCGATGGTCAGCAGCAGCGTCATCTTGATGTCCTGGACCGATTCGCGAATCGCAATCGACCGGTCGCTGCGGATGTCGAGCGAGATCGATGGCGGCAACTGCGCGCGGAACTCCGGCAGCAGCGCCTTGACGGCGTCGACGACCGCGACGACGTTGGTGCCTGGCTGCTTCTGGACGGAGAGGGAGATCGCGCGCTCGCCGTTGAACCAGAAGGGCGACTTGTCGTTCTCGATGCCGTCGTAGACATGGGCGATGGCATCGAGGCGGACCGGATTGCCGTTCCGATACGCGACGATCGTCGAGGCGTACTCCGTGGCGCGGAGCAATTGACCGTTCGCCAGGATCGTGTAGGTGTGATCCGAACCGTAGATGGTGCCCGTCGGCAGATTGACGTTCGCGGCCTGGATCGCCGACGCCGCCTCGTCGATGCCGATGCCGTGCGCCGACAGGTTGCGCGGGTCGAGATCGATGCGCACCGCGTATTTCGCCGCGCCGCCCACCGCGACCTGCGCGACACCCGGCACCGTCGAAATACGCTGCGCGATCGTCGACTCCGCATACTCGTCCACCTGCGAGATCGGCAGCGTGGACGAATACAGCACCAGTTGCATCACCGGGTCGTCGCCGGGGTTGACCTTCTGATATGAAGGCGGCGCGGGCATCTGCGTGGGCAGCTGCCGCGTCGTCCGCGCGATCATCGACTGCACGTCGGCAGCCGCGGCGTCGATGTCCCGATTGAGGTTGAACTGCAGCGTGATGGTCGTGAACCCGAGCGAGCTGTTCGAGTTGATCGAGTCGAGTCCGGGGATCGTCGCGAACTGCTTTTCCAGCGGCAGCGCAACCGCCGCCGCCATGGTCTCGGGGCTGGCCCCGGGCAGGTTCGCCTGCACCCGGATCGTGGGGAAGTCGATGGTCGGCAGGTCGCTGACCGGCAGGAGCCGGTACGACATCGCGCCGAAGACCATCAGGCCGAGGACGATCAGCGTGGTGGCGATCGGACGTTTGATGAAGAGCGCCGAGAGATTCATCGCGTGGCGACCTGTGCGCCGCCGTCGCGCGGCGCCGCCTCGGGCTTCACCTTGATGCGACTGCCGGCCACCAGACGCAGTTGACCGTCCGTGATGACCGTTTCGCCGACCTTCAGGCCGTTTTTCACGACGCTCTCGCCGCCGCTCGTGCGGTCGACCGTCACCGACCGGAGATCGACGGTTTGATCCGGCTTGACGACGAACGCGAAGTCCCCTTGCTGGCCGGCCTGGATCGCCACGGTCGGCACGACAATCGCGGAGGGCTGCATGCTCAGCGTCACGACGACGTTGACGAACTGACCGGGCCACAGTCGCCGGTCTTCATTGGAAAACGATCCTTTGATCTTGATCGTGCCGGTGGAGGGATCGACGGCGTTGTCGATGAACGCGATATGGCCCATTGACGTCACGGTCTCCGACGGCGCGCTCGCCTCGACCCGCAGCGTTCGCTCGGCCAGGTATCGCTTGAACGCGGGGAGCTGTCCCTCGGGGATGCCGAACGAGACGTTGATCGGCGCGATGCGGTTGATGACGACCAGCGGCGTCGCGTCGTTGGCGCGGACAAGGTTGCCGGGATGAACGATGAGCGCACCGGTGCGACCCGAAATCGGCGCCTTGACCGTCGCGTAATCGAGTTGGACCTTCGCGTTGTCCACCGCCGCTCGATCCGCTTCGACGGTGGCGTCGAGCGCGGCCGCGGCCGTCGCACTCGCCTGCATCTCCTGACCTGAGACGAGCCCTCGTGCCGCCAGCGTTTCATACCGTCCGGCCTGGGTTCGAGCGTTTGAGGCTTGCGCGAGGTCGCGTGCGAGGTTGGCTTCGACCTGCGCAAGGGTCGCTTCGAGCGGCCGCCGATCCAAGGTGAAGAGGACTTGTCCCTCGGTGACATCATCGCCTTCGTTGAAGTTCACCGACGTGATGGCGCCCGTGATTTGCGCGTGCACGGCGACCGTGGACTCGGCCTCGGCGGTGCCGATGACACGAATTTCGAGCGGCATCGGTTTCCGAACGACCGGGGCGACGGTGACGAGCACGGCGTTGTCGTCCGCCGAGGCACGCACAGCCTGCACCGGCGTAGATGTCCTTGAACAGCCGCCAAACAGGGCGGCCGCCGCGAATGAAAGGGGCAGAAAAAGACGCGCCGCCCGCGCGGGGCGTTCACGCCGCCGTGATCGCATTGCCATGCTCCTCGGTGGTCGGTCTGGTGTCGGCGTGCTGGTGAAGGATGTCGCCTTGGACGTACAACGGCAGCTCGAGCGAAACGACGAAGCCTCCGCCGTCGGCGTTCGCGGCCGTTGCGCTGCCGCCGTGGACCTCGAACACGCGTCGCGTGATGGCGAGCCCGAGGCCGGTGCCGTTCTGGTTGTTGTCTGTATGTGGGCCGCGATAGAAGGGGACGAACAGCCGCGGGACGACCTTGTCGGGCACGCCCGCGCCGCGGTCGCGGACGTTGATGAGTACTGACGGACCTCTCGCTCCCTCGCGACGTTCGAGCGAGATCTCGACGCGCGTCCCGTCCGCCGTGTGCCGCACCGCATTGCGCACCACGTTCTCGACGGCGCCCCGGATCAAGTCGGCCGCGCCCGTGACCAGGCAATTCCGCTCACCCGAGACCGCCACGACACAGCCGCGTGCCCGCGCCTCGTAGTCCGCATCCATCGCGACTTCGTCGACCAGAGCCGCGACGTCGAACACCTTGCGTTCGAGTCCGACGCCGCTATCGACCCGTGCCATCGTCAAGAGCTGACCGATCAACGTGTTCAGCCGTTCGGTTTCGAGTTCAATCCGGTCCAGGTGCTCGGCAATGCCCGCCACGCTGTGTCGGCGAGCGAGACCGAGCGCGACGTTGAGGCGCGCCAGCGGGGAGCGGAGCGCATGCGACACGTCGGAGAGCAGTTGACGCTGCGCGGTGACCAGGTGCTCGATGCGATCGGCCATGCCGTTGAAGTCACGCCCCAGGTCGGCCAGTTCGTCGCCTCGATTGAGCACGTCGCGGTCGATGCGTGTCTCGAGCTGCTCGCGGGCGATTTTCTTGGTCGCCGAACGCAGCCGATCGATGGGCGCGGCGATGTGCCGCGCAAGCACGAAGCAGAAGAGCCCTGCGACGCCGACGACGGCCGCCAGTCGCACCGCCGACGCGCGAGTCGGCCGTCCGCTGAAATCGGCGGAGAGGAGCTCGAACAACGGACGGGAGAGCACCGACGGCTCCGGAAAGTCGACAACCACCACATACGGGTTGCCGTTCGCGTCGATGACACGCTCGGCGATGATCCGCTCCACCGGATCGACGCGTTGCGTCCATCCGGAGGACTGCATCAGCGCGTTGACGATTGTCAGGACGGGCGTCGACGCCTTCCGATCGAACACCTCGTGCCCGCTGACGTCGAACATGTAGTTCAGCACGCCCGGATCCGCTTGAAACGATCCGACGTATGCCTCGAGGGCGACCGAGCCTTTCGTCCGGAGGATATGTGTCTCCTGTCGTGCCCAGAGGTCCACCCGCGGTCCGTATTTCTCCTGCCATAGGCGATCGTCCTGCGTGCGTGAGTGGGTGAGCTCGGTCAACCCAATCAACGTGCCGCTCACCACGACGACCCCCAGCCAGAACCACAGGAATACCTTGATGTGGAGGCGCATTTACTTCTCCAGTTCTCCGGACAGAGCCCAGAGCGTGTACTGGTATCCGACGCCGCGAACCGACTTGATGCGGTCGAGACCATCAGGTCCGGGACCGAGCTTGCGGCGCAGGTTGCTGACGTGGGTATCGATGCTGCGATCGAACGGTGAAAACGATCTGTTCAACACGGTGCGCACGAGCTCGTCTCTCGGGATCACGGTTCCAGCGTTTCGCAGCAGCGCCTCGAGCAGGTCGAATTCGACTGTCGTGAGTTCGATCGTTTCGCCGCCGCGTCGAACCGCACGCGACCCTCTGTTGATCGACACGTCGTCGACGATCAGATCTCCGGGAATGCGGACGTCCAGTGCACTGGCGTCATTGCCCGATCGGCGGAGGATCGCCTCGATGCGGGCGCACAGCTCGCGCGGGTTGAACGGTTTGGGCAGATAGTCGTCCGCGCCCATCTCGAGGCCGAGGATTCGATCCTGCTCGTTGCCGCGTGCGGTCAACATCAGCACCGGCATGCGCGAACGCGCTCGCAGCCGCCGCAAAACTTCGAAGCCACGCACGTCAGGCAGCATGACGTCCAGCACGACGAGCGCGTGATCGCCTGATAGCGCCCGTTCGACGCCTTCCATGCCGCTGTGCACCGACTCCACGTCGTATCCCTCAGGAACGAGGTACTCGGACAACAGCTGACATAGCTCGGTGTCGTCGTCGACGACGAGAAGATGGCGTGTCGCCGGCGGCACGCTGGTATTCGATTGATATCCAGTCATTGATAGTGGGTTGCGCCGCGCCGGGGCCGAACAAGCGAGTATCGGCGGTGCCGGCGGCGCCGGATGTCAAGATTTGTCAAGGGTCTGCGCGCCTGCAGCCCACAAATCTTGACGTGAAACGACAAAACTAATCATCCATGGGACGACCTCTGCGACAAAGTGGTCCGGGGTGCCGCGCCTTTACTGCCTGCCTGTCGCAGCTCTTCTGATGCTGAATCCGGCGTCGACAGCTGTTCTCACCCAGTCGCAGTTCACGACGAGCGTCGACCTCGTAGCCATGGATGTATGTGCAACCGACCGTTCCGGACGGCCTGCGCATATCGATCCGGACGCGCTGATGGTGTTCGATAACGGAACGCGTCAGCAGATTGCACTGTTTTCGCCCGGCGACCGCCTGCCGCTGGCGGTCACGCTCCTGATCGATGGCAGTCGGAGCATGAATCACGGCCTGCTCGACCAGGCCACGGCCGCCGCGACGGCACTGATCGATCAGCTTCCCGACGATTCGCTCGTCGAGGTGATGTCTTTCAACGACCGTGCGGCGGTTCTGTATCCAATGGGCGCCGATCGCCACGCCGCGGCGCTGACGCTTTCGGACCTGGCGCCAACTGGCGGGACTTCGCTATACGAAGCGGTACTCGTCGCGATTCGCCGGCAGCAGCACGCGGAACGAACCCGGCACGGCACCTACCGCGAAGTGATCGTCGTGCTGACCGATGGTGAGGACACGTGGCGCCGCGTCGATTTCGATGTCGTCCTGGACGAGGCGCGACGCAGCAGGGTTCTCGTCTACCCGGTCGTGCTTCCTCCGCACGATGCGCCTGACAGCGGGACGCCGTGGCGGATGACGCAGCTCGCGCTCGATACGGGGGGCAAGGCCGTCGCTGCGCGTCACGCCACTGATCTGACGACCATCTACGAGCAGATTGCGGCGGATATCAGAAATCTGTATCGCGTCGGCTATGTACCATCACCGCTCGTGCGTGATGGCACATGGCATCAGGTACAGGTTCGTGCGACAGGTGACGATGTCGTCGTTCGCACGCGCTCGGGGTACTACGCATCGGCTCGCTGACGGCCAGCGTGCCGAGTGTTACGCGGATGCGGCTGCCGGCCGCGCCTTGACGCGTCCGAGGTGCAACGCGATCGCAATCGCGAAGAGCACGAGTCCCAGAGCGTCCGACACGGTCCCCGCGTAGAACAACAACAGTCCACCCGCGGTTGCGAGTGTGCGCTCCACCGTGTTCGCTGTCGTCCGAATCCATCCGCCCAGTCCCGCGCCAAGAGCGAGGATGCCAATGACTGCGGTGCCTGTGGCGGTCAGCACGTCGCCGAGCGGTGCCTGCAACAGCAGGCCCATGCCTTCCTTGCTCAGCGTGAACGCGAATGGGAAGACGAAGGCCGGCAGCGTGTACTTCCACGTCAGCATCATCGTCGGCACCGGCTTGGCGCCGGTGATCGCCGCTGCGGCAAAGGGCGACAGCGCCGTTGGTGGGCTGACTTCTGAGAGCACGGCGTAATAGAAGATGAACATGTGGGCGGCGAGATCAGGCACGCCGACCTTGGTCATCGCCGGCGCCACCATCACGGCGGCGATGATGTACGACGCAGTCACGGGCACCGCGAGGCCGAGCATCCAGATGGCCAGCGCGGAGTAGAGGACCGTCAGGAAAAGCTGCCCTCCGGCCAGATCGACGATCAATCCCGAGATCTTCAGCCCGAGCCCGGTCAGCGTCACGGTGCCCACGATGATGCCGGCGGTCGCGGTCGTCGAAGCGACGGGCAGCACGCTGCGCGCGCCGGTATACAGGGCACGCAGCAGGCGACGCGGCCCGAGCGCATTCTCGCGATCGACGAAGCTCAAGGCGACGGCGATGACCATGGAGAAGAACACCGCACGGAACGGTGACATCCCGAAGAGCAACATGATCGGAATGCCAATCACGGCGAGGAAGTGATAGCCGTGCCGCTTCGTCAGCTGCCACAATGGCGGTGTGGCAATGGGGACGGGCTGCGCGCCCGCCCGCCGCGTGTCGGCCTCAATCATCAGGAAGATCGAAAAGAAATAGAGGAGCGCCGGAATCGACGCCATCACAATCACCTTGAGATAGGTGATGTGCAGGAACTCCGCGATGATGAATGCGGCGGCGCCGAGCGCAGGCGGGCAGATGATGGCGCCGATGCCTGCGGCCGACAGGATCGCGCCGCCCATGTCCGGTTTGTAGCCTGCCCGCCGCAGCATCGGCCACGCGACCGACCCGAGCGTCACCGTGTTTGCGACCCCGCTGCCAGAAACCGTGCCGAGCAGCAGCCCAGCAACGGTGACGGCGCGACCGGGACCCGCTCCGCCTCCGGACTTGCCGACCGCCGCCATCGACCATTCGAGGAAAAATGTTCCCGCGCCGGACGCTCCGAGGATCGCGCCGTAAATCGAAAACAGGATGATGTAGCTGGCCGCGACATCGAGCGGCACGCCGAAGATCCCCTCGAGGGTCATGTAGATTGTGCCGACGATGCGCGCGAGGTCGTAGCCGCGGTGGGCAATCATGCCGAGGCCGACGAGATCGAGCAGCGGACCGTAAAACGTGTAGAGGACGAAGCAGGTTGCCGTGATGGGCAGTACCCATCCCGCGGTGCGGCGCGTCGCTTCGAGCACCAGCAGAATGCAGATCGCGCCGAGCGCCATATCGCGCGTCGTCGGATCGGCGGCGCGGTAGATGAAATTGTCGAAGTCCACGAGCGGCCACGTCAGCGACACCACCGCCAGCGCCGCGAAGAGCCAGTCGAGGGGCGAGATGTGCGCGCGCGCATGTCGAGTGTCCGAGCCCGGGTAGAAGAGGAAGCTGAGGACGAGGACAATCAGCAGGAAGCTCGCGCGATAGATGAGCGGCTGCACGATCCCGACGACCCAATACAGCGCATATAGGGCGAGACCGGTTGCGAGCACGTTGGCCAGTTGCCCCGGCCAGCCGGTCAATGTTCGTGTCGGAGATTCGAGTTCGTCGTCAGGTGCGGTTGGGAGTGGAACGTCGGGCGCCGTCGCTACGGTTTCCACGCACCACGCTCCTCGTAGTACCGAATCGCCCCGGGGTGAAAGGGCGCGGGCGACCCGTGGACCGCGGTGCCGACGTTCAGTTTTTTGGCTTCAGGATGAATGGCTGCGAGATCCGGCTGACGATCGAAGAGCACTTTGGTCAGCTCGTACGCGAGCTCATCGCTCATCGTGTCTTTGACGACGAGCGCGTTGGCGACACCGACCGATCCGCTGTCGTAGTTCACACCGGGGTAGGTTCCCTTCGGAATGACCAGACGGAAGTAGAGGCCGGGTGTGAACTGTTCCTGCAGCTTCGGCAGGACTTCGTCATTCGACAGCAGCTTCGCCGTGATGCCGATCGTGCTCGACAGGTCGAGGAGCGACGCGGTTGGCAGGCCACCACTCCAGAAGAAGGCGTCGATCTTCCCATCCTTGAGCGCGTCCACCGACGCGTTCACGGTGAGGCCCTGCCTGCGGACGTCCTTGTCCGGATCGATGCCGGCCGCACGCAGCACCCGAAACGCGATCACTTCGGTGCCGCTGCCTGGAGAGCCCGTCGAGACGACGTGTCCGCGGAGGTCCGCGAGGCGGTTGATTCCTTTGCCTTCGACGGTCGCGACCTGCGTGTAGTTCGGATAGAGGACCGCCAGCGTCCGCGCCTTGACCGGCATCTTCGCGAACGGGCCGCGGCCGTTAATCGCATCGTCAAGCGTGTCGGTGAGCACGAAGGCGATGTCCGCCTTCCCGAGTTGAATCAACTTGAGGTTGTCTACAGAGGCCGCGGTCACTTCAGCCGTCGCGTCCACACGCGGCACCGACTGGCTGATCACGCGGGCAAGCCCTCCGCCGTACGGGTAATACACGCCGCCGGTATTTCCAGTGGCGATCGAGATGCGCATCGTGCCGCCATGCTGGCGTGCGAATTCGCGCGGATTGAATCCGGCGGCGGCAAGGCCCACTGCAAAGACGACGATCGCGGTGAAGATGATGGCCGGGATACGCGATCTCACAAGCCGGTCATTCTACTCCCTGCGATCTATAATCTGTCGCTTCCCGAGGCACGAAGGTGCCCGCCGATCACGAAGCACACGAAGGGACAAGCGTATGCTCCGTTGTTGCAAGGTCCTCGCTGCAATCGGTGTCGTTGTACTCGCGGCCAGTGATGCTGGTCGCGCCGCGGACGGCCTGCAGCTCCGAGTGCTCTCGAGCCGCCCCGAGATGGTCACCGGTGGCGACGCGCTGGTGCGCGTCGAACTGCCGGCGGGCGTTTCTCCGTCGGATGTGAAGCTCTCTGTCAACGCGACTGACGCGACAGGCAAGCTGAAAGCCGATGCTTCAAGCCGCTCCCTGACCGGTCTCGTGACCGGTCTCGCGCTGGGATCGAACACGCTGACGGCGAGCGCGCCGAAACAATCGTCGACGAAGTTGACCGTCGTCAACCATCCGATTACCGGGCCGCTCTTCTCCGGACCGCAGGAGCAGCCGTTTGTCTGCATGACCGACACGTTCAAGCTGCAGGGGGGCGGTACGCTTGGTCCGGCGCTTGACGCAACGTGCTCGGTGTCGACGCGGACCGATTACGTGGACATTGCGCACCCGCAGACCAAAGCGCCGATGAAGGTCCGCATCGAGACCGGAACCATCAACCGCGGCATTTATCAGATTGCAGTGGTTGAAGGCGCGTGGAATGGCCGCCTGATCTACACGTTCGGCGGCGGCTGCGAGCCGGGCTGGTTTCAGCAGGGAAACGAGACCGGCGGCGTCACAGACCCGGTCATGCTCTCGCTTGGTTATGCCGTCGCATCGAACTCGCTGAACGTCCAGGGGAACAACTGCGGCGACGTCAGCACTGCCGAGACGATGGCGATGACCAAAGAGCACTTCATCGAAGCGTATGGAGTGCCGGCGTTCACCATCGGCTGGGGCTCGTCAGGAGGTTCCACGCAGCAGCACACCATCGCGGAGAACTATCCGGGCCTGCTCGATGGGCTGATGACCGGCCGCAGTTTCGTGGACGGCACATTCGCGAGCAGTACGAGCAGCGGCGAGGGGAGGCTCTTCGAGCGGTACTTCGACAAGCTCGCGCCCGGCCAGTACTCCGACGAACAGGTGATGGCGGTCACCGGATTCCCGGTGCCCGCGACGATCCACAACCTGTCACGCGTCCGGGCTCCGCGTTTCAGTGCGACCGAGGCGTGTCCGGAGGAGCTCGCGAAGGCGGTGCGCTACGACCCGGCGAGCAACCCAAAGGGTGCGCGGTGCGATCTGTGGGATCACAGCGTCAACATCTACGGTCGCGATCCGAAGACCGGTTTCGCGCGCCGACCACTCGACAACGTCGGCGTCCAGTACGGACTCGGCGCCCTCAACGCCGGCACGATCACCGTCGCGCAGTTCCTGGACATCAACGAGAAGATTGGCGGCTTCGATATCGACGGCACCATGGTCGGCGAGCGGATGATCGCAGACCCCTCCGCGATCCGGGCTGCGTACCGCACTGGACGTTTGAATCAGGCGCAGGGCGGGCTCGGCGACCTGCCGATCATCGACTATCGCACCTACTACGATGACCTGCCGGGCGGCGACGTCCACATGCGCTTCCAGACGTTCACGACCGACGCGCGGCTGATGAAGGCGCGCGGCACGACAGACAATCGCGTGATGCTCACCCAGGATCGTCAGTACGGTGACTTCCGCCTGACGAGTCCGCAACTTCGCGAGGCGTTGAGCCAGATGGATCAGTGGCTCACGGCGTTATCGAAGGACACGTCAAACGATCGGCCAATCGAGAGGATTCGTCGCGCCAAGCCGTCCGGGCTGGTCGACGCGTGCTGGACCAAAGACGGTCAGAAGATCGTGGAGAAACAGCGGTATCTGGCGGGCAAGTGCCACGAACTCTATCCGTCGCACTCGTTCCCGCGCGCGGTGGCCGGCGCGCCGATCACCAACGACGTGATCAAGTGCCAGCTGAAACCGATCACGGCATCCGAGTACAAGGTGACCTTGTCGTCGGACGACATGGCGCGGCTGAAGAAGATCTTTCCGTCAGGCGTCTGCGACTGGAGCAAGCCTGGCGTCGAGCAGCAGTCGCTCGCAGGCACCTGGCAGTCCTTCAACGTCGATCGAGGAACGAATTGATGCTGGCCATTCGTCGGGTGTGTGTTGTGGGATTTCTTGGGATTTGGGTTTTGGGATTTGGGATTTGGGATTTGCATGCGCAACGCCGCGGCGGCGCTGCGCCCAATCAGCTGCAGCAGACGCTCTACGACATGGCGGATGCCATCGGGATGCTCCGCAACGCCAACGAAGTCGATCGTATCGGCAGCATGAATTACTGGGCGACGGGCACGATCGTTGCGAACGGTCAGCCTTGCAAGGTCGTTGACTACAAGGCAAGCGTCAACTGGCTGCTGAAGGGGATGCGCGTCGACTACAAATGCGAGGGATCACCACAGCGCCATGTTGAAGTCGTCAGGGACCACCTTGCGTGGAACGAGACCGAACCCGGAAAGGGTGGGACTGCCGCATCGGCTGCCGCGAGCGAACGAGCGTTGATGTTGTGGACCCTGCCTGCTGGAGCCATCAAGGCCGCCAATGATGCCGGCACGGCAACGAGGGTCGCAACCGAGAACGGCAAGGCCGTTGTCACCTACCCGATTGCGTCGCTCAAAGCTGACGTGAAGGTCACGCTGGACAAGGACAATCACATCGAGCAGGTCGAATCACGGATGGGCGGCGTCACCACCGTGACCACCTATTCCGAATACGGCGACTGGAACGGGTCCGACTATCTGAGCGACGTCATGTTCCCAAAGCGTATCGTCCAGAAGCGCGGGAACACGACGATCGCCGATCTGACGATCACCAAGACGAACACGTATAACCCGTACGTCATCATGCCGGTCCCCGAAACCGTCGGTAGGCCTTAAGGTCGGCCCTACGGCGATTGGGCACCCGTAATTCATTTTCAGGAGGTACTGATGCAACGGCTCGTTCGCTGCGGGGTGCTGCTCGTCGTCCTTGCGCTGATTGGCGCGACACCCGCGACGGCCCAGAACACCAGCGGCGCCATCGCCGGCACCATCGCCGATACGCAGGGCGGCGTGCTGCCAGGCGTGACGCTGACCGTTACCAACGCGGAGACGGGCGTCGCCCGTAGCTCTGTTACAGAAGCAGACGGCAAATACCGCTTTGCGGGTCTGCAGCCCGGGCGCTACGACCTGAGAGCCGAACTCCAGGGTTTCTCGACGGTCGACGTGAAGAACATCGTCCTCACGGTCGGCCTCGAGTACCCGAAGGACATTCAGATGGGCGTGCAGACGCTCCAGGAGTCGGTGACGGTGACGGGCGAAGCACCCGTTGTCGAGACGACCAAGACCGAAGTTGGCGCTGTCGTGACGCAGGAGCAGATCGCGGTGCTTCCGGTCCAGGATCGATCGGTCGTCAACCTCACCCTGCTGGTGCCGGCGACGGGCCAGGACACGGCGCGTGTGAAGCGGCCCAATGCATCGGTTGGGGCGGCAATCGGCACCGCGTCAACCAATTTCCTCGTTGACGGCGTGCCCAACGTCACGGCCAAGACGGCGGAGCCGCGCAGCGACATTCCGCAGGCCGGCGTCCGTGAATTCGCAGTCCACACTTCACAGCAGCCGGCGCAGTATGGCTGGCGACCGGGCGGCACGGTATCGATCGTGACCAAGAGCGGCACGAACACCTTTACCGGTGAGGCGTTCGAATTCTTCCGCAACCAGGCAATGAATCGTCTGGACAAGTTCGCGCAGGCGGCCGTCGATGCCGGTACGAGCGAGAAGCCGAAGTACAGCCGCAACCAGTGGGGCGGCGCGCTCGGCGGCCCCATCCTGCGCAACAAGCTGCACTTCTTCGGTACCTACGAGCGGACCGATGAGCACGCGTACTTCACGGTCAACGCGCTGCCGCAGTTCTATTCGGCGTTCAATGGCTCCTATCGAGGCGGCTTCGCGCAGAACCTCGAGATGTTCCGGCTGGACTATCAGGTGACGCCGAACCAGAACGTCATGTTCCGGTATCTCAACGAACACACGTTGTTCTATTGCAACGGTTGTGGCGGCGCCGCGTCGAACTTTGGCGCGGGTGACGAGTTCATTCCGCGCTACACCAGCGCCGGAACGCATACGTGGGTCATCAACAGCCACATGGTGAACGAGGTGAACTGGCAGTGGGCGCGTCAGACCGACACGACGCGCATGAGCCAGGACTACACGCCGGCCAATTGCAACGCCGTCCGCACGGTGCTGGGCGGGCAGACGAAGGGCTGCACACGCTACACGTTCCCAAGCGGCTTCCAGTGGGGCTACGCCGAGTGTCTGCCACCCTGCATGCAGAACCCAGGGACGACGACGCCGTTCAAGGACATCTACGAAGCGCTGTCAATCAGCATGGGTAATCACAACTGGAAGGTCGGCGGCGCGTACAGCAATTACAAGACGCACGAGGATGCGGCGCCGAACCCGCTCGGCACGTGGACCTTCAGCGCTGACCAGTACTTCAACCCGAGCGATCCGAACTTCGATTTCAACAAGCTGACGGGTGCGCGTCAGTTCCAGATGACGTGGCCGGTCGTCTTCCGCGATATCCCGGATCATCTCTATACCGGTTATGCCCAGGACGAATGGAAGGTGCGACCGGGCGTGACGTTGAACCTCGGCCTGCGCGTCGATTACCAGACGATGGCGTGGGACGAGTGGGTCAGCATGGACCGATATCCCCGGCCGCTGCCGTACGTCGACTTCGCCAGCCGCGGCGGGAAGCCGTTATGGCAGCCGCGTCTCGGTTTTGCGTGGGATCTCGCCGGCAATGGCAGGTCGGTCGCGCGCGCCGGCTTCGGCACCGCGTACCAGGTGTTCTTCAACGGCAATCAGGGCAACGAGCTGGTCGCCCTGCTGCAGAACAACATCAACATCACGAACCCCTCCTATCCCGATCCATTCGGCGGACGCGATCCGATTACCTTCGTCTCCACGGCGCCTCCGAACGTCGGGATCATGGCGAACGACTTGAAGAATGCGCCGACCACGACGGGAAGCTTCGGCTTCTCGCAGCAGCTGAGAGCCGACACGGCGATCAACATCGACGGCGTCATCCAGCGCACGTCGAATCTGCCGCTGACCACCAACGTGAATCAGCCGATCACGCCGACCGGCCCGCGTCCGCTGGCCGAGTGGGGGCAGATCAACATGGTCAAGACGATCGGGAACTACGACTACAAGGCGTTCCTCGTTCGTCTGGAGAAACGGCTGTCGAACCGCTACCAGTACCAGCTGGCGTACACGCTGTCGAAGCAGGACACTGACTTCGGCACCACGCTTGCCGATGCGTATGTTCGCGATCCAGAGGTCGGCCCCTCGGCGAGCGACCGTCGTCACGCGTTGGTGATGAGCAGCGCCATTCAGCTGCCGGCCAACGTCGTGACCGGCGTTATCTATACGTTCCGCAGCTCGACACCGTTCAACGCACTCGCGGGCGTTGACCTGAACAACGACGGGTCGTCCACGACCGACTTCGTCCCGGGCAGCCATCGCGGCCAGGGCAATCGTGACACCGCGGCGATGCTGGCGGCGGTCAACGCGTATCGCGCCTCGCGCACTCCTGCATTGGCGCCGATTTCCCAGTCGCAGATCGACAAGAGCACGTTCAATCGGGTTGACCTGCGAGTGACGAAGGGCCTCGGAATTGCCGGCCGCAGGATCGAACTGGTCGGTCAGGTATTCAATCTGTTCGGCACCGACAATCTCGGGGGCATCGGCACCAGCCAGACGACCAACGCGCTCGCGTCGACGTTCGGTCAGATCCCGAGCGCGCAGCCGCGGCAGCAGGGAGAGATCGCGATTCGATATCTCTGGTGATTGTTTCGGGATCGGGACTCGGGATTCGATGCCCGGCAGTGAGTGCTGACGGGCATCTTTGTGTGCGCTTTTGAATCGAATCCGAATCCCGTCCGAGTTACCGAATCACAATCTTTCCACTGAACCCGTGATGATCGTGCTCCGTGTGATCGTGATAGTCACACGTGCGGGCGGTCGGCAGTGGACTGGTCGCGCGGGTTTGCCCCGGCGGTAAGAAGCCCACGATGTCGATTTCCGGGCAGTCCCGGTGATCGGGATCGACGCCGCCCTGAATGTCGTGAACCACGAGATCGCGATTGACGAACGTTACCCGTCCACCGGCGGCGACGGTCGCTTCGTACGGCATCATGCCGAACGGCGTGATCGTCACCGTGGCCGAATCGGCGGGTGGAGCAGGTGCTGGTGAAGGAGCGGGTGCCGGAGCCGGAGACGGGGACGGCGTCGACGGGCTCGCGGGCATCGAGCCGCACGCCGCCACCAAAACCGCCAATATCAGAGCGCCCATGAACGCGAGGGGGAAACGCTTTTCGGGAGACGTAACCGTAGTGTGCCGGAACCGCGGACAAATAAGAAGAGCCGGCATGCGGCCGGCTCTTCTGCGAACGACGTGCCGGATCGGTTACGCCGCAACCTTGAGATGGTTGACGACGCGCTTCACCCCCTTGGTATCGCGCGCGATCGCCATGGCCTTCGCCGCTTCTGCCTTGCTCTTGACCGTGCCGGTCAACGTCACGACATGGTTGTTCGTGTCGACGTTGATGCTCGTCCCGGGGACGCCCGGCTCGGCGAGGAACTTCGTCTTCACCGCCGAGGTGATCGCCGCGTCTGACAGCACCTCACCCGTCTTGTCCGCGGCCTGCTCCGACTTCACCTTCGCGTCATGCGCGGTGGTTTCGGTTTTCTCCTTCGCATCGCGAGCCGTCTGCTTGGCCGACTCGCTGTAGTCGCGATCGCGATCGGCGGCGTCGCGGTCGCGGTCAGCCGAACCGGACGTGGCGACTGGTGGGCCGACCCTCAGATCGTCGATGACGGAGTTCACGCCGTTCGTGTTGCGCGCGATCATTACCGCGCGTTCTCTTTCGGCGTTCGAGCCGACTGTGCCGTTGAGCGTGACCACGTGGTTGTGCGTGTCGACGTTGATCTCGCTCGCCTTCACGGTGTCATCGGCGGCCATCTTCGATTTGACAGCGCTGGTAATCCCCGCATCCGTCTGCGCGCACGCGACGGTAACCGCCAGCGCACCGGCTGATAACAGGATTGCAAACTTCTGGTACATATCCCCTCCTGTGCGAATAAGGAGCATCAGACGTACCAACGGGCCTCTGGTGTTATCGTTTCCGGATGCGAGTTCTGCTGTTCTCGATGCCGGATTCGTTTGAACACACGCCCAGCCTGGCGATGCGCATGCCCAACGGCGCGCTCGCCTCGCTCGCCGGCAATCTCGATCCGGCGCATGAGGTCGCCATCGCCGATCTCATCCTGGCGCAGTCAGCCGTACGCGCAACTGTCGAGCAGCTTGTCCGGGATCACCGACCCGATATTGTCGGACTCTCGGTGATGACCTTCCAGCGATCGACCGCGCGCCGGGTGATCTCGCTCGTTCGCTCGCTGCGGCCGGATGCGTTCATCGTCGTCGGTGGGTACGACCCGAGCCTTGCGCCGGAGGCGTGGACCAACCCGGAGATCGGCGTCGATGCGATCGTGCGCGGTGAAGGAGAGTTGACGTTCCGCGAGTTGGTCCGCGCGCTCGACGCGGCTGCTCCACTCGATCGCGTTGACGGTCTGTGGTATCGGGATCGAGGCGGGTTCCGGGAGAGCCGTCCGCGTGCCGTCACTTCGATCGAGAACGGGGACGTGGCACCTCCTCGGCGCGAGGCGCGTGTGCTGACCGGTTACACGATGCTCGGTCGGCAGGTGGATGTCGTCGAGACGTCGCGCGGCTGCACGTTCGACTGCAGCTTCTGCTCGATTATCGAGATGCGCGGCCGCAATTTTCACCGCTTTCCCATGTCGCGTGTGATCAACGACATCGCGGACGCGCGGACCCGCGGCGCGCGCGCGATCTTCTTGGTCGACGACAACATCACGCTCGACGTCGAGCGCTTCAAGGCGTTGTGCGAAGCGATTATCGAGGCCCGTTTAACGGACATCGACTATCTGGTGCAGGGGATGACCTCCGCCATTGCGGCGCATGGCGAGACACTGGGGCCGCTGATGCAGCGCGCCGGATTCCGGTACGTCTTTCTCGGTATCGAGAACGTCCTTGACGACGACCTGGCATTTCTCAAGGCGGACGCGAAGAACAGAACACGCGAGGGCGGCCGTCGCACCGGCAACGCGTCGATTCAGGCCATTGACATCCTGCACCGCCACGGCATGGTCGTGGTCGGCGGCCTCATCGTCGGCAACCCGGATGACACGCCGGACGCGATTGCCGCCAATCTTGCGTTTGCCCGGAAGTACGTAGACTGGCCCTACATTCAGCATCCCACTCCCTATCCGGGCACGCCGATGACGCGCGACTTCGTCGAACGGGGTCTCGTCGTCAACCAGCGCGTCGAAGAGTATGACGGCACGACGGCTGTCACGCGCAGCGCGCATCTGGAGGCCGAGGACATCGAGTACCTGCGGTGGAAGGCGGAGCGGTGGATGAAGGTGCGGCACATGCCGGCGGCGGCCCGTCACGACCCGTGGTTTGTCCTGCGCCATGGGCGGAAGATGCTGGCCCATACCTTCCGAGGCACGACCTGGCGATCGCTGGTGGGGCTCGAAACGCCGCGTGATGTGTTCCGGCGGTATCGCGGAATCCGGGAACGCGAACGCAGCTACGTGGACTGGCCCGATCCGTTGACCGGCAGCCCCGCGGCTTCCCAGGCGGTGATGCCCCCAGCAAGTTCGCTCACGTTTGTGAAGCCGTCGCGCTGAAGCAGGCTTGCGGCCATCGACGATCGGTAACCGCCGGCACAGTGGACGATGATCGCCCGGTCGCGCGCGACATCGGGCAAGCCCTCGCGCAGTGTGTTCAACGGCCGGTGCATGCTGCCTCTGATCGACTTATCGGCGCGTTCACGCGGCGCCCGAATGTCGATCACAAGCGGCGGATTCGAGCCGGCGATCCGATCCGCGGCAGTCTGCGGACTGAGACGGTCCGTTGATGTGATCGCGAACCCGAAGGGTTCGCGTTCGACCGCCGCCAGCCCTCCGTCGAGAAACCCGGCAACCTGATCGAAGCCGATCCGTCCCAACCGAAGAGCAGACTGACCCTCGGCCCCAGGGTCCGCGACGATGACGATCGGCCGCGCTGCGTCGAGCAGCGTGCCCGCCCATGTGGCGAACTGGCCGCCAAGCCCGATGTTGACGCTGCCAGCCAGGTGGGCCGCCGCAAATTCCGCCGGGTCTCGCGTGTCGAGAAGCTGCGCGCCATCGCGGACAGCGGCAGCGGTCTGTTCGACCGTCAGCGGCTTCAATTCGCGTGCGAGCGCCTGATCGAGGGTCGGCCGCTCTCGGCTGTTCAGCACGGCGTCATAGGTGAAGTACGGCGGCGCGTCGGGTTGATCCGCGGTCACGAGCTCGACGAAGCGTTCCTTCGACATCGGCTGGAGAGCGTAATTGAGACGCCGCTGATCGCCGATTGTGGACACCGTTTCCTTCGAGATGGCCTTGCCGCACAGCGACCCGGCGCCATGTGCGGGATAAACCTTTGTCGAGTCCGGCAGCGTCAGCAGCTTTTCATGGACCGAGTCGTACAGCATTGCGCCGAGCTCGGTTGCGGACCAGCCGAGCGACGCGCGGAGATCCGGTCGTCCCACGTCGCCGACGAACAACGTGTCGCCCGTCAGAACCGCCACGGGATCGCCGCCCGCCGCTCGGTCGTAGACGAGCAGCGAAATCGATTCGACCGTATGCCCCGGCGTTTCGAGAATCTCGATCCGGACCGATCCGAGATCGATCGAGGTGCCATCCCCGACGGGCTTGAATTCATATTCGGCAATCGCCTTCCGGCCGAGGCAGATGGTGGCGCCCACGCGGTCGCGCAGTTCGAGATGACCCGCGATGAAATCGGCGTGAAAGTGCGTCAGGAAGACGTACATGATGCGGAGGTTGTGATCCGCCGCAAACGTCAGGTATTGATCGATGTCACGCTGTGGATCGACGATGGCGGCCGCGCCGCTTTCTTCGTCGGCAACGACGTACGACGCATGCGCGAGGCAGTTCAAATAAAACTGTTTGAGGACCACGTAAGTATCATGCGCCTTGTCGGGTCATTGCGCACGGAGTCTTGATATGGAGCAACGGCAATTGGGAACTGGTGGTCCGCTCGTAGCAGCGATCGGGTTGGGCTGCATGAGCATGTCGCAGTCGTATGGCCCGCGCGATGACGATGAGTCGATTCGCGCAATCCATCGGGCACTCGACCTCGGCGTCACGTTCTTCGATACCGCTGCCATTTACGGTCAGGGGCACAACGAAACGCTCGTCGGACGTGGTCTTGGCAGCCGCCGCAGCGGCATCGTCCTCGCGACCAAATGCGGCGTCGTCCCTGCGAAGCCGGGGCCGGGGATCGATGCGGATGGATCGTCGAACGCGATTGTGTCGTCGTGTGACGAAAGTCTGCGGCGTCTCGGCACCGACGTAATCGATCTGCTGTACCTGCATCGGGTGGATCCGAAGGTGCCAATCGAAGAGAGTGTCGGTGCGCTCTCGACGCTCGTCCGTCAGGGCAAGGTACGGCACATCGGGTTATCCGAAGCGGCTCCCGCGACAATTCGGCGCGCCTACAAAGTGCACCCGGTCTCTGCGTTACAAAGCGAGTATTCGTTGTGGTTCCGTGAGCGCGAACAGGACGCGCTCCCCGTGTGCCGCGAGCTGGGAATCGCGTTCGTCCCTTTCAGCCCTCTGGGCCGAGGGTTTCTCTCCGGCGCAGTGACGGATACGAATTCACTTGCCGCTGACGACATGCGCCGCCGACTACCTCGCTTCGAGAACGACAATTTCCGCCGCAACCTCCTGCTCGTGGCGCGACTCGACGCAATGGCGCAACGACGGTCGAGTTCATCAGGACGGACGTGCTCACCCGCACAGCTCGCCCTTGCCTGGCTTCTGGCGAAGGGCGATGACATCGTGCCGATTCCCGGCACCAAGCGCGTGAAACATATGGAAGAGAACGTCGGCGCCGGCGACATCCGTTTGTCCCAGGCGGAGGTCGACGAACTCGAATCGACGTTTACGCCCGATGCCGCTGCCGGCGCACGCTATACCGAGGCGATGAGCAGGCTGATCGATAAATAAGTTACGGAAGCGCGAACACGTAGATCGCGTTGTGCCCAATGACCGGTGACGGCACGGCCTTGCTCGCGACGGCCAGCGGGCCGGCAGTGACCGACTGTCCGCCGCCGGTGAACACCATCACGTACTGTTTCCCATTCACCGCGTAGGTGATCGTGCTGTTCATGATCATGCCGCCGACGATCGTTTCCCACAGCACCTTGCCGTTTTCCGCATCGATCGCGCGAAGGCGGCGATTGAGGTCGCCGAAGAAGACGAGACCGCTTGCGGTGGCGAGCGCCGACCCGTTGGCCGGCTGCGGCTGCGAGTAGATCACCTTCATCTCACCGGTCGCGACATCGACCTTGGCGATGCCCATGTAGGCCTTCGGGTCGCTGCCCGGACGCATCAGACCCGTGCGGCGGCCATATCCCGTCGGGTTGGCGTGAACCGCTTCCATCGAAAGGCACTGGTCGTGAAACGGCACGTAGACGGAATTGGTATCCGGGTCGTAGGCAATCTGCCAGAGCCCGCGCGTGTTGTGATAGCAGCCGACGATGGTGTCGCCGTCCTTCTTGAATAGCTTTTCGGGATTGACGCTCGTCTGACCGGTCTTGACGTCGACGACGCGGATGTTCACGTTCGGGTCGTCGTAGGGGAATGGCCGCGCCCAGAGGAACTGCCCGGTCTGCTGCGCGACTGCGAACATGCCGCCGCCCTCGGCGACCGTGATGATGATGTCCTGTTCGCTGCCGCGCGCGATTGTCGGATTGATCCATTTCACGTGTCGCGGATCCGGACTCACACGTGTGTGGACGAGGATGCGTTCCTGGTTGTGATCCGCGTCCCAGTCGTCGCTCGGCAGCTCCTGGAAGTACCACACCAGCTTGCCCGTCGCGACATCGAGCGCCACTGTCGAATTGCTATACAGCTCCGACGGAGACGAGTTCGACACCGCCTCGTAACTGCCGTGACGTTTGAAGCGCGTGTACGCGTTCGGGTTGGCGACGCCCCAATAGACGATCTTGCGGACCGGATCGTAGGAGCCGGGAAGTCCCCACGGCCCGGCCGCGCGCTCGTCAACCGGCAGCTTGGCCCAGGTGTCGCCGCCAGGTTCGCCGGGCGCGGCCGTGACATAGAACCGCCAGACTTGCGTTCCGGTCTTCGCGTCGTGCGCGGCGATGAAGCAGAACTCGCGCTTACCCTGATCGCACGTACGGTTCGAAATCACTTTGCCGTCGGCGACCAGCAGCCCGCCCGCCGTGATCTGACCGTTGTCGACTTTCGTCTCCCAGCGCAGCTTGCCGGTCTGGGCGTCCAGCGCGACGAGAAATCCGTCGGGTGCGCCGAAATAGATCATGTCCTCGTAAATCCCGAGGTTCTTGCTGCGTGCTGCGCGCGCCTGGACGCCGGCGGGGTAGTCACGGCGGTACTCCCACAGCAGATCGCCGTTGGCCGCATCCAGCGCCTGCACGGTGGCGCCAGGTGCGATGACGTACATCACGCCGCGATACACGATGGGGGTCGACTCCTGTGTGCCCACCGCGAGGCCGCGTGACCAGACCATCCGCAGCTGCGCGACGTTGCTCTTGGTGATTTGTTTCAGCGGGCTGAAGCGTTGCTCGTCGTAGGTGCGGCTGATGTGCAGCCAGTCCGCCGGCTCCGGATGCGCCAGCATCGCCTGCGTCACCGGCACGAACCCTTCCGTCTGAGCGATCGCGTGAATCGACATCGCGCAAAGCCCCGCGATCGCGGCGGCCGCCATCGTCAAAGATGTATTCATCTTCCGCTCCTGTACTCCGACGCTGAATTGCGCGGCCGTAGAGGCGGACCTTAAGGTCCGCCTCTACTGAAGCCGATCCGCGAGCATCCCCACGCTGAGGGCGTACAGATGCGCGCAGTTGTAGTCGAGGACGCTTTCGTAATTCGGATACACGAGGAAGCTGCGCCCGCTGATTTCGACAAGGCTCGCAGGCAGATCCGAGGTCGGCAGCGGCCCACCCGTCTTCAACCGCACGCCCGCCTCGCGCCAGATCGGCAGCGGCCGCCGTTCGGTCATCTGACGTTTCGCCGAACACCCGACGTCGCGCTTCGGGATGTCTGCGATTTGCGCGCGTGCGGCTTTCGACACGGTGACCTCGCGTCCCCACGTCATCCCGCGCTCCCACCCGGCATCTCTCAGATAGCTGGCGATCGACGCCAGCGTATCGGCCTGGGAATGCCAGATGTCACGCAGGCCGTCGTTGTCGAAATCGACCGCATGCTTCAGATAACTCGACGGCATGAACTGCGGCTGCCCCATCGCTCCCGCCCACGATCCGGTCATCGTCTTGGCGTCGATGTACCCACCGGACACGATTGCGAGCGCGTTGAACAGCTCGCCCCTGAAAAATTCGGCGCGCCGCGGTTCGAATGCCAGCGTCGCGAGCGCTTGGAAAACTGGGTACGCGCCTGTGAACCGGCCGTAATGTGACTCGAGGCCCCAGATGGCGAGCAGGACGGATGGCGAGACGCCGTAGGTTGTCTGGATGCGCCGCAGCAGTGCGCGCTGCTCCATCGCATGCTCCCGTCCCATGCGAATGACACGCGGCGTGATCCGGGTCCGGAAGTACCGATCGAGGGTGATGGTGAATTCGGCCTGCGAGCTGTCGCGCTCGACGACTCGCGGAATCGGCGTCAGGCCGACGAGGGTTGTGTTGATCAGTTCGTCGCTGTAGCCACGCCCGCGCGCCTCATCGATCAGCGCCTGCAGCCACTGCTCGAATGGAGGCGACTGCGCCTCCGGCGCACTCGGCGGCGTCTGTTGCGGGAACAGTAGGACGGTCGAGAGAAGCAGAGCAGCCAGTCGCATGAAAATCGCGCTGGGGAGATCTTAGACCCTCCAGGCGCTGGACCGACGATCGCATTCGTGCCGCTTCGGATCGCCCAAACCGCCAGTCGGTCGCAACGTTTCGCTGCAACTCCGCGCGCGACCAGATCGCGCGCATCAATCCCGTGCGGGAGTGTGCATTGTTGCCGAGCAGCAGATGCCCTATTTCGTGCGCGATGGCGAGACCGACAAGCGTCGGCATGTCGGTTTCTGTCGCATTCGCGAGCCAGGCCACGCGGTCTGCGTAAATGGTCGCAAGCGTTCCGGCGCGAGCGGCGGTGTCAACCAGCGAGTAGCCTAGACGCAGCTCCCCGTGGGTCGAGGCGGTCCCTGGAAGCCTGACGAGCCGTACCGAGAGCTCGGACGGGTCGAGCGGCGTATCGCACACCGCCGCGGTCGCCTCGGGTGCCACGTCGCCACAGGGCAGCCAGCTCGTGCCGATGCCGGCAGCGGCCAGGGTCGTGGCTGCTGCACGCAAAGCAACCGCCTGATCCGCTGCCGGCATGACTGCCGCGTTGTACAAGCGCACCTTCAAGTGGGTGGTCGGGAGTGGGCTGTGGCCGGGAATTTCCTGCCGACTGCCGACGACCGGCTGCCGGCTGTCGCGCGGAGCGTTATCGGATGCCGCCCGCGCGACACTTATCGGGATGGCCACCAGCCCGACCGTCCATGCAACCGCGAGTGCGTTTCGCACGAGCCCACTGTGCGTCGCCTCGGCCAGTGCCTCAATGCATTGGAGGTGACAGGAGGTGAAACGTTGGTGACTCGAGATGGCCTGTCACGTCCGTCAGGTGTCACCTCGGAGATAATTCGCTATGGACGCCCAACGCCTTCTCCGGTTCGAATCCTTTGAGCTCGACGTGCGGTCCCGCGAGCTGCGGAAGGGCAAGCAGCGGATTCGCCTGCAGGAGCAGCCGTTCGAAATCCTGCGCCTGATGCTCGAGCGCCCCGGAGATGTGGTGACCCGCGAGGAGCTCGCCCGCCATCTCTGGCCGCAAGGGACGTTTGTCGATTTCGAGCACAGCCTCAATGCCGCCGTGAAGCGGCTGCGCGCCGCTCTTGGCGACGATGCCGACAATCCCCGGTTCGTCGAGACGCTTCCACGCCGGGGCTACCGGTTTATTGCGTCGCTTCGGGACGGCGAAACCGTCGCTGTCCTGCCCGTGGTGTCGGATTACAAGGCGCGGCTCGCCGTGCTGCCGTTCGCGAATCTGAGCGGAGATCCGGCACAGGAGTACTTCAGCGACGGGCTGACCGAGGAGATGACCCTGCAGCTCGGCCGTCTCGGTCGCGGACGGATTGCGGTCATCTCGCGTTCCTCATCGAATGCGTTCAAGGGAAGCGGCCGGCGGGCGCGTGAGATCGGAGAAATCCTGCGCGCGGACTATCTCCTGGAAGGAAGCGTACGGCGCGAAGCAGACCGTGTGCGTATCACTGCCCAGCTGGTCGAAACGCGAAGCGAAGCGCACCTGTGGACCGACGCGTACGAGCGGAGTCTCACCGATTGTCTCTCCGTGCAGGCAGAAGTGGCAGCGCGCATCGCGCGATCCCTCGCCGTGGAGTTGCTGCCGGAGCAACCCGTTCAACCGTCACGTGACCCGGCGGCGTATCAGACGTATCTGAAAGGGCGCTACTATTGGAACCTGCAGGGGGATCAGGGTCTTCCGCAGGCAATCGAGTACTTCAAACAGGCCTGCGAGTCGGATCCCACGTTCGCGGCCGCGCACGCCGATCTCGCGCGAACGCACACCGCACGTGCCGAGTACTACAACCTCGTGCCGCGCACGGCGCTCGAACTGGCGCGCCCCATCGCCGAGCGTGCGCTCGAACTCGATCCGCATCTGGCGCAAGCCCATCTCGCCGTCGCCAACGTCCGCGCGATGCTCGATTGGGACTGGGAAGGCGCCGAAGTGGGCTTTCGGCAGGCACTCGCGCTCAACCCGAGCAGCGATGGCGCACACCGGTGGTACGGGCTTCTGCTGGCTGGCCTTGGACGATCGTCTGAAGCGATTCGAGAAGCGCAGCGCGCGCACGAGCTCGATCCGCTCTGCCTGGTTACCGGAACCGGCGCCGCATGGACGCAGTACATGGCGGGTGAGTACCAGCCAGCGATCGACACGTGCCGCATCGTCATGGACATGCAAGGGAGTTTCGCGCCCGCGTGGCGCGTGCTCGCCGCGTCTCTGATTCAGATGGGACGCGTGGCGGAAGGCGTGGCTGAACTCGAGACCGCGGCCGTTACGTCGACCGATCCCGTGCTGCTGGCGTGGCTGGCGCACGCGAAGGCCATTCGTGGCGAGTGCGGCGTAGCCAGGACGATTCTCAAGGCGCTCGAGGGCCTGCGGCAGGAGCGCTTCGTTCCGGCGTACCACCTTGCGCTGGCGCAGGTCGGCCTCGGCGACGCCGACGAAGCGTTTCGTCAGCTTGACCTCGCGTGCGAGGAGCGCGACCCGGCGCTCATCAACCTCAACCTGGATCCACGATTCGACCCGATTCGTGGCGATGGGAGATTTGCCGTTCTGCTCGAGCGCGTTCGGCTGTGAGCAGGTATCAGGTGTCACCTGAGACCTGATACCTTTCCTCTGTGCGCGTTCTCGTCGTCGAAGACGAACACAAAGTTGCCAACGCCCTCCGGGAAGGGCTCGAGGGCGAGCGGTACGACGTGGTGGTCGAGCGGACCGGAGAAGACGCCTTCTTCCGGATGACCACCGAAGCATTCGATCTGATTCTGCTCGACCTGGGCCTCCCCGGACGCGACGGCCTTCAGATCCTGACTACACTGAGAAGCAAGGGCGTCAAGACGCCGGTGCTCGTGCTGACCGCCCGCGACACATTGCAGGATCGTGTCGCGGGGCTCGATAGCGGCGCTGACGACTACCTCGTCAAACCGTTTGCGTTCGCCGAGCTGCTCGCCCGCATCCGGGCGCTGCTGCGGCGTGGCCGACAATCCGAGTCGCCTCGTCTCGAGGTTGGCGATCTGACGATGGATTTGATTACGCGCAAGGTCACTCGCGGCGGCCAGCCGGTGGAGCTGACCGTTCGGGAATTCGAGCTCCTCGAGTACCTGATGCGGTACGAGGGACAGGTCGTGTCGCGCGAGACGCTTGCCCGCGACGTGTGGAAGGAGACCGCGCGGACCACGCCGCTCGACAACGTCATCGACGTTCACATCGCGCGCCTCCGCCGGAAAGTGGATCTCGATCGCTTTGTGAAATTGATCCATACCGTTCGTGGCGTCGGATTCATGCTTCGCGAGGAAGAACCGTGACAGGCTGGTGGCGCTCGCACAGCGTCCGCGTGCAGCTGACGCTGTGGTACGTCGCCGCGATGACGCTGGTGCTGGCGGTCTACGCGGGCGCCATCCTCGCGTACGTCAGTCGAAGTGCGTCGCAGCTGCTGAATCAGCAGCTGCGGAGCGATTTCCAATGGGCCACCGTGATGGTCGAGCAGACGCCGGAAGGCGGCGTCACGTGGAACGGCGAAGAGGCGATCGAGGAGCATCCCTGGCTGCAGGTGTGGGGAGCGGACGGGAAGCTCCTGTTCCGCAACGGTGTCGCGCTTGGCCAGCCGGACGTCGGCCTCGATCTGCCCAATCTGCCGGACGATGCGACCGTGAGCGTGGCGACCGGTGACGGCGTCCCGTTGCGAGTCCTGAGCCGCAGGGGAGAGATCGCCGGCAATCCGGTTGTCATTCAGGTCGGGCGTTCCGAGCAGGCGATGCGCGAGCAGATCCGAACGGTCGCGCTGATTCTCCTTCTCGGCCTTCCGGTTGCCGTTGCCACCGCGGGCATTGGCGGCTATGTGCTCGCCCGCCGGGCGCTCGCGCCCATCGAACGGATGACCGAGCGCGCCGAAACCATCACGGCCGAGCGGCTGAGCGATCGCCTGCCGGTGAGCAATCCGGACAACGAGATGGGGCGTTTGGCGACGATGTTCAACGCCACGCTGGCGCGGCTCGAAGAGTCATTCGAGCAGATGCGTCGCTTCACCGCCGACGTTTCGCACGAACTCCGCACGCCGCTGACCGCCATCCGCAGCGTTGGCGAAGTTGGTCTTCGCGGCCGCCGCGACGAAGCCGGTTACCGCACCGTCATCGGCAGCATGCTGGAGGAAGTCGATCGACTGGCGGGCCTGGTCGATCGTCTGCTGACGTTGTCGCGCGCGGACACTGGTGTGACGACGCGGTCTATTGAACCGGTTGTCTTGAAGGAGCTGGCCGAGCGCGTGGTGGGTGACCTTGCCGTGCTCGCGGAAGAAAAATCTCAGCAGGTGGTCGTCGAGGCGCATGGATCGCCACGCGGTCTCGGCGATCGACTCATGGTCCGTCAGGCGCTGATCAACCTTGTCGATAACGCCATCAAGTTCGCCCCCGCCGGTTCCGCGATTGTCATTCGCGTCGGCGAGTCCGCAGCCGATGCGACGGTGGACGTGATCGATCGTGGCCCCGGGATTCCCGCCGCCGCGCGTGAACACATCTTCGATCGATTCTTCCGCGCCAGTTCCGCGCCCGCCGACGTCGTGGGCACAGGGCTCGGCCTGTCGATTGCGAAGTCCGCGGTCGAAACCAGCGGCGGCACGTTGACGCTCGAACACACCGACGAGCACGGCAGCACGTTCCGCATTCGATTGCCGCGAGGCTAAGCGGCAATCACCACGTTCACACTTCTGGGTTCTTTGTTCTCAGTTCGTGTTCAGTTTCATGTTCGGTTCGTCGTTCAAGCGCACGCTCGGTTCATAGTTCGGGTTCGGCGTGAGTCGAGCAGTCGTTTCCGGCGGGTGGCGCCGGGAGGGGCATCCCCGCGCCGCTCGACTCACGTGACGATGGCGCGACTCCCATGCCGTAAAGGGTTTAATTCAGGTACGTTCTCGCAAGTGCAAACGCGCTGATCAGCAGCGCGGTCAGGAACGCCGCTACACCCCACCACCCATACGCGCTCCAGAAGAAACCACCAACGGATCCGGCGATGCTGGCCCCCATGTAGTAGAAGAACAAGTACAGCGCCGACGCCTGCGCCTTTCCCTCGCGTGCGCGAAGCCCGACCCAGCTGCTGGCCACCGAATGCGACGCGAAGAAGCCGATCGTGACCAGACCGATCCCGATGATCACCATGGGCAGCGGCGGTAGCAGCGTCGCTGCCACGCCAGCCATCATCGTCGCGAGTCCAACGCGCAGCAGAAACGGCCGGCTGAAGCGATGCGAGAGCAGGCCCATCAGCGACGAGCTGAAAAACCCGAAGACGTAGAGACCAAAGACGGATCCGACGGCGGTCTGCGTCAGCAGATACGGAGGCGCGAGCAGGCGGAACGAGCTGTAGTTGTAGACGGTGACGAGCGTACCGAGCACGAGTCCCGCTTCGATCATCAGCGTCCGGATGACGGGATCGTGCAGGTGCGCCTTGTAGGAGCCGACGAGCGCCGCCATCGACAATGACCGTGGCTGGAATCGCGCCGATGCCGGAAGGCTGACGGAAAAGACGGCAGCGGCGACAATCCCGAGGCCGCCGATTGCCGCCAGCGTCGGACGCCAGGACAACAGATCGGTCAACACGCCCGTCAGCAGCCGGCCGGTCATTCCGCCGAGTGCACCGCTGCCGACATACAACCCCATCGACACGCCGACATCGTCGGGATGAATCTCCTCGCCAAGATATGCCATCGCCAGCGCCGGCAGCCCGGCGATGGCGATCCCCTCGATGGCGCGAATCAGGAGAAACATCGGCCAGTCCTGGATGACCGACGAGAGCAATGTCAACAGTGCCGCGGACAATAGCGAGAGGCTCATCAGCGGCTTGCGCGACCAACCCTCCGCAACAGCCCCGATCGCGAGCATCGATACCGCGAGACATCCGGTCGTGAGCGACAGCGCGAGGCTGCTGGTGGCGGCATTGATGTGAAACTCGCGCGTGAAGATCGGCAGCAGCGGCTGTACGGCGTACATCAACAGGAAGACGGAGAAGCCCGCCGAGAAGACCGCCAGATTGACTTTCCAGAAGGCTCGTGAGCCTCGGGCGACGTGCGTCACGTCAGCAGTGGGCGAATGGAGGGAGACGTCGTCACACGCACTCGGTGTTCAGATGAGATTATCCATCGTTCGCTCGCGGACAAAGGCGTGCGGTTTGCACATCGGCGTGTCCGATGCGTCTGCTCTCTGTTTCGCTAACCGTCGCGCTGACCGTGGTTGCCGCCGGCTGCTCGAAATCACCCGACAAGATCGCGCAGGAGGCGCGGGAAGCTGCGGCGTCGTGGGCCGCCACATTGTCCGCGGCCGCCGAATGGTGGGGCGGCGGCGAGGTCTCGACCTCGTACGTCCAGACGGTCGTTACCCAGGCACACACGTCGCTGCACCAGGAAGAGCAGACCGCGCGCACGTCGGCTGGTGACGCAGCGGCGGCACCCGTCCGGGCCGTCGCGGCGCACGCGGCTGCCATCGCGGATGCAGTGAAACGGGGCGATCGCGCTGCCGCAATCGAGGCCGGCCATGCTGCTGCCTCCGAGGTGCCCGTGGAGAAGACGCCTGCGATCGCAAGGCCCGAATGAAAAACATCATGAACGTCGCGCTCGGCATCGCGTCGAGCATTGGCGGTTTCCTTGATGTCGGCGCGATCGCCACGGCCGCGCTTGCCGGCGCCGCATTCGGTGTGCAGATGTTGTGGGTGCTGGTCCTGGGCACCTTGTGCGTGATGTTCCTGACAGAAATGGTGGGACGCCTCGCGTGCGTGAGCCATCACTCGCTTGTCGATGCCGTGCGCGAGCGGTGCGGCTTTCGCTACTTCTCCTTCTTGCTGATTGGGGAGCTGTTCGTCGATCTGCTGGTGCTTGCCGCCGAAATCGGCGGCGTCGCGGTGGCGCTGCATCTCCTCACCGGCATCGACTATCGCTGGTTCGTTCCCATCGTCGCCTTCGCGCTCTGGCTGCTGATCTGGCTCGGGACGTTCTCCATCGTTCAGAACGGCGTGTCGCTGCTTGGGCTCATCACGCTGGCGTTCGTTGTCGGCATGTGGTGGATGGGCCCTCCCTGGCACGAAGCGATGAAGGCGATGGTCCCGTCGGCTCCGTCGCATGACGCCGCGAAGTACTGGTTCATTGCTGTCGGCATCATCGGCGCGTTGTTCGAACCATTCATGTTGAACTTCTACGCGTCCGGCGCCATCGAGGAAAAGTGGTCGCTCAAGGACATTGCGATGAATCGCGTGACCGCCGTTCTCGGGATGGGCTTCGGCGCGGTGATCGCGGTGAGCATCGTCATGCTGAGCGCGTTGACGCTTGGGCCGCACGGCATCCAGGTGGACAGCTACGAGCAGGCGGCGTTGATGATGGTGCAGCCGTTCGGCTCGTGGGGAATCCCGCTGTTTGCGGCGTGCCTGGGCATCGCGTGCTTCGGCGCGTCGCTGCAGGTCGCCCTGAATCTTTCATACCTGTTCGCTCAGGGCTTCGGCTGGAACTGGAGCGAAAACCTACGCCCGCACGCCGATGCGCGGTTTGCGCTGGTGTACACGCTGGCGATTCCCGTCGGCGCGATGCTGGTCATCGTGCTCGGCGATCCGCTGCAGATCACGACCTTCTCGATGGCCCTCAATGCGCTGCTCGCGCCCGTCATCGTGTTTCCGTTGCTGATTCTGATGAACGATCGGTATTACGTTCGCGAATACCGCAACCACATCGTCGGCAACATCTTCGTGGCGGCGATCGTCATCATCGCGTTCCTCATTGCGATCGTCGCGATTCCGCTGGAGGTGCTCGGTGGGTGAGCCATTGCCGCTGGCGCGGGACGTCCTCGACAAGCAGGTGATCGACCCCGACGGATGCAAAGTCGGCAAGGTCGATGGGATCGTCCTCACGCTCCGTGAACGCCGTCCTCCTCGGGTGATCGCGATGGAGATCAGCCAGGCCGCCGCGTGGCGCCGCGTGCATCATCGACTCGGCGACTTTGCAGATTGGCTTCGGACGAAGTTCGAACCGGGTCATGAGGAGCGTCCTCCCCGTGTCCTTTTCGACCACTTCGTGCGTGGCGGAATCGACGTACGCATCGACATCTCGTGGAAGCGGACTCGAGCGCGTGTGTGGGAGGTGTGGCTCGAGCAGCGTGTCATCGCGAAGATTCCCGGAGGACGTCGTGGCGGAAGGAAAGACTGAGTGCCGCGTCGAGCTGCTGCTCGGCCGCAAGGTGCGCGCCGGCGATGGCCGCGTCGTCGGCCGGATCGAGGAACTGCGGGCCGAACGCGAGCACGACTACTACGTGGTGACGGAATTTCATCTTGGGCCCAGCGCCCTGATCGAAGCGCTCGCCGTCCGTCATCTTGGCTTTACCTTGCCCGGGCGCGTTCACGGGTATCGCGTCCGGTGGGACCAGATTGACCTCTCTGATCGAGAACGTCCGCGTCTGACGTGCCCCGTCGGGGAGCTGCAGCGAATCGGCGCGCCACGCCGACGCCATCGAAAGAAGCACGCGGCATAACGCAATTTGCACATTGCACAGTGCGGATGTAAGCTTCGCCCCTCCTAATGCGCTGGAGGGACTCATGGCGCTGTCTGTCAGCATCACCGTTAACGGCCGTCGCTGCGATCGCGATATCGAGCCACGGCTTCTGCTGGTTCATTTTCTGCGCGACACCCTTGGTCTGACGGGCACGAAGATCGGCTGCGACACCAGTCAGTGCGGCGCCTGCATGGTGCAGCTCGATGGCGTCGCGGTGAAGTCCTGCACGTGCCTTGCCGCGCAGGCGGATGGTTCGTCGATCACGACCATCGAAGGTCTCGCACCGGACGGCAAGCTCGATCCCATCCAGGAAGCGTTCTGGGAAAAGCATGGTCTGCAGTGCGGCTTCTGCACGCCGGGGATGATCTTTACGACGCGCGCGTTGCTCGAAGGCAACAGCAATCCGTCGGCAGAGCAGATTCGTCACGCACTTGAAGGCAACATGTGCCGCTGCACCGGCTATCAGAACATCGTGCGCTCGGTGCAGGCCGCGGCCGCGGCGGGAGGACGATGATGGCGACGACGGTTGCGGCGCCTGCACGCGTATTCGGCTCGGCCATCAAGCGGCGCGAAGATCCGCGGCTGCTCACGGGCACGGCGAAGTACACGGCCGACATCACCTTGCCGGGACAGCTCTACGCGGCGATCCTGCGCAGCCCGCACGGGCACGCGCGCATCAGAAAAATCGACACCGCTCCCGCGAAGGCCGCACCAGGCGTTGTCGCGGCATTCACCAGCGCCGACACCGAAGGGATGGTGGGCGCCATCCCATGCGCGTGGCTCGTGCCGAACTCCGACCTGAAGACCGCACCCTATCCGCCGCTCGCGAAAGGGACCGTGCGGTATGTCGGCGACGCGGTCGCGGTCGTTGTGGCCGAATCGCCGGAGCAGGCGGCCGACGCTCTCGATCTCATCGAGGTGGATTACGAGCCACTGCCGGCGACAGTCGATCCCGAGCAGGCGGTCAAGCCCGGCGCACCGCAGCTGCATCAGGAGGCGCCGAACAACATCGCGTTCCACTGGACGGTTGCGGGCGGCGACGTGGACGCCGCGTTCAGCAAAGCTGATGTGATCGTGCGCGACCGGATCATTCAGCAACGGTTGATTCCGAACGCGATGGAGCCTCGCGGCGCACTGGCGCACTACCTCCCCGCGACAGGAGAGTTGACCCTCTGGAATACCACCCAGAACCCGCACATCGTCCGCTTCATCGTGTCGCTCGTCTGCGGCATTCCTGAAGATCGGCTTCGCGTGATTGCCCCGGAAGTCGGCGGCGGATTTGGCAGCAAGATTCCGCAGATCCAGGGTGATTTCATCACCGTCTTCTGCTCCATGAAGCTGGGGCGCCCGGTCAAGTGGATTGAAAGCCGATCGGAAAACTATCAGTCGACCACACACGGACGCGACCACGTGCAGGACGTGGAGATGGCAGCCACCAGGGATGGACGCATCCTGGGACTGCGATGCACGGTCTGGGCTGGCATGGGTGGGTATCTTTCGACGGCTGCACCAGGCATTCCGACCATTCTTCACGGCCTGATGCTGTCGGGCCCGTATCAGATCGGCGCTGTGAAGGAAGACGTGTACGGCGTCTACACGAACACGACGCCGGTGGAGGCGTATCGCGGCGCGGGCCGCCCTGAAGCGACGTTCATGCTGGAGCGTGTGATCGATCTGCTCGCCGACGAGCTGAAGATGGATCCAGCGGAGCTGCGGAAGAAGAACCTGATTCCGCACTTCGAGAACGGTCACGATGTCGTGAC
>Ga0068862_100000270_pt1 | contig 57885 bp, 47 predicted proteins | sample KBSSwiS52_FD_66598 | JGI IMG/M metagenome (GOLD analysis project Ga0068862, IMG submission 66598) | Switchgrass rhizosphere microbial communities from Kellogg Biological Station, Michigan, USA - KBS Switchgrass S5-2 | ecosystem: Host-associated > Plants > Roots > Rhizosphere > Soil ...
CGGCCGGCCCGTCTTGAGCCGGTTCGACAATAGTGGCATATCAACAACGCTAGCGCGCCGAATTGCACGTGGAGCCCGGAGGGGCGCGCCGGCAGCTCCAGCGCCCAAAATCGAGAAGAGCGGTCCCCGTCATGGCAACGTGTTTCGCCAAATGAGATTGGCGGCCCGCCCGCTTCAACCGGCTGAATTACAACGCATTGAAACCGCCCCCGAGCAACGACCCGCAACTAGGAGGAGAAGCTAGATGTCTTTCAAGAACCTGGAGGAAAGGCTTCAGGCGGCCGGCAACGCGGTCGCCATGATGCGCAACTCGCAGATCGGGGCCTATGTCTATCCCGTGGTCGCGCCCGAGTTCACCAACTGGCGTGACGAGCAGGCCGCCTGGGCCACCACCTGCGTGCTGTTCGACCAGTCGCACCACATGGTGAACCTGTACGTGCGCGGGCCCGATGCCATCCAGCTGCTCTCCAACCTCGCCACCAACTCGTTCAAGACTTTCGCCGTCGACCAGGCCAAGCAGTTCGCCCCCGTCACGCCCTATGGCCACGTGATCGGCGACGGTATCCTGTTCTATCTGGCTCCCAACGAGCTGGTCTATGTGGGCCGCAACCCGGCCGCCAACTGGATAGAGTTCCACGCCAAGACCGGCGGCTACAGCGTCGAGACGCTCTACGACGACCGCTCGCCGTCGCGGCCGATGGGCAAGCCGGTGGTGCGCCAGGAGTACCGCTACCAGATCCAGGGGCCGAACGCCGAGCAGGTGATCAGGAAGCTCAACGGCGGCGCCTCGCCCGACATCAAGTTCTTCCGCATGGGCTATATCACCATCGCCGGCCGCAAGGTGCGCGCCCTGCGTCACGGCATGGCCGGTGCGCCCGGCCTGGAGGTGTGGGGGCCCTACAATGAGGGTGAGGACATCAGGGCCGCCATCCTGGAGGCGGGCAAGGACGCCGGCATCGTCCAGGTCGGCGCGCGCGCCTACGCCACCAACACGCTGGAGTCGGGCTGGATCCCCTCGCCGGTGCCTGCCATCTACACCGGCGACAAGCTCAAGGCCTACCGCGAGTGGCTGCCCGTCACCGGCTACGAGGCCAACGCCGGCCTCGGCGGCAGCTTCGTGTCCGACAAGATCGAGGACTACTACACCACGCCGTGGGAGCTGGGCTACAACACCTTCACCAAGTTCGACCACGACTTCATCGGCAAGGAGGCCTTGCAGGCGATGGAGGGCAAGGTTCACCGCAAGAAGGTGACCTTCGCCTGGAACCACGACGACGTGGGTAAGGTACTGCTGTCGATGTTCGCGCCTCCGGGCGAGAACTACAAGTTCATCGATCTGCCGCTGTCGAACTATGCGTCCAGCTCGTTCGACAAGGTCATGAGCGGCGACAAGGTGGCCGGCGCCTCCATGTTCTCGGGCTTCAGCTGGAACGAGCGCACCATGCTGTCTCTCGGCTTCGTCGAGGAGCAGTACGCCAAGGTCGGCACGGAGCTTACCCTGGTCTGGGGCGAGGAGAACGGCGGCACCAAGAAGACCACAGTGGAGCGCCACAAGCAGACCGAGATCCGCGTGGTGGTGGGTCCCACCCCCTACGCCCAGCAGGCCCGCGAGACCTATCAGCCGACCAGCTGGCGCACGAAGGCGTAAGCCCAGGTATGTTGGGTGCGGCCCGAATGGCCGCAACCCAACCTAGCGCGCACGATGTACGACGTACGAGACGGGGCCCTGTCCCTTGCTTGGACCTTGGAGCAGGCCCTCCGAGGGCGGAGACGAGGGGCCTGATCTCTCCACGTTCGGACCACGGCCTCCGTCCCTGCCCCACCGATCACGACCCAGCGACCTCCTGCGCGCAGGCGCGCTCCTCCTTGTCACCCAGGCTTGATCGGCGATCATCCGAACGGATGACGCGCAGCCCCGCACCTCGCGTCATCTTCTGTCGCCTTCTGGGAATGTGAGAGCATGCATGAAACGGCTTTGTCTCTTCGCGGCAGCGCGCCGGACCGTCATGCGCGGCTGTCCGGCGATGCGGCCGTATCGGCGCAACCGCCAACTCGGTTTGAGTTCCACAGGAGAGACCGCGACGGAAGATCGGACATTTTTCCGTCTTGGTGTATAAAGCGGTTGCTTCAGTCAGCCTTTAAGGCGCGCTCGAGTCGGGAAGGCGCGGTCGGAGGGGGCTCACTTGCGGTATTTCTCTTGGCTCTTCGGCTGGGCATGCTGTGCTCTTGCAGCTCTTTTCGCTGGCCCCGCGGACGCGAGACGCGTCGCTCTTGTCATCGGCAACGCAGACTACAAGGTCCTGCCGCTCCAGAACCCGGTCAACGATGCGGTCGCGGTGGCCGAGTCGATCGAGCAGCAGCTCAACTTCGACAAGGTTATCCTGAAGAGAAATCTGGGCGCGGAAGCGTTCCGCGAGGCGCTGCGCGAGATGGCGAGCGAATCGCGCGGGGCTGAGGTCGGCTTACTCTACTTCGCCGGCCACGGCATCGAGGTTGGCGGTCGCAACTTCCTCATTCCAGTTGACGCCGGGCTGAAGGCCGCACGGGACGTCGATCTGGAGGCTATCGCGCTCGATGCCGCGCTGGCTCAGCTCGATGGTGTGACCACCCTCAAGCTCGTCATCCTCGACGCGTGCCGGAACAACCCGTTTCCTTTAGCTGGCACCTCCCGCAGCGTCGGCATCGGGCTTGCCCGCATCGAGCCGGAGGGAAACACACTGGTCGCATACGCCGCCAGGCATGGAACGATGGCGGAAGATGGCTCGAGCGGACACAGCCCGTTCACCGAGGCACTGCTCAAGCACATGGCGATACCCGGTCTGGAAGTTCGGCAACTGTTCGGCTACGTGCGCGATGAGGTGGCCGCAGCAACAGACAATCGGCAGCAGCCCTACCTCTATGGCTCTCTCGGCGGCCAGGGGCTCTTCCTGAAGCCACGGGACCCGGCGCCGGCCTCTATATCGTCCACGCTGCCGCTGCCGAGCGAGGCCGAGCGGACGTGGGCAGCGGTCAAGGACACCGATAGCATTGCCCAGTTGGATGTCATTGCAAAACGCTACAGGGGCACCGTCTACGGTGACTTGGCCTTGGCACGGATCGAGGACCTGAGAAGCAAGGAGGAAGCAAAATGGCGCCTTGCCGGGGCCGTCCCGCCCGCCGCGGCTCCCCTGCCGCCACTGGCGCGGCAGCTTCAGGCGGAGCTTCAACGCGTAGGCTGCAGCCCAGGCGTCATCGACGGCGTGTGGAGCGATCAGGCCAAGGCGGCGCTCACAAGGTTCGCACGTCACGCCAAGCTCACCATCCCGACCGGTGAGCCGACGCTCGCCGCCTTGGAGGCGCTCAAAGCACAACAAGGTCGCATCTGCCCCCTGGAATGCGGGCAGAGCACGGTCGAGAAGGACGGCAAGTGCGTTGCCAAGGCCGCGCCGGATCGTAATCAAGGCAAGCGTGCTGTGGCTCGCTATCCGAGGGGCGCGCAGCCAAAGCAGCAGCAGGAGGGCCCCAAGCCGAAAATGTGCTGGGGCCGGGATGGCAGGGCCATGACGATCCTTCCCTGCGACGATCCAAGGGCGACCATGCCAGCGTATTGAGGGCAAGTCGTTGCGTCAGCACGAAGCGCGAACGCAATATGCCTGGCTGGCACGGCTGGTTAGGGGCTTTCGGTCCTAACCCATCCTTAGCCTCATCCGAACCGCTTGCGGCTCTCCTCGATGGCGTCCTCGAAGGTCCTGAGGCCGGTGGTCGGTGCGCTGACCAGCACCGCCATGTTGCCGGGGCGGTGCTCGTTCTTCCACATGCGGGTGTGGGCCTTGGGGATCTGGTCCCAGGGGAACACCTCGGACATGGCCGGGTCGACGCGGCGCTCGATGACGAGCTTGTTGGCCTGGGCGGCCTGCAGCAGGTTGGCGAAATGCGAGCCCTGCACGCGCTTCTGGTGCATCCACAGATAGCGGGCATCCATGGTGAGGTTGTAGCCGGTGGTGCCGGCGCAGATCACCACCATGCCGCCGCGCTTCACGACGAACACCGACACCGGGAAGGTGGCGGCACCCGGGTGCTCGAACACGAAGTCGACGTTGTTGCCCTTGCCGGTGATCTCCCAGATGGCGGCGCCGAACTTGCGCACCTCCTTGAACCAGGCGTCGTATTCCGGCGTGCCCACCTTAGGGAGCTCGCCCCAGCAGGTGAACTGCTTGCGGTTGATGACGCCGCGCGCGCCCAGCTGCATGACAAAGTCGCGCTTGTCGTCCTCCGAGACCACGCCGACGGCGTTGGCGCCGGTGGTGGCGATGAGCTGCACGGCCATCGATCCGAGGCCGCCCGAGGCGCCCCAGACCAGGACATTGTGCCCCGGCCGGATCACGTGGGGTCGGTGGCCGAACAGCATGCGGTAGGCGGTGGCCAGCACCAGCATGTAGGAGGCGCTCTCCTCCCAGGTGAGGTGCTTCGGCCGCGCCAGCAGCTGGCGGTCCTGCACGCGGCAGAACTGAGCGAAGGAGCCGTCCGGCGTCTCATAGCCCCAGATGCGCTGGCTGGGCGAGAACATCGGGTCGCCGCCGTTGCACTCCTCGTCGTCGCCGTCGTCCTGATTGCAGTGGATGACGACCTCGTCGCCCACCTTCCAGCGCTTCACCTTGGAGCCGACCGCATAAACGATACCCGACGCGTCCGATCCGGCGACGTGGTAGGGGTTCTTGTGCACATGGGTGATGGGCGAGATCGGCACGCCGAGTGAGGCCCACACGCCGTTGTAGTTGACGCCGGCCGCCATCACCAGGACGAGCACGTCGTGGCTGTCGAGCTCCCAGGTCGGCAGCACCTCCACCTGCATGGCCTGATCGGGGGGGCCGTGCCGGTCGGCGCGGATGCCCCACGCGTACATCTTCGAAGGCACGTGGCCGAGCGGCGGAATCTCGCCGATCTCGTATAGGTCCTTCCGCGGCGTGCCCGTTGCCACCACAGGAGCAACGGCCGCCGGAGCCGCGCCCGCCGCTGCGGCCTTGAGGGGTATCACCGTCCCAACCGACTCTGCCTTGGCTTGAGGCATGTCCGTCATCCCACCATAGTAGCCTGCCCATCCAGCGGGCATAGCGTCTGACAGTTTTTGGCACTGCACAAGCGAATTTTTGCACTGCAGGTAAAGGCGCTCCGTCCTGGTCGCCCTCAACTTTCGTTCAATATTACCCGCTTGAGTGGCGAGAGATTTCGCTCGCTTCACTGCTAAATTGTTGCGCCGCGTGCGGCCTCGGCTACCCTGGGCCATCTCGCGCATGCGAACCCGAGGAGTCATGCCATGACCGCGCCGAAGCGGGCCGAAGCCCACACCGCGGGGCCTGTGGAGCGCGACAGCCCGTGGCTCATCCGCACCTATTCAGGCCACTCGACCGCGGCCAAGTCCAACGCGCTCTATCGCAAGAACCTCGCCAAGGGGCAGACTGGCCTGTCCATCGCCTTCGACCTGCCGACCCAGACGGGCTACGACTCCGATCACGAGCTGGCCCGCGGCGAGGTGGGCAAGGTGGGCGTGCCCGTCGGCCACCTGGGCGACATGCGCACGCTGCTCGACGGCATCCCGCTCGATCGGATGAACACGTCGATGACCATCAACGCCACGGCGGCGTGGCTGCTCGCGCTCTACGTGGCGGTGGCCGACGAGCAGGGGGCGGCGCGCGACAAGCTCACCGGCACCACACAGAACGACATCATCAAGGAATACCTCTCGCGCGGCACCTACGTGTTCCCGCCGGAGCCGTCGCTCAGGCTCACCAAGGACACCATCGTCTTCAGCTGCCGGACATTGCCCAAGTGGAACCCTGTCAATGTGTGCTCCTATCACCTGCAGGAGGCGGGAGCCACGCCGGTGCAAGAAGTGGCATTCGCGCTGGCCACCGCGCAGGCAATCCTCGATACGGTGCGCGACTCCGGCGAGGTGGCCCCGGCGGAGATCGGGGCGGTGGTGGGTCGGATCTCGTTCTTCGTCAACGCCGGCGTGCGCTTCGTCACTGAGATGTGCAAGATGCGTGCGTTCACGGAGCTGTGGGATGAGATCACGGCGGAGCGCTATGGTGTCGCCGATCCGCGTCACCGGCGCTTCCGCTACGGTGTGCAGGTCAACTCGCTGGGCCTCACCGAGCCGCAGGCGGAGAACAACGTCTACCGCATCCTGCTGAGCATGCTGGCCGTCACCCTGTCGAAGGACGCGCGCGCCCGCGCCGTGCAGCTCCCCGCTTGGAACGAGGCGCTGGGGCTGCCCCGGCCCTGGGACCAGCAGTGGTCCATACGCATGCAGCAGATTCTGGCGTACGAGACGGATTTGCTCGAGTATCCCGATCTGTTCGAGGGCTCTACCGCGGTGCGCCGCAAGGCCGATGAGCTGAAGGAGGCCGCGAGGGCGGAGCTGACCCGCATCGAGGCCATGGGCGGCGTGGTTGCGGCCATAGACTGGATGAAGCGCGCACTCGTGGAGAGCAACACGGAGCGGCTGCGCAAGGTCGAATCGGGCGAGCAGGTGCTGGTGGGCGTCAACCGCTGGGCCGAGACCGAGCCGTCGCCGCTGGCCGCCGGTGCCGGCGCCATCGAGGCGGTGCATGCCGCGGTGGAGAACGAGCAGATCGAGCGTCTCGCCGCCTGGCGCGCCGGCCGCGAAGACGCGGCAGTGAGAGCGGCGCTGGCCGCGCTGGAGGCCGCCGCCAGGGAAGGCCGCGACGTCATGGAGCCCTCCATCGCCTGCGCCAAGGCGGGCGTCACCACCGGTGAGTGGGGCGCCGCGCTGCGTTCCGTCTTCGGAGAGTACCGCGCGCCCACCGGCGTCGGCCGCGCCGCAGCCGCTGCCGCCGAGGAGAGCCTGGGCGAGGTGCGCTCCGAGGTGGACCGCGTATCGGGGCGCCTCGGCCGCCGCATCAAGCTGCTGGTTGGCAAGCCCGGCCTCGATGGCCACTCCAACGGCGCCGAGCAGATCGCAGTGCGCGCCCGCGATTGCGGCATGGAGGTGGTCTACGAGGGCATCCGCCTGACACCCGCGCAGATCGTGCGCACGGCCGGCGACGAGGCCGTCCATCTCGTCGGCCTCTCCATCCTCTCCGGCGGCCACACCTCGCTGGTGGCCGAGGTGATGGAGCGCATGCGCGAAAGCGGCCTCGACGACGTGCCCGTGGTGGTGGGCGGCATCATCCCGCCCGACGACGCGGAGGACCTCAAGCGCCTCGGCGTGGCTGCGGTTTTCACGCCGAAGGACTTCCGCCTCAACGCCATCATGCGGGACATCGTGCGGCTGGTGGACCGGCACGCGCCGTAGGTCGGCCAGCGCGAAGCGCGTCGCTCACGGCGCTCTCCCTCCAACGTGGCGCCCCACCCTTGCCGCCGCAATAGCATACCCTGACGGTGTCGGTCTGCGCCCGGCTCGGGCCGGGCTTGACCAAACCTACGCCACCTCCGCCAGGTAATACTCCCCCCGCACGTGGCAGGTGGCGCTGCGCCACTCGATGGGGGCCTGCTCGATGGACAGGATAACGCGGTCGAGCAACATCAGCCTCGTTTCCGCGTCCACGCCCAGGAGTGCCGCCGTTTCGCTCTCTGCCACGACCAGCCGCACCTCCTCGTGGGCGCGCGCGAGGTGGACGCCGTGCCGCTGCGCCAGGGCGGCCAGGCTCCAGTCGCCGACCCTGCTCTCGTCGGCGTCCAGCCCTGGCAGCCGCGCCACTGCGAGGCAGGCCCTTTCCACTGCAAACGGCCGACCCGACACGCTGAGCAGGCGGTGTTTGCGCACCACCGGCTCCCCGGGGCCGATCTGCAGCATCCTCTGCTCCGACGGGGTGGGCTCGCCGCCCCCGTGGTCGAGCAGCCTGCTCGACCACGTGAGCGGCTCGCCGTCGCTTCGGCGCAGGCGGTCGAAGCGCGAGGCCGCCTCAGGCGCCGCCTGGTCCACGACGAAGGTGCCGCGCCCCTGGCGGCGCACTACCAGCCTGTCGGTCTCCAGCTTTTCCAGCGCCTTGCGCACCGTTCCGGCGCTCACGCCCATCTCGCGGGCCAACTCCATCTCGTTGGGCAGCGCCGCGTTGGGCTTCCATGCGCCGTCCGCAATCTGGCGAATCAAAAGCTCGCACACCTGCACATAGAGCGGCTCGCGCGCCAGAGCGCACGACTTCATCGCCACGGCCATCGACATGCTCCGTTGCTACTAGTTACGATAAAAAAGGCCCGGAGGACGGCATTCGCGCGAAGGTCGGAATAAGGTGTATCGGCCATGCAACCGCCGGCCGACAGTAGGAGAACCCCTATTTTGCGGTTCTGTGAGCCTATTCGTCTGCGTCGTGCATGGGCGGCTTGCGCAGCGCGCTGCGCTTTGCTGCAATGTGTCGGCGAGCTTGCTCTTTATGCGCGGTATCGGCGTGCGGTGCCGTCTGCGAGAGCCCGAGGTGCAGTCTCACGGGTCCGCAGATCGACGTCCGGCTGCCAACGGTGACGGCCACTCATGACCACCATCCTGATTGCCGACGACCACGACGTGGTGCGCCGTGGGCTGCGGACCCTGCTTGAGATGCGACCGCAATGGCGCGTGGTCGCCGAGGCGTGCGACGGCAAGGATGCCGTCGCCAACGCCTTCCGCTGCAAGCCCGACGTGGCGGTCATCGACTACGGGCTGCCGCGCCTCAACGGCATCGAGGCGGCGCGCCAGATCAAGCACCACCTGCCGGACACCGAGATCCTCATCTTCACCATGCACAACAGCGACGACATCCTCCTGCACGCTCTGGAGGCCGGCGCGCGCGGCTTCCTGCTCAAATCGGATGCCGACGACTACGTCATCGCCGCGGTGCAGGCCCTGTCGCAGCACAAGGCGTTCTTCACCGGCAAGGTGTCGGAGACGCTGATCGCCTCCTACCTCGCCGCGTCCGGCGCCACGCGGCCCTCCGCGCTCACCATGCGCGAAAGCTCCGTCGTGCAGCTGATCGCCGAGGGGCGCACCTGCAAGGAGGCGGCCGACCTGCTGGGGGTGAGTGCAAAAACGGTGGAGGCCGCGCGCGCGAGCGCGCTGCGCAAGCTCAACCTCAAGACCACCGCCGATCTTATCAGGTACGCCGTTCGCAACAAGCTGGTCGACGGCTGAGCCGATCGGCGCCCCTTGCCGCCAGGAATGCTCTGTGCAGGTTGTTTGTTGCACACTGTAGTGCATATGTTTCATATTCGGGCGATTGCCGCGCCTTCGACGGTCAGGCTGATTATTCGTGCGTCCACGGCATTGCGGCTGCCGGGGCGCCGGGGGAAATCGGCATGGCAACGCAGAGAGCGACACGGCTGCTGCGCGACGCCGGCCGGATCGTCGGGCTCGGGATCGTCGTGGGGCTGGTGTCGGCGGCCGAGATCTGGCGCAGCTACGGCCAGGCCACAGGCACTGCGGAGCGGTCCGTGGCCGGTCTCGCCCGCCTCGTCGCGGAGCAGACCGAGCGCACCATCCAGGCCATCGACCTCACCCTGATCGGCATCGGCGACGCGCTGCAGGTCGCGCCGGGCCTGTCGCCTCACGATCCCGCCTTCCGGGCTGCGCTGCAGGAGCGGCTCAAGGGTCTTCCCTATGTGCTGACACTGTGCGTGATCGGGCCGGACGGATTTGTCACTCAAGGTTCGGCCGAGCCGATCGCAGAGCGCGCGAGCTTCGCCAATCGGCCGTACTTCCAGGTCCACCGGGACGATCCGCGGGCCGGCCTGCATATTGGCCCGCCACTGCACAACCGGCGCCTCGATGCCTGGTTCGTAAGCGTCAGCCGCAGGATCGCCAACTCCGACGGCAGCTTCGGCGGCGTGGTCCTGGCCGCCGTTGCGCCCGGCTACTTCCGGCAGTTTTACGAGGACCTGGAGATCGGCGAGGACAACCTGATCTCCCTGGTCCTCAGGGACGGCACACTGCTCGCCCGCATGCCCGATCATGACGAGGCCCTCGGCCCGTCCTATGCCGAGAGCCCGATTTCGAAGCTGGCGGTCACTCACGGCAGCGGCGTGACGTGGAGCGTGAGCCCGATCGACCAGACGAACCGGATCGTCGCCTATCGCACGCTGGCCGGCGGTGCCCTCATCGCGATGGTGGGCTGGTCCGAGGACTCCGTCTACGACGCTTGGTTCGAGCATGCCGTGGTCGTGGGGGGCAGCGCCCTTCTGGTCTGGATGCTGGCCTCGGGGCTGACCCTGATGTGGGTCAGCTCCCGCCGTCGCCAGCTGAAGGAGCAGGCGCATCTGGCGCAGGCCCGCCGCCTTGAGATCATGGGGCGCATCGCTGGCGGCATTGCCCACGACCTCGGCAATACCATCAAGATCGCCCGCACCACGTTCACGCTGCTCAGGCCGTCGCTGGCGACCCAGCAGGATGCCATGGCGCTGGTGGATGACGCGGACCAGTCGCTCAAGAGCGCCTTCGACATTATCGACCGCCTGCTGGCGTTCGCCCGCCGTCAGGAGCTGAGCCCCCGCGCCACAGATCTCGGCGCGCTCATGTCCGGATTTGCGCCGATCCTGCGGCAGGCGGCGGGTCCGCGTGTCGAGCTCGATCTCGACCTCGACAGCGGTCGGCCGCTGCTGTGCGTGATCGACCCGATCCACCTGGAGTCGGCGCTCCTGAACCTCGTGCTGAATAGCAAGGACGCCATGCCGGACGGTGGCCGGATCGTCGTCGCGCTGCGCGAGGCACAGGCGCCCCGCAGAGGCCGGTTCCGGCGGGCATTGCAATCGCCCAGTCCGCCGTGGGCGGAGATCGCCATCAGGGACACGGGCTCGGGGATGCCGCGCGAGGTGCTGGAGCGAGCCTTCGAGCCGTTCTTCACCACCAGGCCGGGCGGCAGTGGCCTCGGCCTGAGCCAGGTCCTGGGCTTCGTGCAGCAGAGTGCCGGCGAGGTGCGCATCGAGAGCCGGGAAGGCGCCGGAACCACCGTGAGGCTGCTGTTCCCGACCGCCGCCGACACCGTCGGTCTGCCGCGCCCGCTCACGCCCGCGGCGTCCGCATAGCCCGCCGACTGGAAGCTGGGGGTGGCGCAGCGCGATGTCAGCGCCGCGCGTAGCCTCTGAGCCTGGCCAACAGGTCCCTGAGCGGGTCATCGACCCAGGCGTAGGTGAGGAAGCCGCGGTGGTCGGCGTCCTTGGGGGCGGGCAAAAACGCCACGTTGCCCGGCAGCAGCTTCGGCTCCAGCGCGGTGGTGAAGGGGACGTGGCGCTCGGCCAGCACCTTCTGGAGCTGGACGTTGCGCGTCTCCGTGGAGCGCGTGTAGGTGCTCACGAAAAACGCGGAGCTCTGCTTCGTCACCCAGTCGGCGAAGGTGTCGAGCTCGCCGTAGAGGGCGTCGAACAGCACCACCCCCTGCAGGCGCTTGCCGAGGCCGCCGTGGTGCACGCTCCAGGCGGTGGCCACGTAGCCGCCGCTGTAGGCGACGATCACGACGGGCATGCTGGCGAACGATCGAACCGAGCGCGGGTCTCCGTGCAGGCGGGCGAGGTGCTGGGCGGCCTCGCCGAGGAAGCGGGCGAAGGCGCCCGGCTCCCAGAACTTGCCGGCGCTCGAATCGGCTGCGTTGAAGGCGAGCTGCGGCGCGACCAGGGCGGCATTGACGCCGGAGGAGGAGAGCTGTGCCGGCACCTGCTGGCGCAGGTAGACATCGTCGGCGAGCTTGGCGCCGTGGCCGTGGAAGAAAACGATGAGGAGGCTGGGCCGGCGGACGTCGAAGCCCTTCGGCAGATGGAGGAGGACCTGGCGGTCGCTGTAGGTCTCGTCCGCCCAATAGACGTGGCCGCCCCCCGTGCGGTGGCCGCGCCGGCCGTTCTCGACGACGTCGAGGAAGGGCCTGTTGGTGCGCGGTACGAGGCCGTCATAGGGAAACGGGGCGGTCTCGAACTCCACGAGCTTGGAGCGGGCACGTGGGAGCGGTCCGCTGCGGACCTGCACGAGATGGGGGGCGGGTACGCTGCCGATGGCTGCGGCAGCACGATCCCCATGGCCCGCGCTCCTATCCGCCTGGGCGCCCGCGGCGCCTTCGGCCATGAGGCCGGCCATGAGGGATCCCGCGACGCAGAGCAGCGTGGCTGCAACGGCGTACGCGAGCAAACCCCCGTCTCTTCCCGTGAACCCTGGCAATTCCCACCGACTCCGACCGGGTCGCACCCCTCGCATTTACTGTCAGGGAATTCGCGGAGGTTGTCGCGAGGGGCTGCCCCCGACTCGAACAGCTGCACGCGAGGATTGTGCCCGACCTCGACCCAACTAGGCCCCAATCGTGTCCGAAGCGTGGATGTGAACTGGGGCGCAGAGGCAGGCTATACTGCCATCACGGTTAACAATCCGGTGCCGCCTCCGTAGCACGTTGTCCAAAAGGCGGGGTCATGACCACGGAAAACTCGGCCAAGGCTGCGCTTGCCGACACCGACGCGGGCCGGGCGCCGGTCACGGCCACCACGGCCATCGCTCTGGCGGTGGCCAACATGATCGGCATCGGCGTGTTCACCAGCCTGGGCTTCCAGGTGCGGGACCTGCCATCGGGCTTTGCCCTCATCATGCTGTGGGTGCTTGGCGGTGTCATCGCGCTGTGCGGCGGGCTTTCCTACGCCGAGCTGGCGGCGGCGTTCCCCCGCTCCGGCGGCGAGTACAACCTGCTATCGCGCATCTACCACCCGGCGGTCGGGTTCCTGGCCGGGTGGCTGTCGGCCACGGTCGGGTTCTCGGCGCCCACCGCGCTGGCCGCCATGGCGTTCAGCGGTTATCTCGGCGGCGCCTGGCCAGGCGCGCCCGAGCTGGCCGTGGCGCTGGCGGTGGTGTGGACGGTGACGCTTGTGCACCTGTGCGGCACCGAGGGCGCCAGCGCCTTCCAGAACGTGTCGACGCTCTTCAAGGTGGCTCTGATCGTCGGCCTGATCGTCGCCGCCGTGGCCTATGGCCGGCCGCAACCCCTGTCGTTCGCGCCGCAGGCAGGGGATCTGGCTTTGATCGTCAGCCCGCCGTTCGCCATCAGCCTGGCCTTCGTAATGTACTCCTACGCCGGCTGGAACGCCGTCACCTACATCGTCGGCGAGGTGCGGGACCCCAAGCGCACCGTGCCCCTGTCGGTCATCGCTGCCGTGGCCGTGGTGACGCTGCTCTACGTCAGCCTTAACGCAGTGTTCCTCTACACCACGCCCATGGACCAGCTGGCCGGCCAGATCCGGGTGGCGGCCATCGCCGGCCTGCACATTTTCGGCGCAACCGGAGCGCGTATCGTCGATGCGGTGATCTGTGTGGGTCTGGTCTCGTCGATCAGCGCCTTGATGTGGCTCGGGCCCCGCGTCACCATGACCATGGGCGAGGATTTCCGATTGCTGTCGGCGTTCGCGCGCAAGACCAGCGGGGGGGTGCCGGCCACCGCCATCCTGTTCCAGGTGGCTGTGGTCAGCGCGCTACTCCTCACGCAAAGTTTCGAGTCCATCGTCGAGTTCATACAATTTAGTTTAACGATCTCGTCGTTTCTTACGGTATTGGGCGTCATTGTGCTTCGCTTCACCCAGCCTGCACTGCCCCGCCCGTACAAGGTCTGGGGTTATCCTGCTACCCCGCTGCTGTTCCTGGCCGTGTCGCTGTTCATGATGGTCAACCTGGTGCTGGAAAGGCCCGCTCAATCGCTGGCGGGCGTGGCTATCATGTTGTCGGGCTTGCTCGTCTACGCCGTCTCGGCCAGACATGGGCGGTAACGTTCCGAGGAGTTTTGAAGTCATGCGTGCAACCCGGAGACTGGCGACCGCTGGAATCCTCTCGCTGGTCCTCTCCCTGCTGACGGCGGCCGTGCCGGCGCCGGCCCGCGCCACTGAGACGACCAAGGCCCCAGAAGCCCTCCCTGGCGCCGCCAAGGCCACCGAGACGCCCAACGACGTGGCGCGCTTCCTGGCCGGCCTGGAGCCGTCGGCGGACTCGCCGCTGGCCGCGTTCGCCCGCGATCCGTCCTGGCAGCAGCACGCCAGGTCGCTGGACTCCGCCTGGTCCCGGCTGGAGGAGACGCGGCTCACCAAGATCCGGGCCTGGTCCGCGGCCAACCTGACGACGCCCCAGCCCACGGTTCTCTACATGTTCAGCGGGCCGGATTACCTCTACGTGGACGCCTTCTTCCAGGACCGCACCACCTACGTCATGAGCGGGCTGGAGCCGGTCGGCGGCATTCCCAGCATCGTCTCGGTGCCGCGCAGGGCCCTGTCGGGCGCGCTGGGCGGCCTGCGGGCCTCCGTGGGCACCGCGCTCAACTACAGCTTCTTCATCACTGCCCAGATGCAGCGCAGCCTGCACAGCAGCAAGCTGAACGGCGTGCTCCCCGTCCTCTACCTGTTCCTCGCACGCTCGGGGAAGACCATCCAGGACGTGAGCCTGTTCGCGGTGGACAAGGATGGCGCCGTTGTCGCCGCCGGCACCAACGACGCCGCGCAGGGCGTCAAGATCGTCTTCACGGGCCGCGAGGGCAAGGTGCAGACCATCTACTACTTCCAGACCGACCTGTCGGACGCTGGCGTCAGGCGCTCCGGCTTCCTCAAGTTCTGCGAGCAGTTCGGCAAGGCCGACGTGTTCATCAAGAGCGCGTCGTACCTGCTCCACAACAACAACTTCGCTGTCGTGCGGGCCTATCTGCTGGAGCACGGCGCCGCCGTCGTGCAGGACGACACCGGCATTCCGGTGCGCTATTTCACGGCAGCCGACTGGCAGCTGCACCCACACGGTCGCTATCTGGGGCCGATCGCCGTGTTTCCGGGCATGTTCCAGAAAGGCCTGAACGACGTGTTCCGGAAATCCAACCCGCCGCGTCTGGAATTCGGGGTGGGCTACCGCTGGCGGCCCCAGGAATCCAACCTCCTGCTGGCGGTGCGCAGCTCGCCTGGCGGCATGGCGCAGGAGGCTCCTCGCCAGAAGTAGAAGACGGCAGTCGGGCATCGGGTGTCGGCAATCGCAAGGACTCCTCGCCTGACGGCGCCTCCTGTTTTCCGATTGCCGACTGCCGACGCCCGACTGCCGTATCTCTGACCACTCGGAGAGCCGCAATGACCCCGTTCCAGCTTCGGCCGCACCTGCGCGCGGTGTTGTATCTGGCCGCCGTCACCGCCGCCGGCGCGGCCTTCGCCCAGCCCGGCAGCGAATTCGCGCCGCAGGTGGGCCAGGCCGGCAAGGACGTCGTGTGGGTGCCCACCGCCCAGACCCTGGTGGACAAGATGCTGGACATGGCCAATGCCGCCCCCGGCGACTACGTTATCGACCTGGGCTCCGGCGACGGCCGCACCGTCATCACCGCTGCCACGCGGGGCATCAAAGCGCACGGCATCGAGTACAACCCGGAGATGGTGGCGCTGTCCAAGCGCAACGCCGAGGCCGCCGGTGTGGCCGGCACGGCCACCTTCACCAATGCCGACATCTTCGAGAGCGACTTTTCGCAGGCCACTGTCCTCACCCTGTTCCTGCTGACCGACCTGAACATCCGACTGCGCCCGACCATCCTCAAGATGAAGCCCGGCACGCGCGTGGTCTCCAACACCTTCACCATGGGCGACTGGGAGCCCGACCAGACCGTGCAGGCCCCGGAGGGCTGCAAGAGCTTCTGCCGCGCCCACCTGTGGATCGTGCCAGCGCAGGTGGCCGGCAGCTGGCAGCTGGGCGAGAGCGAGCTGAGCCTGGTCCAGACCTACCAGACGTTCACCGGCAAGCTCGTCACCGGCAACGTCGTTGCCCCGATCAAGGGCCGCCTCGACGGCGATCGCATCGCCTTCACCGCTGCGGGAACGGAGTACACCGGCCAGGTCAGCGGTGGCGCGATGGAGGGGACGGCCAGCAAGGAGGGCGCGCAGGCCCGGTGGCAGGCGGCGCGGAGGTAGAGGTTGCAGACCTCCGACTCGGCCCCGCTCCGAGTCGGCCCCCATGAGTCCCCGTGACACCGCTACCAGAAATCAACCACCCACTCCGGCGCGGGCTCGGTAGCGTGGGTGACGCCGGCGTAACGGCCGTGGTGCACCAGCAGCGGCGGGCGGCCGTGGGCGGCCAAGTAGCGGATGGCGCCGATGAACAGGGTGTGGTCGCCGCAGTCGTACTGGGTAGCGATATCGGAGGCGATGACCGCCGCTGCGTTGGCCAGCAGTGGGGTGCGCCCCGCCCACAGGAACTCCAGGGCGAGATCGGCCACCGGCGCGCCGGCGAAGTGCGAGCTGAGCCTCTCCTGGTTCTTGGCCAGGACGCTCACCCCGAAATGCCCGGCCTCGATCAGCAGAGGGTGCATGCGCGCCTTCTTGCGGATGGAGATGACGCACAGCGGCGGGTCGAGCGAGCCCGACATGAAGGCGTTCACTGTCATGGCCCGCACCTGGCCGTCAGCCACCGTGCTGACCACCGTGACGCCGCTGGCGAACGAGCCCATCACCCGGCGGAACAGGGCGGGGTCGATCGGGGGCGCTGCGGTGTCGGCGGGCGTTGCGCCAGTCCCGTCCTGCACTGCGGCAATCTCCATTCGCTCGGCGGAGTCTTGAGACCTATGGTAGCCGAGGTCAGCCGGATGAGTAAGGTCTGGCACGGCGCGGCAGCAGCGCTCAAGCCAGGCTGCTCGACGGGCCAACCTGCGAACTTGGCCCTGCCAATTTGGCGTGTCTGGTTGCTCAAATTCGCGCATGGCCCTATGTATCGGCCCATGCAGAGCGGAACCGTATGTTGACGGCCCCACAAAGCCTGAAGCTGTTCTGGAAGCGCGTCGTCGCCGCGCTGTCGCTGCTGGCGGCTGCCGCGCTGGGGCCGACGGCGCCGGCGCCTGTCAACGGGGCGGGCGTCGGCGGCTCCGGGGCCGGCAACGGCGCCGCCCTGGCACACGCCGCCAACGGTTTGATGGCCAACGTCGCCGCCGTGGTCGAGGGCGGCGATCTCAATCTCCGCACGGACACCTCCGGCGATGCCCAGGCCAAGGCTTACGCCCCGCCTGCCCGGTATGAGATGGCCGTGCTGCGGCCCGAGGCTGCATCGCCGGCGCCCGACAGGGCCGGGCTGCCCCAGGCCCATGCCCCCCGGTCCGGGCTGACCCGCGCCCCGCCCAACGCCTGAGCAATCGCCTCCTGGCGGAAGGCTCCCTGGGCTTGCCCCGACCGGCTGGCTGTGCCGACGGGTGAGGCCATCGAGCCTTGCAGAGGAGGACTTTCGCGGCTCGCCGGCCGATGCGGCAGCGAGGCGATCGCCGCAGTCGCAGCGCCGGACGGGCGCATTGGGCGTAGGCACAACTTCATGCCGTCACTGACAGACCGAGTCGGACGGCCGCTCCGGAGGAGACGTCTCCTGCCATGCTGAACTTTCCGCGGTGGAAACAGGCCGCCATTATCATCACCTGTCTGGTTGGGCTGTTCATGGTGCTGCCCAACTTCCTGTCCCAGCAGGCGTTGGACAAGTGGCCCCGCTGGCTGCCCAAGGGGCAGCTCTCGCTTGGCCTCGACCTGCGCGGCGGCGCGCACCTGCTCTACGCCATGGAGCTCGACGACGTCCGCAAGGACTGGCTGGACAGCCTGCGCGACGACGCCCGTCGACGGTTGCGCGACGCCAAGATCGCCGTGAGCGCGGTCGGCATCTCGGGGCAGACCGTGCAGGTGCGGCTCGCCCGGCCCGAGGACGCCGACGCGGCCCTCAAGGCCTTGCGCCAGATGATCCAGCCGCTCGGCAATCCGCTGATGGGCGGGTCCGGCACCGATATCGATGTGCAGAAGGAGGGGGCCGACACCTTCACCATCGCCCCCACCGAGGCCGGCCTCAAGCACCGCATCGGCAACGCCGTAGATGCCGCCATCGAGACCGTGCGCCGCCGCGTCGATGCCGTCGGCACCAAGGAGCCGCACATCGTCCGTGAAGGCGAGGGCCGCATCCTGGTGCAGGTGCCGGGTCTGCAGGACACGGCAGAGCTGGAGCGGCTGATCGGCGAGACTGCCCGCCTCTCCTTCCACGAGGTGCACCCCTCGGTGACGCCGGCAGAGGCGAAGGCCGGCCGAGTGCCGGTCGGGTTCAAGATCTACCAGGGCGCCGACAAGCGCGAGGGCGAGTACCTCCTGCGCGAGACCCCCGTGGTGCGTGGCGACGAGCTGAGCGACGCCGGTCCCGGCTTCCATCCGCAGACCACACAGCCTATCGTCCACTTCAGCTTCAACAACTCCGGCGCCCGCAAGTTCGGCAAGTTCACCCGCGATCACGTCGGCAAGCCGTTCGCCATCGTGCTCGACGACAAGGTGATCTCGGCCCCCGAGATCCGCTCGGCCATCGAGGGCGGCAGCGGCTACATCGAGGGCAACTTCACGCCCGAGACCTCCACCAAGCTCGCGATCCAGCTCCGTTCCGGCGCGCTGCCGGCGAAGCTCACCATCGCCGAGAAGCGCACGGTGGGGCCTTCGCTCGGCAACGACTCCATCGAGGCCGGGAAGCTGGCGGGCGTCATCGGCGGGCTCGCCACCATCGTGCTCACCATCCTCTACTATGGGACGTTCGGCATCTTCGCCTGCATCGGGCTCGTCGTGCACGGCGCCCTGACGGTGGCGCTGATGTCGCTGTTCGGCTCGGCGCTCACCTTGCCCGGCATCGCCGGCCTGGTGCTCGGCATCGCCATGGCGGTGGATGCCAACGTGCTGATCTACGAGCGTATCCGTGAGGAGGTGCGCAACGGCAAGTCGCCGGTGGCGGCCATCGACGCGGGCTTCACCCGCGCCTTCGTCACCATCGCCGACTCCCAGCTCACCACGTTGGCCTGCGCCATCGTGATGTTCTGGCTCGGCGCCGGACCGATTCGCGGCTTCGCCGTGACCCTCACCATCGGCATCTGCACCTCGATCTTCGCCTCCGTCACCGTGGTGCGGCTGCTCATCTACTACTGGCTCAACGCCCAGCCGCGCGGCAAGGGCACGCGCCTGGCACTGCCGGTCTAGGACAGGAGACACCCCTATGCGTTTCATTCCGAACTTCCGGGGCTTCGACTTCTTCCCCCACGACCTGCGCCTGCCCTTCATGCGCTACAAGGGCCTGTGCTTGGCGCTCTCGCTCATCGCCATGGCGCTCTCGCTGGCGGTGATCTTGCAGCGCGGGTTCAACTATGGTGTGGACTTCACCGGCGGCTCGGTGATCGAGGTGCAGTCCAAGACCGGCGCCGCCGACATCGCCGGTCTGCGCGAGAAGCTGAACCAGCTCGGCGTCGGCTCGGTGCAGATCCAGAGCTTCGGCACCCCGTCCGACGTGCTGATCCGCGTCGAGCAGCAGAAGGGCGGCGAGGCGGAGCAGAAAGCCGCGATCGCCAAGGTGACGGAAGCCCTGGGCGCCCAGTACGAGCAGCGGCGCTTCGAGTCGGTCGGCCCCGCCGTATCGGGCGAGCTGCGCTGGACCGGCTTCAAGGCGGTGGTGGCCGGCCTCCTCGCCATCTGCGCCTACGTGTGGCTGCGCTTCGAGTGGCAGTTCGCGGCCGGCGCCATCGTGGCGCTGACGCATGACGTGCTGCTGGTGGCAGGAATCTTCTCGTTCCTGCAGCTGGAGTTCGACCTCTCCATCGTCGCGGCGCTGCTCACCATTCTCGGCTATTCGGTGAACGACACCGTGGTGGTGTCCGACCGCATCCGCGAGAATTTGCGCAAGTACAAGAAGATGGAGCTCAACGCGCTGCTCGACCTGTCGATCAACGAGACGTTGTCGCGCACCATCCTTACGGGCTGCACCGCGATCGCCGTGCTGCTGGCGCTCTACATCTTCGGCGGCGAGGTGATCCGCAACTTCAACCTGGCGATGCTGCTGGGCGTGGTGATCGGCACCTACTCGTCGATCTTCATCGGCGCCCCGCTGCTCGGCTACCTCGGCGTCAAGCGCGACTGGACCGGCGCGCCCACGCCCGCAGCGCCCGGCGCAGCCCAGAGGCGGGCCAGGGCGGCGTGAGAATTGGCGAATGGGGTATGGCCAATGGCGAATGGTGGTGCACCATTCGCCACTCCCCATTCGCTATTCGCGCTCCAATTCCCCATCAATCCTCGAACGGGTCGCGCATCAGAATGGTGTCGTCGCGCTCGGGGCTGGTGGACAGCAGCGTCACCGGGCACTCGATCAGCTCCTCGATGGTGCGGACGTACTTCACTGCCTGTGCCGGCAGCTCCGTCCAGCTGCGGGCGCCGCGCGTCGATTGCGTCCAGCCCTCGAAGCTCTGGTAGATGGGCTTGAGGCGGGCCTGCGCGTTGTGACCGGCCGGCAGGCGCCCGATGCGCTCGCCGTCCAGCATGTAGCCGACGCACACCTGCAGGGTCTCGAAGCCGTCGAGCACGTCGAGCTTGGTCAGCGCAATGCCGTTGATGCCCGCGGTCTTGACAGTCTGGCGCAGCAGGCAGGCATCGAACCAGCCACAGCGGCGCTTGCGGCCCGTCACGGTGCCGAACTCGTTGCCGCGCTGGCCGAGCTTCTCGCCTGTCGCGTCGGTCAGCTCGGTCGGGAACGGGCCGGCGCCGACGCGGGTGGTGTAGGCCTTGGCGATGCCGAGCACGTAGCTGATGGCGCCGGGGCCGACTCCGGAGCCGATGGCGGCCTGCCCCGCCACCGTATTGGAGGAGGTGACGAACGGATAGGTGCCGTGGTCCACGTCGAGCAGCGCGCCCTGGGCGCCCTCGAACAGGATGCGCTTGCCGGCGCGGCGCTCGCGGTCGAGCAGGTCCCAGGTCACGTCCATATAGGGAAGTATTTTCGGCGCGACGGTCGTCAGCTCGGCCATCAGCGTATCCTTGTCGATCTCCGGCTGGCCGAGACCGCGCCGCAGCGCGTTGTGGTGCACCAGGATGCGATCGACCTTCGGGCCCAGCGTGCCCAGGTTCTTGAGGTCCTGCACGCGGATAGCGCGCCGGCCCACCTTGTCCTCGTAAGCCGGTCCGATACCGCGCCCGGTGGTGCCGATCTTGCCCTCGCCGGCGGCGGCCTCGCGCAGCACGTCAAGCTCGCGGTGCAGCGGCAGGATCAGGGTCGCGTTCTCGGCAATACGCAGGTTCTGCGGCGTCACGGCCACGCCCCGGCTTGTCAGCCGCCCGATCTCGTCGGCCAGCGCCCACGGGTCGATGACCACGCCGTTGCCGAGCACCGAGAGCTTGCCTTGGCGCACTACGCCGGAGGGGAGGAGGGACAGCTTGTAGACCTCGTTGCCGATCACCAGCGTGTGGCCGGCGTTGTGGCCGCCCTGGAAGCGGACGACGATGTCGGCCCGCTCCGACAGCCAGTCGACGATCTTGCCCTTGCCTTCGTCGCCCCACTGGGCGCCTATCACGACGACGTTTGCCATGTCTCAAGCCGCATCCAGGGGCCGCATCAAGAGGGCGCCGCCCGCGACCGCGGCGTCGCCGCCATCGACGCAAGCGAGCGCGACACACCGCCCGCGCGGTGCACCATGCTCCTGTCACGTTCCTAACTCTTTGTCTGGAATTGAGAATAGCGCCGGCTGATCGGGACGCATAGCACCGATTGGCCGGCAGGCAGTCCTGTGGCAATTTGTGCGCGAGCCGCCTCATCGCACCCGAGGGGGTCGTGCCGGTCTTGCGACCGCGGTAAGGATGGTGCCTGAACGGATTTGTGCGCTTGCGCGTGAGGGAGAGATAGGAAATGACGACGATCAAATGGCGCGCCATCAGCGCGATCGTGCTTTCGGCGGGCTTGGCCTGCGTGTTCTGGCTGGTGCCGAGGCTGGAGCCGGAGATGCTGTCCTCATCGACGATGGTGGTGTTCGGCACGCTGTTCGGGTTGTTCTGGCTCTACCTCGTCGTGCAGGGCTACCCCTTGTCCCATGGCGAGATCGGCAGCGTCGCCACCCACAACCTGGACAACATGATCTCCGCCTTTCCGGCGCTGGTTGCCATACTCGGCATCTTCATCAGCATCGTCGGATTCTGGCAGCTGTCGGGCTTCAACATCGTCATCGCCGTGATGACGCTGCTGGTGGCGGTCTACGACCTGTGGGTGCTGGGCGGCGCCGCCGCCAAGATCAACCGCCTCACCGACGAGTTCAAATCGGTGCGCTGACCGGGTGTCCGACCCGCAACGGTGTCAGCCGACCACCGGCTGGCGCCGACCCTTGATGACGAAACGGAGCGCGCCGCAGCGTCCCCTCCCCCCTTGTGGGGGAGGGACAGGGTGGGGGGGATCACAGACCTCGAATATCGGGGTTCCCCCCACCCCTAGCCCCTCCCCACAAGGGGGAGGGGAGTCTGCGCAGCGGCTTGCATGTCGCGCCCGGCCAAACTCCGCCGTCCCAGTTGGTCAGTTTCGTCTTAGACCCGGAGGGACTGACACCGTTCCAGCGGCCCGCCGGCCTTGCGCCAGGCGTCGAGGCCGCCGTGGATGTGGCAGGCAGCGGCCAAGCCGGCATCCTGGGCGGCCTGCACCGCCATGGCCGAGCGCTCGCCGAAGGCGCAATAGAACACGATCCGCCGGCCCGTGGCCGAGGCCAGCTCGTGCAGCATGCCGCCGGGGCTGATGTTCTCCTGCAATTCGGGATAGGGCGCGTGCAGGGAGCCGGGGATCACCCCGTGCTTCTCGCGCTCGGACCGCTCGCGCAGATCGACCAGCGCGGCGCCAGGCTGGCCCACCAGGGCCTTGGCCTCGGCTGGCGTCACCGCCCAGCCCTTGCGGGCGATCTCGTCCTGGGCGAGGCCGACCCGCATGTTGGCGGGCACCGCCACGTCCATCATCTTGGGGTTGGGCAGATTGAGCCTGCTCATCAGGTCGACGTACTCGTCCACCGATCGCACCTGCAGGCGCGGGTTGTGGCGCTTCTCCTCGCCGATGGTCGAGACGGTGTCGCCCTTGTAGTCGTGGGCGGGGTAGACCAGCGTCTCGTCGGGCAGCTTGAGGAGCTTACTGAAGAGCGACTCGAACTGATCGCGGGCGCTGCCGTTCTGGAAGTCGGTGCGCCCCGTGCCGCGGATCAGGAGCGTGTCGCCCGTGAACACCCGGTCGCCCATCAGGAAGCTGTAGGAGTCGTCCGTGTGGCCTGGCGTATAGAGCACGTCGAGCGCCAGGCCCTCGATGGTGAGCCGGTCGCCCTCGGTCACCCGCATGGAGACGACATCCACCTTGGCGTGCTCTCCCATCACGGTGATGCAGTGGGTGCGGTCGCGCAGGGCGCCGAGGCCGGTGATGTGGTCGGCGTGGATGTGGGTGTCGACCGCCTTGACGAGCTTGAGGTCCAGCTCCTTCACCAGCTGCAGGTAGCGGTCCACCCTCTCCAGCACGGGATCGATGATCAGCGCCTCCCCGCCCTTCCGGCTGGCGATCAGGTAGCTGTAGGTGCTGGAGGTCTGGTCGAAGAGCTGGCGAAATATCATTGTCGCCTCCGCTGAGACTGCAGGATGTTTATTCTATCATATAGGTGGACAACGCTGTTCCGGGCAGGGCAGGCCGTGGCTATTGTGCCATTGGCGCACGCTGCTGCTGTGCGCCAGACGGGCGGCCTACGGCATCTTCCCCCGCGCCGCCATCGCCTCGTCCCAGAGGCGCTCGCGCGGTGTGTCAAAGACCAGCGCGGCGGTGGCAGGCACGACAAGCCAGTCGTCGCGGGCGAACTCGGTCTCGAGCTGGCCGGCGGACCAGCCGGCGTAGCCGAGCGCCACCAGGGATTTCTCCGGCCCCCGGTTGCGGGCGAGGTCGCGCAGAACCTCCAGGCTGGCGGTGACCGACAGGTCGCCGTTGATCGGCAGCGTGTCCTGGCGGTCGTACTCGGTGCTGTGGATGACGAAGCCGATCTCGGGCTGCACCGGCCCGCCGGCGAAGACGCGCACGTTCGCCCCTTGCGCCGCGGTACTGTCGCCCATGGCCTGCAGCAGGGTGGCCAGCGAGCGCTCGCCCAGGGGCCGGTTGATGGTGATGCCGAGGGCGCCCTTGCGGTCGTGGCGGACGATCAGGATCACCGTGCGCCGGAAGCGCGGGTCGGGCATGGCGGGCGATGCGACCAGGAGCTTGCCCGTGAACGACGGCTCCGCGGGCGTCAGCTCCTGCTTGGGCAGCGCGGCGCCGAGGCCGGCGGGCAAAAGGATGGTCCCCAGGACAAGAAGGAGGACGAGCCGGAGCGGGTTCGAAGGCATGGAATAGTTCCGCCGACAGCGGCGGCGCCGTCAAGGCTTCTCCATGCCCTTCGTCTTGAGAATGGGCCCGGCAGCCGGTCCGGCGAGACGGTCGACAAGGGCCTTGGCTGCTGCCGCGTCCTTGGCGTCTGCTCCGATCGCTGCGGTGTAGGTGGTGAAATTCTGGACCTCGGCCGGCAGCGGCCCCACCAGCACCACGCCCTTCACCGGCACGATCTCGCTGATCTGGTGCACGGCCACCTCGGCCTCGCCGCTGGCCACCAGGTCCGCCACGTAGCCGCCCTGCTTCAACCTGGCCTTCGGCCGGACCTCGCCGGCGATGCCGAGGCGGTTGAGCAGCCCATCGAAGTAGATGCCGCTGGAGCCCCCGGCCTTGGGATCGATATAGGCGACCGATCTAGCGGCGAGCAGCGTGCGCCTGAAGGCCTCCACAGTGGCGATGTCGGGCAGCGGAGCACCCGCCTTCACGGCCACGCCGATGCCCACCTTCGCCACATCGACGCGGCTTCCCGGTGCGATCTTGCCTTTCCCAATGAGCCCGTCGATCACCTTGGGGGTGATGACAGCCACGTCGAACGCCTCGCCGGCCTCTATGCGTTGCGCGAGCATCCCGGCCGTGGCGTTGTCGAGGGAGACCTTGTGGCCGGTGTCCGTCTCGAACCGGGGCAGCAACTCAGCCAGCACGCCGCGCATCGCCCCGGCGGTCAGGACCTTGATATCCGCAGCCAAAGTCGGCTGCGAGAAGGCCGCGATCAGGAGCAATCCCATCAGACCTCGGGCAAGGCGATGCGGCATGGAATCCTCCGGTGCAGGGGATGAAACCGGCTATGGATAAGATCGGCTACGGATAGAGGCGTTGCTTGCTCCAGGCTTCGCCGGTGGCCCCGCGCCGGAACGCGACACGCTCGTGCAGGCGGAACGGCCGATCGTGCCAGAACTCCAGGGCCAGCGGGGTTACGCGGAAGCCGGACCAGTAAGGCGGCCGTGGAATGTCGCCCACGGGGTATTTCGCCGCCACCAGCGCCACCGCCTTCTCCAGCGCGAAGCGGCTCTCCAGCGGGCGCGACTGCTGCGAGGCCCAGGCGCCCAGCCGCGAGCCGCGCGGGCGGGTGGCGAAGTAGGCGTCGGCCTCGGCGTCGCTCACCACCGAGACGAGGCCGCGCACGCGCACCTGCCGGCGCAGGCTCTTCCAGTGGAAGTTGAGGGCGGCCTTGCGGGAGGCCAGCAGCTCGGTGCCCTTGGCGCTCTCGAAGTTGGTGTAGAACACGAAACCCCGGTCCGGGTGCCCTGCGGGGTCCAGGCCCTTCAGCAGCACCGTGCGCACGTTGGGGAGCCCCGTCGGATCGACCGTGGCGAGCGCGAACGCGCTGGGGTCGTTGGGCTCGTGCGCCCCGGCCTCGGCGAACCAGCCCTCGAACAGGGCGAACGGCTCGCTGGCGTCGGCGAAGTCGCCCGCCTGCGGGCCGGTGTAGTACGCGCCCTTCGTCTCGTCGGCCATGCTCGGGTCCCTGTGGCGGAGTGCCAGCCTCACCCCGGCAGAATTGGCGCTCCTCTTCAACCGCCCGGTTGGGCGCCGAAGGTGTCGCGGAACACGCGGGCGCCGCGCGGCGTGATGGCGACCGCGCGGGTCCCCTCGATGCGCCGTATCCAGCTTCTTTCGAAGCTGAGCGCGCACAGGGCCGCACCGACGGCGCCGGCGAGGTGGGGGCGCCGCTCGCTCCAGTCGAGACACGGCCGGCACATGATGCGGGCGCCGCGCCGGGTGCTGCGCGCCGTGAGAGCCTCGATGTCGACGCCGATCTGCCCCAGGAAGGCGAGCCCCGCGTCGGTCACGATGCCGCCGTCGCCCGCGAGGTCCGCGTAGCCCTGCTCCGCCATGGCGTCGGCGAGCGCTACCCCGAGGCGGCCGGCGAGGTGGTCGTAGCAGGTGCGCGCGGCCCTGAGGGCGGCATCGCGCGGGCCCACGGTGAGCCGCGGCCGGGCCGGATCGACGGCCGAGGCCACCTGCATGATGGATTCCATCATGTGCGCCACGGCCGCCGAGGCGAGCCGATGGTAGCGGTGCCGGCCCTGCCTTTCGACGCTGACGAGGCCCGCCGCCGTCATGCGCGCGAGGTGCCCGCTCGCTGTCTGCGCCGTGACGCCGGCTGCGCGGGCAAGCTCGGAGGCCGTCAGCGCGCGGCCGTCCATCAGGGCGTGCAGCATGCCGGCGCGGGCGGGATCTCCAGCCAGCGAGGCGATGGCTGCGAAGGTGGCGGTGGTGGTCATGGCTCACGGCTTGGGCTGACAACTTGGGCTGACGACCCGAACTGACGACCCGGTTGACGATCTCATCTCCCCGACCCGCACTCTCCGCCCGCGGGCGCGACCGATGCTTCGGTGGCGACCGTAGCATTCCCCGGCCGGCCTCGTCAGAGTGGCCCTATGCACAAGATGGTGACCGAGACGGCAGAAGCGGCGCGAAGTGCACCATTTCACGGGTGGCACGTGGTGGGCGGTGCGTTTGTCCTCGCCATGTTCGGCTGGGGCATGGGGTTCTACGGCCCGCCAGTGTACCTGCACGCCGTGCGCGATGCCACGGGTTGGCCGCTGGCGCTCGTCTCGACGGCGGTCACGGTGCATTTCCTGATCGGCGCGGTTGCGGTGGCCAATCTGCCGGCGCTGCATCGCCGCTTCGGCGTAGCGGCGACCACCAAGGCGGGTGCGCTGGCGCTCGCCGTCGGCGTCGCCGGCTGGGCCGTGGCAGCGGAGCCGTGGCAGCTGCTGCCTGCGCTCGCGCTGAGCGGCGCCGGCTGGGCGGCCACCAGCGCGGCGGCGGTCAACGCCATCGTCTCGCCCTGGTTCGTGCGCCGCAGACCGGCCGCGCTGGCCATGGCCTACAACGGCGCCAGCGTGGGCGGCATCGTGTTCTCACCACTCTGGGTTGCCGCCATTGGCGCGCTTGGCTTCCCGGTTGCGGCGGCGGCCGTCGGCGCCGTCATGGCGCTCACCGTGTGGGTGGTCGCGGACCTGCTGTTTACACGCACGCCGCAACAGATGGGCCTGGCGCCCGACGGCGACGCACCGACGCGCCAGCCCAGGCCTGCCGATGCGCCGTCGAGGCCCAGGCCGCCGTCCGGCGCGCCGCTGTGGCGCGATCTCAGGCTTCCGACGCTTGCTGCAGCCATGGCGCTGGGCCTGTTCGCGCAGATCGGCCTGATCGCCCATCTCTTCTCCCTGTTGGTGCCGGCCTTCGGCGCCCAGCTCGCCGGCGTGGCCATGGGCGCCGCGACGGCCGCGGCCATCGCCGGCCGCACGCTGGTGGGTGCGCTCATGCCGCCTGGCGCAGACCGCAGGCTGGTGGCCGCGTTGAGCTACGCGGTGCAGATCGCCGGATCGGCCGCGTTCATCCTCGCGGCGGGTGGCAGCGTGCCGCTGCTCATTGTGGGCGTCGTGCTGTTCGGCGCCGGGATCGGCAATGCCACCTCGCTGCCGCCGGTCATTGCCCAGGCCGAGTTCGCCGAGGAGGACGTGGCGCGCGTGGTCGCCCTGGTCGTTGCCGTCGCCCAGGGGGTGTATGCCTTTGCGCCCGCCGCGTTCGGCCTGATCCGGGACCTCGCTCCTCATGCGCCGGAGATGCACCCCGGCGCAGCGCCCTGTCTCTTCGCCGCCGCGGCCCTGGTGCAGGCGCTGGCGATCGCCGCCCTGCTCGCTGGCCGCCGTCGCTAGCGTCCCGCCCTTTGCAGGCCCGGCGTTCAACCTGCTATGTCGGCGGCTCCACGCTCGTCTTCTCGGGGGAAACGCCACATGCCGGGCCTGTGGGCCATATTCACGGTCGTCGCCGCCGCGGGGCAGGTGCTGCGCAACGCCCAGCAGAGGGAGCTGACGCAGTCGCTCGGCACCGTCGGGGCCACGCACGTGCGCTTCCTGTTCGGGCTGCCGTTCGGGCTCCTGTTCCTGGCGCTGGTGCTGGCCGGCACGGGCCTGCCGCTGCCGCGTCTCAGCAACAATATGCTGGTCTGGACGGTCACCGGGGCGCTCACCCAGATCAGCGCCACCGCCCTGCTGCTGGCGGCCATGCGCGAGCGCTCGTTCGTGGTCATCACCGCCTACGCCAAGACCGAGCCCATGCAGGTGGCGGTGTTCGGCCTCGCCTTCCTGGGCGACAGCGTCGCGCCGGGCGTGGCCGCCGCCATCGCCGTCGCCACCACCGGCGTGCTCCTGGTGTCCTGGCCGCGCAGCACCGGGGGCGAGGCCTTCACCTGGAAGCCGGCGCTGCTCGGGCTGGGCTCGGGCGCCATGTTCGCCATCGCCGCCATCGGCTTCCGCGGCGGCATCCGCGCGCTCGATACGCCGAGCTTCGTCATGGGCGCCACGGTCACCCTGGCGCTGGGCCTGTCCATTCAGACCGCGCTGCTGTCGGCCTATCTCTACCTCTTCGACCGCAAGACGCTGATGGCCATCTTCCGCCTCTGGCGCCCCTCGTTGTTCGCCGGCTTCACCGGCGCCTTCGCCTCGCAGATGTGGTTCCTCGCCTTCGCGCTGGAGACGGCCGCCAAGGTGCGCACGCTGGCGCTGGTCGAGATCCTGTTCGCCCAGGTGCTGTCGCGCAACCTGTTCAAGCAGACGCTGGCCTCGCGCGAGGCCGCGGGCATTGCCCTGATCGTGGTGGGCGTGATCATCCTCCTCAACGCGTAGGAGGCTGTCTGCTGTTGCCGGCACGCGATACCCACGGGCCAGAGGAATCGGCTAGCGTCGCGCTCGGCGTGCGTGCCGGCCGTTGGATCCCGCCATCGGATCGGCCCGTCGGATCGGCCCGTCGGATCGGTATGTGTGCGGGAACCCCGGAGCCGGGCGATTGGGAATGCGGATTGTTCTGGCCGCCATTTTCGCCGTCATTGGCGTGCCGTTGATCCTGTCGGCCCTCGGCACGCTCGCCGCGGCTCCGTCCATCACGCATCGCACGTTTGCGATGCTGCAGATCGTCGCCGGACTGCTGTGCTTTCTCATCGCCGTGGTTGCCGGCCTGATGCGGCCTGCCGCGCGGGCGCCAGCCGAGGCGCCGAAGCCGGCGCCTCCCCCGCCGGCGCCCGCAGCTCGACTGCGGGACCGGCTGGGCATGGCCCTGCTCATCGTGTCCCTGGCGGTCGGGCTGATCGTGCTGGCCGTGCAGCTGCGCACCCCCGCTCCGCACCGCGACACAAGGGCAGGCGCGCCTGTGCCGGCGTCGGGGTCGGTGCCCGGAACGGCGCGGTCGATAACGCCGGCCGTCACGCCCGCAGGACGATCCGAGGCCGGCCGCACCAACGTCAAGGCGCGTCCGCCGGCGAGAGCGAGGTCCGCCAGGGACGACGACTGAGCAGATTCTCGCCGTTGGCCCAACGCAAGCACGCCGGCAAAGACCGTTACCGGACCCTGACGGACGCAGACCGGAGGAAGTGTGCCAGAAGCTGACTCGCGCGGCGCAGAAAGGTCAGGGTACTGGTTGCGGGCTTACATCGCCTTCAACGTTCCGACGGCCCTCGGGTTTCCGCCGGAAGGGGTTAGAGGCTATGGCTTCGGAACGTCCCCTCCGGAACCCGCCTGACCACCATTGTCAAGGGGCGAGGTAGAACCATCGAGTATTGTGGCGAAAGGGAGGGTGCGTGGTCAACGGGCGCGGCTAGTCTAGAATGGGCGCTCGCCGAAGAGTAGTATACCTCCGAATCGTCGCGTGGCTACCGCATGAGAGGGACCCGCTGACACGCCAGCGGAGACCTGGGGGTTTTGCCTGGGAAGACAAGAGGCTTTGCAGGACGCAACAATGAGAGGTGACCCATGGCGTCGGTCGGAGTTGCGGGAGAATTAATTAGGATCGGGATCATATTTGGCGGGCGTGGACCAGAGCACGAGGCAAGTCTGTCGAGTGCGAAGGCCGTGATGGACGGGCTTGACGGCAGCAGATATCGAATCGAGCAGTTCGGAATAGGGAAGTCGGGCGAGTGGCTCTCAGGGCCTTCGGCGTGGTACGCGCTTGTGAGGGCGGCAGATCCGGACTTGCTACCCGCCACAATCCGAAATACGCCGCAAGTACCGTTCGTCGGCAAGGGACATTTGGAGGTCTCAGCGATACCTGATCTGCAGCGGTTGAGCGGCCTCGACTGTATCTTTCCGATCGTGGACGGTGTCGGCGGAGAGGACGGGAGCCTGCAAGGGCTCCTATCGTACACGGGAAGACCGATTGTCGGGTCACCCCTTCTCGCCGCTGCACAGGGCTACAACAAATGGACTGCCAAGCAGCTCGCGGTAGCAGTTGGTGTTCCAGTTGCAAATGGCGTATCGGCCCGTGAGGAAACCGGCGCCTGTGAACTTTGTGAGATGGTAAAATCCAAGTTTGGGCATTGGGACTTGGTGGTAAAGCCCGCGTCGTGCGGCTCTAGCTTCGGGGTGTCGCGGATTCGCGGCGAAGCAGAATTGCAGCCTGCGGTGGAGGCGGCGCTGGCTTATGACAACTGCGTGCTGATAGAGGAATATATCGCGCACACCGAGATCTTCGTCGCCATCTTGCAGAAGAGGAACGGGCTACTGGTGGCTCCTACTGCCTCGGACAGGCCAGGTAAGGAAGGTGTTTCAACATACAAGGACAAGTACATCGAGATCGAACCATCTCTGGAATGTCCGTCGGCGATAGACCCGCGGATCAATGCCGAGGTGCGCGCCATGGCAGTGAAGGTCTTCGAGACCTTGGGATGCTCAGGTTTCGCTCGTCTCGATTTCTTCCTCTCGTCCGAGTGCGAGAAGCTATATTTCAACGAAGTGAATACGATGCCGGCGATGGCACCTTATTGTGCTTTTCCGACGGCGATGCGCGTCGCGGGACTCAGTTACACGCAGCTTATGGACGAGATCATAGCTTATGCTATTGGCACGGGCGTCGCTCGTTGAATCGAGCTATCTGAGCAGAAAGTGGCTTCGGCGCGTCAGCGGATATCGAGTTTGAACTGCCTAATCTGCAGTTTATTAGCGTACCAGCTGTACGCGAGGCCTGAGAAGGGCTCCAGGTCGGTTGTCTCCACCGCCGAGTTGGGATTCTGCATTGATGCAAACTCGAAAATTCCGTCCTGATCGTTGTCCTCAAGGTAGATTCTGCGCTCCAACGACCGCGCGAGCGACTGCCAATCATCCTCGGTTTGGCACTTGGCGAGCCGGGCTTGCATCTCATCGCTTCCCCGGCGGAGGAGAACCTTACAAGCGGTGGGGACGGCAGTGTCGCCCTTCATGACGAGGACGCCCTCGTACATCGCGCCACTGGTGTCGCCGGGAGCGCGGGCGACTGCATTCTGCCTCAGCTCCACCAGAAACAACTCAGAGATTCCAGCGCTCTCGCTGTCCTCGGCGAAAATGGTGAAGTGGTCCTGAATCAGAAAAATGAAGCCGGTCGCGGATGCGACTTCGAGGTCGGTGCCGTACCAGGCGTAGCTGTCCTTGTAGCGAAGAAAGCCTTGGCCGGTGTCCTCTATGACCGCCGGTATTCGCCGTAGAACGGGTAGGTCTGTGATGAAGCGACCGCCGCTCCTGATCTCCTCACGCTGCTCGACGCCAAGACGGTAGAAGAGGCATAGGCCACCGAGCCTGTGCAAGAGCTTCTCGGCATTCCGCCGCGGAAGGGCAAGCACGCTCGGCGGGATCGGTACTGGCCGGGTAGACGCGATGAATTGGACGAAGTCGAGGTCGTCCGGAGACCCAAACTTAGAGATGAAAGTTGATTGGTCGACGCCCTTGGCGGCAAGCACTCCGATCCGATCGAGGTGAGCGGCAAGACGCCTGTTGAGATCAGTGGGGTTGGCCTTGCTGTTGAGATTCTTGGTGTCGCCGGCGACCATCTTGGTCAGTCGGTCAGCCTTGATGCCCAGGGCGGCGACGATGGCGCTGCTTGCGTACTCAAATTTCCAAGCTTGGCTGAGCAGCGAAAATCTCGAAGGAAAACCAAGTGTCGTAGGCATGAAACGCGTCCGCTCCCTTCCTGCGGTCCGAGCTTGAACAAGCATCGGCGGGTGCTTTCGCAACTCGTTGTGCGCACCTTCATACAGATGTCATCCTATCTGAACCCGAGGAGAGCGTGCAACTCTTGCAAGTCCGAGCATGTCCCTGTCGGAAGCGATGGACTGCGCAGTGGATTTCTCTGTGCTTGGTAGTCCGTTAGTTTGCCGTAGTGACGGTAATGCCCGAAACGGGGCAGGTCATGCAACTTGCTGCAAGTGCGCAGCCACACGTGGCAGAGAAGAGCAGCTGGGGTGGCGCCGACGGCTAGTACGGAAGGGTACTTGGGTCCGATTGCATTCGCGATGGAGGCGTGCAAGTTAGCAGGCCGTACTCGCACGACTGGATACTCGATCGACGCCTCGGAAAAGGGGCGCAAGCAGCGAGCCTCCGCAGAATCGGGCTAGCTGACCATTGCTTCGGCTGTTGAGGGCCGCTCTCTCCAAATCTCGTTGGACGCCTCTAAGTTGCGGTCAAAGGCCGCTGACGAGGAGGAGAGGATGGACGAGACGGTAGAAGCGCCGCGAGTGATGCGGAGCGAGAAGGTGGCGCTCACGGAAATCGCGGGATGCCACGAGGGAGAGCAGCCTGGGTTTTTTCTCGTGCGCGAGGAATTTGCCCGGAAGAACTGCAATCTTGACGCCTTCGAGAGGAGGCAGTTGGAGGTGAGCGACGAGGCGCGGCGCGCCAACGACGCGTTGATGCGGAAGTTTCCCAATTCTTCGCGTCGTTACCTGGTGCAGCGCACGAAGACGGGGGTCCTGCAGATCCTGTCGGAGCACCTCGTTGCCGTGGACGAACTTCGTCGGCTCGTCGTGTTGGGACCGGTCCCTGTAGCCGGGCGCTTCAAGCATGAGGAGGTGCGGGCCACACGGAGGGTGATGGTGGCGGTGGCCGATGTCGATCCGCGGCTGCAGGAGTATCAGGTGCTCGCGCTCACCACGCGTGGGTCGCGCAAGTGGGGCGACGACGAGGTACTTGCCAGGATGGGGTACGCCGAGGTCGGGTCGCTAACGCGCGAGGGGATCGGGTGGCTGGCGGCAATAACGGGAGGAGCGGACGTCGACGTTTACCAACAGTTGAGCGACAAGCAGCTGCTGGAGGGGCGATGGGCAGGTGCACGAGAGTTGGCCGCACCCAAGGATAGCCGTGTCAAGGTTTCGGCTGAAATTGCAACGAGAAGGCGTTTCTCGTTGAAATTCTGGAAGGCGCGGTAAATCATCCGCGTCCGCGCCGGCCTCGTTTGGGCTCCCAAAGCAGTAGCTCGCAGCGTGCCATTGCATGCGGCTATAACTGAGAGCGACTATCTCCCCTGCGGCTCTGACACTAGGGAGTTGTAGACGTAAGAGCCTGCGGGACCGCGCCGTGCCATCCACCAAAGGAAACGCCAAGCTTCATTCGTGAGAACAGCACTATCTGATGCGCCGCAGCCACAACAGGCGCCTCCGTGACGCTTGTTCCGCTTAGGGTCAAGATTCACCGTGCGATGGGCTGCCGTCCGGCAGGAAAGCATCGAAAGCGGACGCAAGGGACGCTGGCATCCGTTGAGCCAGGTGGGCAACGCTGCTTGGGGACGACCAGGCGGGTTCGGAGCAGACCCCGCCGCCTAGCGCGCTTCACTGCTTATTCACGCCGCGCTCCCTTGTTTTGCCCGTAGCGCAGATCGGGGCGGCACGGATCGACTTGCCACACCTCGAAATCGAGGACTAACCTGAGCGGCGCGGAGGGGAGGAAGCCCGCCCGTGGTGTGGGCCATGCAAGCATTGGCACGCGCCCGAATTGGAGGAGGAAACGTCATGCGCCTGCTGAACCGGGGCGGTGTCGCCGCCCTGTCGCTGCTTGCCACGTGTCTGTTCGTGGCGGGTGCGGCCTACGCCCAGGAGAAGAAGGACGAGGAGCCGCCGTTCTGGGCGGTCGGAAAGCCGAAGGCAGGGCCCGGAGCACAGATGGCGCCGGTGGCCGCGCCGCCGGTGGCGACCCCGGCCGACAAGCTGCCCAAGCTGAAGGCGCCGGCCGGCTTCAAGGTTGAGGTCTACCAGCCGGGCCTCCTGGACGCGCGCGCCATCCGCCGGGGCGACAAGGGCACCATCTTCGTCAGCTCGCTGTTCGTTGCCGGCAAGGTCTATGCGATCGTGGAGAAGGGCGGCAAGCGCGAGGTGAAGACCGTCCTCTCCGGCCTGCAGCTGCCCAGCGGCATCGAGTTCAACAAGGGCTCGCTCTACGTGGCGACGCCCAAGAAGGTGATGCGCTACGACAAGATCGAGGACAACCTCGACAATCCGCCCCAGCCGGTGGACGTGTACACCAACCTGCCGGGCGACGTGCCGCACGGCTGGAAGTACCTGCGCTTCGGACCGGACGGGAAGCTCTATGTGCCGGTGGGCGCGCCCTGCAACATCTGCGAGCCCGACCCCGAGAAGTATACGCAGATCTTCCGCATCAACGCCGACGGCAGCGGCCGGGAGATCGTGGCACGCGGCGTGCGCAACTCCGTGGGCTTCGACTTCCATCCCACCACCAAGCAGCTGTGGTTCACCGACAACCAGCGCGACTGGCTGTCGGAGGACATGCCGCTCGACGAGCTCAACGTGGTGAAGAACCCCGGCAAGGACAACTTCGGCTATCCCTACTGCCACTCCGGCATCATGACCGATCCGCAGCTCGGCTGGGGCAAGTCCTGCGCCGACTACGTCAAGCCGGCGGCGACGCTGGGGCCGCACTCCGCGCCGCTCGGCATGAAGTTCTATACGGGCAGCGCCTTCCCGGCGAAGTATCGCGGCGCCATCCTGATCGCGCGCCACGGGCCGTGGAACCGCACCAAGAAGTACGCCGACGTGTCGGTCGCCTACCTCGACGGCCAGAGCCGGGTGACGGAGGTGGAGCCGTTCATCACCGGCTGGGTCAAGGACAACGAGTACCTGGGGCGGCCGGTGGATATCCACCAGCTGGCTGACGGCTCCATCCTGGTCTCCGACGACCACAACGGCGCCGTCTACCGCGTCTCGTATGGGCGGTAGCTAACCGGGGTCAGACCCGCAGGGTCTGACCCCTTTGCACAACCTCGATGTTGGTTTCGGAGAGCAAGGATTATAGTCGGCGCTATGGGTTCAGACCCGCAGGGTCTGACCCCATGTTGCGGCTCGTGGCCGCCTGCGCGCTTGCCGCCCTGCTGACGTGCAGCGTGGGTGCGTACGGCCAGACGCTCCAGGACAAGATCGCCCAGTGCGAGGCCTGCCACGGCAAGGACGGGCGCTCGGCCGACCCCAGGATCCCCCACATCGGCGGCCAGCCCAAGCTGGCCGTCATGTACCAGCTGTTCTTCTACCGCGAGGGCCGGCGCAAGAGCGAGGAGATGAACCTCATCGCCAAGGAGCTGACCGACGCGGACATCACGGCCATTGCCGAGCACGTGGGGAAGCTGCCGCCTCCGCCGCCCGCGCCGGGCGCCATCGGCGAGGCCCGCTTCAAGCGTGGTGCCGAGCTGGCGGCCGGCCGCATGTGTGCCAGCTGCCACAACGCCGATTTCTCCGGCCGCCTGCAGATGCCCCGCCTCGCCGGCCAGCACGAGGCCTACACCGTCAAGGCCCTGCAAGACTACCGCGCGGGCGCCCGCGTCGGCACCCAGGCGGCGATGGCGGAGGCGGTACGCGGCCTCTCCGATGCGGACTTCGAGGACCTGGCCTATTTCCTCGCGAGGGTGCGGCCATAGGGTGCAATAAGGCGAAGCGCGTTGCACCGATTGACGGCTCCAAATGCCAGGTGCGGCAGCAGTGGAGTGGAGGAGAGAGATCGGTGCAATACGCGCTAACGCGCTATTGCACCCTACTCGGCCGGGGCGGGCACCGGCGACGGGCCCAACGGCTCCTCCTTGGCGCGGTGCACCTGGCCGAGGAAGCTGTAGACCGTGGGGATCACGAACAGCGTAAGCAGCGTGCCGAAGCTCATGCCGCCCACGATCACCCAGCCGATCTGCTGCCGGCTCTCGGCCCCAGCGCCATGCGCGATCGCGAGCGGGAGCGCGCCCAGCACCATGGCGCCCGTTGTCATCAGGATCGGCCGCAGGCGCAGCCCCGCCGCCTCGATCACGGCGTTCAGGCGGTCGCGCCCCTTCTCCTGCAGCTGGTTGGCGAACTCGACGATGAGAATGCCGTGCTTGGTGATGAGGCCCACGAGCGTCACCAGGCCGATCTGCGAGAACACATTGAGGGTGCCGCCGGTGAGCCACAGCGTGCCGAGGGCGCCTGTCATCGAGAGCGGCACCGTGACCAGGATGACGAGGGGGTCGCGGAAGCTCTCGAACTGCGCCGCCAGCACCAGATAGATGAACCCGAGCGCCAGCAGGAAGACGAGGAGCAGGCTCTGCCCCGCGGCGCGGTATTCGCGGCTCTGCCCGCTCACGTCGGTCAGCACCGTCTCGGGCAGCACCGCGCGCGCGGTCTTCTCCAGGAAGGCGAGGGCGTCGCCCAGCGCGTAGCCTTCGCCGAGGTTGGCCGAGATGGTGACGGCGCGCAGCTGGTTGAAACGCCTGAGCTCCTTGGGCGCCACCGCCTCGCTGACCTTGACGATGTTGTTGAGCTGCACCATCTCGCCGCGCGGCGAGCGCAGGAAGATGGTGGAGAGCGTCTGCGGCGACGCGCGGTCCTCGGCCGCCAGCTGCACCATCACGTCGTACTGCTCGCCGTTCTGCTCGAAGCGCGTCACCTGCCGGCCGCCGAGCAGGGTTTCCAGCGTGCGCCCGGCCACGGTGATGTCGAGCCCCAGGTCGGCCACCTTGGCTCGGTCGATGTCGATGCGCAGCTCGGGCATGTTGAGCTGCAGGTCGGTCTCGACGCTGTCGAGGCCGGGGTAGGCGCGGATCTGCTCCAGCATCAGGTCCACGTACTCCTGCAGCTGCTCGTAGGTGCCCGAGGTCTGCAGCACGAACTCCACGGGCTGCGAGGAGCCTCTGGCCCCGAACGATCCCGGATTGCTGGCGGACACGCGCGCGCCCGGAATGCGCCTGAGCTTGGGATTGAGCTCAGCGTTGATCTCCTGCTGCGAGCGCGCGCGCTGGTCCCAGTCGGTAAGGCGCCCGGTGGCCCGGAAGCGCGATACCTCGGGGGTGCCGTTGATGACGAGGAGCGACTCGATCTCCGGCACTTTGGCCAGGATCTCGCCCGCTTGGGCGCTGTAGCGTTGCGTATAGCGCAGCGTCGCCCCTTCTGGACCGGTGCCGCGCACCTGGATCAGGCCGCGGTCCTCCGTCGGCGCCAGCTCCGACTTGAGTGCGAGGAAGAACACCGCGCTCATCCCGGCCACCCCCAGCGCCGCCACCAGCACGAGGTGGCGCGTGCGCAGCGTGGCCCGAAGCATCCGCCCGTAGCCGTCCTCGAACGCCGTGAAGCCGCGCTCGATCACGCTGAAGAGGCGCCCTGGGCTTGGATTGTGCCGCAACAGCCTGGAGCACATCATTGGCGTCAGGGTAAGCGCGACGAAGCCCGATACCACCACGGCCCCGGCGAGCGACAGGGCGAACTCCAGGAACAGGCGTCCGGTCCGGCCCGGCGCGAAGGCAATAGGCGCATAGACCGCCGCCAGCGTCAGCGTCATGGCGATCACGGCGAAGCCGATCTCGCGGGTGCCTTCGATCGCGGCCTGCACCGGCCGCATGCCGTGCTCGATGCGCCGGTAGATGTTCTCCAGCACCACGATGGCGTCATCGACCACCAGGCCGATGGCGAGCACCATGGCGAGCAAGGTCAAGGTATTGACGGTGAACCCGAGAGCATAGAGCAGCGTGAAGGTGGCGATGAGCGAGATCGGGATGGTGACGATCGGCACCAGCGAGGCGCGCAGCGAGCGCAGGAAGAACACGATCACGAGCGCCACCAGCACAATGGCCTCGCCGATGGTGCGGTAGACCGCCGCGATCGAGCGGTCGATGAACACGGAGCTGTCGTTGCCGATGGTCGCCGAAAGCCCCTGCGGCAGCGACTGGTTGATCTCCGGCATGACGGCGCGCACCGCCTTGGAGACATCGAGCGGGTTCGCCACCGCCTGCTTGATGATGCCGACCGTGATGGCGGGCTGGCCGTTGTAGCGGCTGTCGCGGCGCTCGTCGGCGGCGCCCAGCTCCACGCGCGCCACCTCCCCCAGCTTCACCTGGTGCGCGTCGGCGATCTTGACGATGACGTTGCGGAACTGCTCTGGCGTTGCCAGGCCGGTGCGCGACAGCACGGAGAACTCGCGGTCGCGGCTCTCGATGCGGCCCGCCGGCAGCTCCACGTTCTGCGCCTTGAGCGCATTCTCGACGTCCTGGACCGTGAGATTGAAGGCCGCCAGCCGTTCCCGGTCGATCCAGATGCGCATGGCATAGCGCCGCTCGCCGTAGATGGTCACGTCGGCCACGCCGGTGAGGTTCTTGAGCCGGTCGAGCACGAAGCGGTCGACGTAGTCGGTGATCTCCAGCGCGTTCATCTGGTCGGAGGTGAACACCAGGTTCAGAATCGCCTGGGCGTCGGCCTCGACCTTGGCGATGGTGGGCTCCTGCACCTCCTCGGGCAGCCGCTTGCGCACCCGGCTCACCCGGTCGCGCACATCGCTCGCCGCCACGTCCTGGTCGACGTTGGACAGAAAGCGCACGGTGATGCGGCTGGTCTCGGCGCGGCTCGTCGATTCCAATACGTCGATGCCGGCGATGCCGGCGATCGAGCCTTCCAGCACCTGCGTGATCTGGCTCTCGATGATGGAGGCCGAGGCGCCGGGGTAGGTGGTGGAGACCGACACCACGGGCTCATCGACGTTGGGATACTCGCGCACCGTGAGGCGGGTGTAGGAGACCACGCCGAGCAGCACGAGCACCAGGCTCAGGACGGTGGAGAAGACCGACCTGCGGATGCAGAACTCGAACATGGCTTACGTGCCGTCCCTCTTTACCGCGGCCTTCTTGATCGCCGGCACGGGTTCCGTCTCGATCACTTCCACGGGCAGGCCGTTGCGCAGCTTGAGCTGGCCCGCCGTCACGAGCAGCGCGTTCGGCAGCACGCCTTCCAGGATCTCCACCTCGGCCCCGCGCCGCTCGCCCAGCTTGACCTTGGCCTCCACTGCCTTGCCGGCCTCGATGCGGAACACGAAAGTTTCGCCGCCGCGCGGCACGATGGCACTCTCCGGCACCAGCACCACCTCGCGCGTCTGCTTGCCTTTCACCAATACGCGGGCGAACAGGCCCGGGCGCAGCAGCAATTCTGCGTTGGAGAGCCGCGCCCGCAGAGCCAGCGCGCGTCCGTTCACGTCGACCTGCGGGTCGATGGCGTAGATCTCGCCCACGAAGGTCCTGCCGGGGTGCGCGTCGACGATCACGTCCACATACTGGCCGACGGCGACGGACGGCAGGAACTGCTCCGGCAGCTTGAAGTCGAGCTTCAGGACATCGATCTTCTCGAGGTTCACGACCGCGGTGCCGACGCCGATGTAGCTGCCGGGCGAGACCTTCCGCAGCCCGACCGTGCCGGCGAAGGGCGCCTTGATGGCGTGCTTGGCGAGCCGCACGCGCGCCAACTCCAGCGCGGCACGCGTGGTCTCCAGCGTGGCCTCCGCCTCGTCGACCTTCTTGCCGGTCACGAAACCGGTGGGCTCCAGCGTCTTGGCCCTGGCGTCATTGGCCTCCGCCAGCTCGAACCGCGCCTTGGCGTCGGCGACCTCGGCCTCGACCAGGTCGTCGTCGAGCTTGACCAGCACGTCGCCTGCGCCGACGACGCCGCCCTCGGTGAAGTTGATCTGCTCGATGCGGCCCGCGATCTCCGAGGCCATCTGCACGGACTCGTCGGAGCGCAGGCTGCCGATGGCGCGAATGTCCGTGGTCGTTGTGGCGCCCCGCGCGGTCGCCGCCTCCACGGTGACGGCGCGCTCGGAGCGCTTGCCACCGCGCGCCTTCTCCGCCTTCGGCTTGTTCCCTTCGACGGCCATCGAGATCTCGGCCGGCAGATCTGTCGTTGGGCGCGTCATGGCGCGGCCAACGAGAAGCACCGTGAACGCGCCGACAATGAGAACGCCTATCAGCGCGAGCTTGTTCCGCTGCATTCTTGCCGATCTCCGCACGGGTCCCAGACTAGGTAGCAGTAGGACGCCCTTGCGGCCGAATTCCGTCGGCTGCGCCGTCCGTGCCGACAGGGTTACGCAAAGGTGTGGCGCGACGGGCAATCCCGGCGGCCGCCGGCGGGTCACACCCCCGCGTACATGCGGCCCGGATTGAGGATTCCGGCGGGGTCGAATGCCGCCTTGAGGCGGCGCGAGAGGCGGTCGAGGCCGGCTTCCAGGGGCTGGAACACCTCGACCGCGGCGCGCACGTCGGGCTCGGCGCGGATGAGGGTGGCGTGGCCGCCGTGGGCGGCGATCACCCGGCGCACGTCGGCGGCGCCGGCGTCGGTGGTGGGCAGCACCTCCGCCCAGACGAGGCCGCCCGACCAGTCGTAGAAGGCACGGCAGTCCATGAACGATGAGATGGCCGCCACCACCTTCGGCCCGGCCGTGGGCTCGGTGGAGATGCGCCAGATCGGCCCGTCGCCGCCGCGGAGCACGGAGAGGCGGCGCAGCTCGTTCCAGAGCTGGTGGGTGGCCCCCCGCTCCAGGTCCATGATGGTGCCGTAGGCCTTCAGCAGGTCTTTCAGGCGGCCCTTGCGGTAGGCCACCGACTTGGCGAAATTCTCGATGCGGAGTGCGGTCACGGCCTTGCCCTGGCTGCGCAGCCCGGAGTGCTCCAGGCGCGCCGCCAGGGCCGGCTGCAGGTGCACCGCGGCCGAGACCTCGTAGGGGCTCGCCATGGCGGTGCAGAGAACCTCCACCGCGATCTCGTCGGGGAGGCCGAAGAGGATCAGCGTGCCGGTCTCGTCGGGCGTCGGCAGCACCTTGAAGGTGACCTCGGTGAGCACGGCCAGCGTGCCCCAGCTCCCCGCCAGGCCGCGGCAGAGGTCGTAGCCCGTGACGTTCTTCATCACTCGGCCGCCCGACTTGAAGATCTCGCCGCGGCCGTTGACGCCGCGCACGCCCAGCAGGTGATCGCGCGCCGCCCCGAGGGCCACGCGGCGGGGGCCGGAGATATTGGCGGCGAACACGCCGCCGATGGTGGCCTGACCGGCCTCCACGCCCAGCATGGGGCCGTAGTCGACGGGCTCGAACGCCAGCATCTGGCCGCGCTCGGCCAGCGCCGTCTCGACCTGGGTGAGCGGCGTGCCGGCGCGGGCCGCCATCACCATCTCGGTGGGCTCGTAGAGGGTGATACCGCGCATCGCCTTGGATGAGACGCTGGCGGCGGTCTGGATCGGCCTGCCGATCCGCTGCTTGGAGCCGCCGCCCGTCACCTCGAGGGGGGTCTTGGCCATGCGCGCCTCGGAGAGCACGCGCGACAGCTCGCGCTCGTCGATGGGGCGCACCTGGGAATGGACTGCCACAGCCGCCTCACGCCGCCCGATTCTCAAGATCCGGCCCGAGGTCCCGCGCCGCCTCGGCCTCGCGGCCGTCGAGCGGGAAGACCTTGGCCGGGTTCAGGAGCCACTTGGGGTCGAACACCGTCTTGATGCGCATCTGCAGGGCGAGGTCGATCGGGGTGAACTGCACCCGCATCAGGTCGCGCTTCTCGATGCCGACGCCGTGCTCGCCGGTGAGGCAGCCGCCGACGTTGACGCACAGCTTGAGGATCTCGGCGCCCGCTTCCTCGGCCCGCTCGGCCTCACCCTCGTCGTTGGCGTCGTAGAGGACGAGCGGATGCAGGTTGCCGTCGCCGGCGTGGAAGATGTTGGCCACCCTGAGGCCGTGGCGGTCGCAGATCGCCGAGATCTCCACCAGCACCTTGCCCAGCATGCCGAGCGGGATCACACCGTCCATGCAGTAGTAGTCGGAGATGCGGCCGATGGCGCCGAACGCGGACTTGCGGCCCTTCCAGATGGCGGCGCTCTGCTCCGGGCTCTGGCTGATGCGCACGGCGCTGGGGTTGAATGCTTTGGCGATGTCGGTGATGGCGGCGAGCAGGTCGGCGATCTCCTCGTTGGAGCCCTCCACCTCGACGATCAGCAGCGCCTCCACGTCGGTGGGATAGCCGGCCTTGGCGAACGCCTCGCACACCTGGATCGCGGGCTTGTCCATGAACTCGATGGCGACGGGGATGATGCCGGCGGCGATGATGGCGGACACGCAGTTGCCCGCCGCCGCGCTGGAGCCGAAGCCCAGGAGCATGGGGCGCGCGGCCTCCGGTGACCGCAGGATGCGTACGGTGGCCTCGGTGGCGATACCGAACTGGCCCTCCGAGCCGATCGCAAGCCCCATCAGGTCGTAGCCGGCCGCATCGAGGTGGGCGCCGCCGATATCCACAATCTCGCCGTCCATCAGGACGAAGCGCATACCCAGCACATTGTTGGTGGTGACGCCGTACTTGAGGCAGTGCGCGCCGCCGGAGTTCATGCCCAGATTGCCGGCCAGCGTGCAGGCTAGCTGGCTGGAGGGGTCCGGGGCGTAGAAGAAGCCGTGCGCCTTCACCGCCTCGCTGATGCCGAGATTGGTGATGCCGGTCTCGACGCGGGCCGTGCGGTTCATGGTGTCGATGTCGAGCACCCGATGCATGCGCGACACACCGATCACCAGGGCGTCCTCGGCGGGCAGCGCCCCGCCCGAGAGCGAGGTGCCGGCACCACGGGCCACCACCTTGATGTCGTTGGCGTGGCAGTAGCGCAGCAGCCGCGATACCTCCTCGGTGGAGGCGGGCAGGGCGACCGCCAGCGGCATGCGGCGGTAGGCGGTGAGGGCGTCGGTCTCGAAGGCGCGGCGGCCCTCCTCGTCGTCGATGATGGTGCCGGCGGGCACGAGCTTGCGCAGATCGGCGACGATGGAGTCGCGCTGGCGCACGATCGTGCGGTCGGGTTCCGGCAGCGCCAATGCCATGTTAAGGTTCCGTTATCTGTGCAACTCCAGCCTTCTATGTTACACCAGAACGCCCGCGGGTGCGAACGTCTGGTAGTGTCTCAGTTTGAAATCTAATTGCGCTTGTCTTCGATTTTCTGAAGACGTGCATCGATGTTGGCTAGGATCTTTTCCAGCGCTTCATTGTGTCGCTTCTGCTCCGCGAACGCCCGGTTATAGGGGCTGTCCGGTCTGTAGAGACGCCTCATGAAGAAGACAAAAGCTGCGACCAACAGCAGCATGGGAACCCAGTCTGCCAGCAAACGCCAAACCATGTCGGATCGCATTGAACATCCCCTACGTTGTCCCCCAGCTCTGTCGCATACGCGAAGAAGCGCGGCCCGTACAAGAAAAAGCCGCTTCAGATTTCAAACTGGGACACCTCCATGCAGTTTCCGGCTAAGGACATCACGGAGCTGACCCGCCTCGAAGAGGCGATGTGGATCGCCGCCACCCGGTTCGATGCCGCGTTCCAGCAGGAGCGTTTTGCGCCCGACTTCTTCGAGTTCGGCCAATCGGGGCGAATCTACGCACGCGAGCAGCTGGTGTGCACCGGGGGTGGCGAAATCAAAGCGCGCCTGCCGCTCGACGGACTACGGATTCGGCGCCTCGACGCATCGACGGCGCAGGTAACCTACAACAGCCACGTCGAGTACGACGGTGTCGTGGAGCATGCCAGGCGCAGCTCGATCTGGACTAGGACGGACAGTGGCTGGGTGATGCGCTTTCACCAGGGAACGCCCTATGAGCCCTAGCGGCTCCCGGTCCTGCACGCCTTCCCAACGCTCGCCGTTTTGTGGCCTTCGGCCTGGTGGTCGCGGGCTGCGAAACGTTGGCCCGCCGGGCAAACCCGCTTAAGGTCGGTTGCAATCGCAATACGGAGGAGAGCCACCCATGGCGAGGGCAGTCGCGGTCGTGACAGGCGGAGCGAGCGGCATCGGCGAGGCCACGGCAAGGCGCCTGGCGGCCGACGGCTGCAGCGTGGCCATCGTGGATGTCAACGCGGCTGCCGGCGAGGCCGTGGCGGGTTCCATCGGCCAGGCGGCGCGGTTCTATGCCTGCGACGTGTCGGATGCCAAGGCGGTGGAGGACGTGGCGGCCAGGGTCGAGGCGGATCTCGGGCCGGCCGGCATCCTGGTCACCTCGGCGGGGCTCATTCCCAACACCGAGTCCATCATGGAGATGGACATGGCGGCCCACGACCGCATGTGGCAGGTCAACTACAACGGCACCGTGCACTGCGCGCGCGCCTTCGCCCGCCAGATGATCCCGCAAGGCAAGGGCGCCATCGTCACGCTGGGCTCCATCAACAGCCGGCTGCCGCTGCCGATTCCGGCCTACAACATGGGGAAAGCCGCCATCGAGCGGCTCACCCAGCTACTGGCGGTCGAGCTGGGCCGGCACGGCATCCGCGTCAACAGCGTGGGACCGACCTACGTGATGACACCGCCGTTGAGGGCCAAGGTGGCGGCGGGGCAGCGGGACATGAACAAGATCATGGGCCTGCACGCGCTGCCGCGGCTGCCGGAGCCGGCGGACATCGCCGATGCGATCGCCTTCCTCTGCTCCGACCAGGCCAGGGCCGTCACCGGCGTTCTCCTTCCGGTGGACGCCGGCTTCCTGGCGGCGGTGAGCTACCGCACCTACGCCGGCGGGGTGCCGTGGACGGAAGCGTAAGGGCGGAGTGCGCCGATGGCTGCGGATCGCCGCTTGCGCATCGCCGTGGCCGGGGCCGGCAGCATCGGCTGCTACATCGGCGGCTGCCTCGCGCTCGCGGGCCGCGATGTCACGTTGCTCTTGCGGCCGGCACTGGCGGAGGCGATCGCGCGGTACGGGCTGCGCGTCTCCGATCTTGACGGGGTGGACCGGGTGCTGGCGCCGTCGGCGGTGCGGCTGGCGACCGATCCGGCGGCGGCGTTCGCCGAGGCCGATGCCATCCTGGTCACGGTCAAGAGCGGGGCGACGGAGGCCATGGCGGGGCTCATTGCGGAGCATGCCGCATCCGGCGTCACGGTGGTGAGCCTGCAGAACGGGGTCGGCAACGTCGATGTGCTGCTGGCGCGGCTCGGCGGCATGGCGCGGGTGGTGCCGGGCATGGTGCCGTTCAACGTGGTGCAGACCCTCGCCCAGGGGCAGCCGGTACGGGTCCATCGGGCGACCAGCGGGACGGTGCAGATCGGTGCCGGTGCGGCGGGCTTGCGCGAGGCGCTCGCCGTCGAGGGCGTGGGGGTGGCCGAGAGCCGGGACATGGCCGGCGTGCTGTGGGGCAAGCTGCTGCTTAACCTCAACAACGCGCTGAATGCGCTGGCCGGCATTCCGCTGGCGGCGGAGCTCGGCGACAAGCGCTGGCGGCGGCTGCTGGCGCGGCAGATCGAGGACGGGCTCAAGGTGCTCAAGGCGGCCGGCATCCGGCCGGCGCGCATCGAGGGCGTTCCGCCGGGAGCTGTTCCGCGCATCCTGAGGCTCCCCGATTGGCTGTTCCGGCGCGTGGCGGCCTCCATGCTGGCCATCGACCCGGAGGCGCGCTCCTCCATGTGGGAGGATCTGGAGCGGCGCCGGCCGACCGAGATCGATCACCTGCAGGGGGCGATCCTGCGGCTGGCCGGCAAGACGGGTGTGCGGGTGCCGCTGACCGAGCGTATCGTGCGGCTGGTGAAGGAAGCGGAAGCGGCGCGGTTGGGCTCGCCGCGGCTCACGCCCGAGCGGGTCTGACACCTTCGGGGGAGGAGAACGAACATGGATGCCGATGCGATCGTGGTCGGCGGCGGGCTGGCGGGGCTGGTGGCGACGGCCGAGCTGCTCGACGCCGGCAAGCGCGTGATCCTGCTCGATCAGGAGCCGGAGCAGTCGCTGGGCGGGCAGGCGTTCTGGTCGTTCGGCGGGCTCATGCTCGTCGATTCGCCCGAGCAGCGCCGGCTCGGCATCCGCGACAGCTACGACCTGGCGCTGCAGGACTGGATGGGCTCGGCCGGGTTCGACCGCCCCGAGGATCTCTGGCCGCGGCGCTGGGCCGAGGCCTACGTCGCCTTCGCGGCGGGCGAGAAGCGGGGGTGGCTGCACAAGATGGGCCTCAGATGGTTCCCCATCGTGGGTTGGGCAGAGCGCGGCGGATATTTGGCCACCGAGCACGGCAATTCGGTGCCGCGCTTCCATGTCACCTGGGGCACGGGGCCGGCCATTATTGCACCTTTCGTTGCCAGGGTGCGCGAGGGTGCCAAGGCGGGCCGCGCGTCGCTGCGCTTCCGGCATCGGGTGAACGCGCTGACCCAGAGCGCAGGCGTAGTGGACGGCGTGGTCGGCGAGGTGCTGGAGCCGAGCGGGGTGGAGCGGGGGGCGCCGTCGTCGCGCACCGTTGCGGGGGAATTCGCCCTGAGGGCGCAGGCGATCGTCGTCACCGCCGGCGGCATCGGCGCCAATCACGACCTGGTGCGGGCGAGCTGGCCGAAAAGGCTGGGCGAGCCGCCCGCGCACATGCTGTCGGGCGTGCCGGACCATGTGGACGGCCGCATGCTGGGGATCGTCGAGGCGGCCGGCGGCAACATCATCAACCCGGACCGCATGTGGCACTACACGGAGGGCATCACCAACTTCGCGCCGATCTGGAGCCGGCACGGCATCCGCATCCTTCCCGGTCCGTCGTCGCTATGGATCGACGCCACGGGCAAGCGCCTGCCCGTGCCGCTGTTCCCGGGCTTCGACACGCTGGGCACCCTGGCACACCTGCGCAGGACCGGCTACGACTGGTCGTGGTTCATCCTGACGCAGAAGATCATCGCCCGCGAGTTCGCCTTGTCGGGCTCGGAGCAGAACCCGGACCTGACAGGCAAGAGCATATTGAAGGTGCTCGGGCGGCGGCTTGGTGTGCCGAGCCCGGTGGACGCCTTCAAGAAGCAGGGTGTGGATTTCATCGTGCGCAAGACCTTGCCCGAGCTGGTGGCCGAGATGAACGCCCGGGCTGGCGAGCCGTTGATCGACGGGGCCGCCCTGGAGCGCGAGATTGCGGCGCGCGACCGCGAGATCGATAACCCCTACACCAAGGACGCCCAGGTGACGGCGCTGCGCGGCGCCCGCAACTACGTCGGCGACAAGCTGATCCGCGTGGCGACGCCGCATCGCTTGCTGGACCCCAAGGCGGGACCGCTGATCGCCGTGCGCTTGTGGGTGCTGACGCGCAAGACGCTGGGCGGTCTGCAGACCGACCTGTCGGGGCGCGTGCTGCGGGCGGATGGGGAGCCGCTGGGCAACGTGTTTGCTGCCGGCGAGGTGGCAGGGTTCGGCGGCGGCGGGATGCACGGGTACCGCGCGCTGGAGGGGACGTTCCTCGGCGGGTGCCTGTTCTCGGGGCGCGTGGCGGGGAAGGGGGCGGCGGGAGGAGTAGGCTGATCGCAGCGCATCTGCCGATCGACGGGACGATTTGCGCAGGACCGGAGACGGTTGCAGGATAGGGTCGATGCCTGCCGTATGTCACTCCACGCTGCAATCCGGTACGTCTTGCTCGTCGCCATGTTCCAGAACCTGCGTACAAGCACCAAGCTCCTCATTCTATGCTCGACGTTCTCGATCTCCATTGGCGTTACCGTCTATGGGCTCGTCACGGAAAAGCTGATCGCAATCGACTTCGCCCGCCAGGAGCTTACGGGGAGCCGATACTTGCGGGCCGTCCGAGCCGTCTACCAGGAGATATTTGCGGTGTGGTCGGACGAGGTCGCCGGGCGCGCGCATGCGTCGGTCGACACGGTCGCGCAGGCGCTTGCCGACGCCGAGGCCGAGACCGGCGGGGCATTCCAGACGGCGGCCCTCGCAAAGTCGGTTGCGGTCGCGCTGCATGAGCGTGGGGTGGCCGCTGCGGAGGAGCGTCGGCTGGATGCCATAGTCCTCGATGCGTTGTCCAAGGCGCAAGCGTTAGCCGCGCGCATCGGCGACGACTCCAACCTGGCCTTGGATCCGGACCTCGACACGTACTATGTCCAGAGCATTATCATCCGCAAGCTGCCGACGCTTCTCCGCCGCTTGAGCGAGGTGCAGGAATCCTTCGAGATGAGCGTCAGGGCCGGGTCGCCGCCACTGGCGCGCGAGGGGCGTCTTCCTGTCCTGGCAAGCCTGCTGCGATCGACGGCCGCCGAGGTGAGGGAGGAGATAGAGTGCGCCTACCGCGGCAACCGGGACGGCAACCTGAGGAACGCCGTCGAGGCCGAGATCTCCGCCATGATCCTGGGCCTGAGCTCCTATCTCGAGGTGGTGAGCATCAGCATGCTCGGCGTCGACGCCAGGGATGCGGTCGGCTACGACCGGCTGCACGAGAGCGCCGTACGGCAGGTGATCGGCACTTGGACCGTCGCCCAGGCCGAGCTCGACCGTCTGCTGCAGCGGCGGATCGACAGCATGTTTGGGCGGATGGCGCTGGAACTCTTCCTGATCGGTGCGTTTGCCGGCATCAGCATTGTCATTGCCGTCCTCACGCACCGGCATATCGTGCGGCCCCTGGAGCGGCTGGAGGCGGTCGCATCCACCGTGCGCCAGACCAGGGACTACAGCCTCCGCGCCGAGCACGGCAGCCAGGACGAGATCGGCCGGGTCACCGTCGCTTTCAACGACATGCTTGCCGAGCTCGCCGCTGCGCGCATGCGCGAGGCCAACGAGCGCGCGGAGTTCGCGCGTGTCGCCCGCCTGACTGCGGCGGGCGAGATGGCGGCCTCGATCGCGCACGAGGTGAGCCAGCCCCTGGCGGCCATCGTAACCAGCGGCAATGCGGGCCTGCGCTGGCTCACCAACCCCACGCCCGATCTCAACAAGGTGCAGGCCGCCCTGCAGCGGATCGTCAGGGACGGGGGGCGGGCAGGCGATATCGTCGGCGGCATCCGGGCGATGTTCAAGAAGGACGCGCAGGAGAGGGCGCCGCTCGATGTCGGTGGGCTGGTCACGGACGTGGTCGCCCTGCTCGATAGCGAGTTGCGAAGCGAGCAAATCTCGGTACAACTTGAACGTGCGATGGACGTGCCCGGCGTCCTCGCCAATCGGGTGCAACTGCAGCAGGTCCTCTTGAACTTGATAGCGAATGCGATTGATGGCATGCGCACGGTTGTTGATCGGCCGCGGTTGTTGCGGATCGGCGTGGGGGCGAGCGGACCGGACGGTGTGGTCGTTCGCGTGGCGGACACAGGGACGGGCATCGATCCGGCGGTGAGAGATCGCATCTTCGATCCGTTCGTCACCACAAAAGCCGGCGGCATGGGGCTGGGGCTGTCGATCTGCCGGTCGATCGTCGAGGCGCATGGGGGGCACATGTCGGTGTCGGCCGTCGCTCCGTATGGGAGCGTCTTTCAATTTGCGCTGCCTCAGTCGAGGGACGGCGGGGCGTGATGACCGGCGACGGCGAAACGCAAGCAGTGGTCCTTGTCGTCGATGATGACGAGTCCTTGCGCCAATCGCTGGCAGATCTGTTCGCCACCGTGGGCTTGCGGGTCGAGACATTCGGCTCCGCGGCGGATTTCGTGCGGGACCGCGTCCCGGACGGGCCTAGCTGCCTCGTTCTCGACGTTCGTTTGCCCGGATTGAGCGGACTGGACTTTCACGCTGAGCTCGCCAAGGCGGGCATGCATCTGCCTGTCATCTTCATCACGGGCCACGGCGACATCCCGATGAGCGTTAGGGCAATGAAGGCGGGAGCGGTGGAGTTTCTGACCAAGCCGTTCCGCGACCAAGACCTGCTCGATGCCGTCCAGCGCGCGCTTGAGCTGGATCGGGTGCGGCGGGAGCGGCAGAAGCCGGTGGCGGAATTGCTGGCTCGCTTCGAGTCCTTGACTCTGCGCGAGCAGGAGGTGATCGGACTCGCCGGCGCGGGTCTGATGAACAAGCAGATTGCCGGCAAGCTCGGTTTGGCCGAGATCACGGTCAAGGTGCACCGAGGCAACGCCATGCGGAAGCTCGGCGCAAGGTCGCTGGCGGATCTGATCAGGATCGCGCAGACCCTGGGCCTCGATCGACCACAATGATGCGAAGGTAAACCCGGGTATAGCTTCCCACGCTCTCCGACCGTCCCTATTTGTCGTCGAGAAGCTCTGGAGCGACCGAGGAACGCTGCTTGTCCACTCTTCCCCTGATCTCGATTGTGGACGACGACGGGTCTGTCCGCGAGGCGACGGCGGACCTCATGGAGGCGCACGGCTATGCGGCTGCGGCGTTCGCGTCGGCCGAGGAATTCTTGCAGTCTGAGCAGGTTCGCACGACCTCCTGCGTGGTCACCGACGTGCGTATGGCCGGGCTGAGCGGCGTCGAGCTGCAGCGCCGTCTGACCAATGTCGAGCCCCGGATTCCCGTCATATTCCTCACGGCATTTCCAGAGGAGCATTTGCGGGCAGCCGCGCTCAAGGGGGGTGCGCGCGGCTTCTTCACCAAGCCGGTCAACGAGAGCTCCCTGCTTCTTTGCATCGAGAGGGCGCTCGGAAGGTCGTAGTGCCATCGCACCGCAGCGATACCGCGCGCCGGGATGCGGCGCGCGTCCTCGCGGAGGCATGGCCGGCTCCATTTCGCGGTCCGTGTGCCCACGTGTCCGCCTGCGCCCGGGACAGCATTCCGCCGCGGCCCGAAGATCGTCTTGCTGCGGGATGTTTGGCCGCGCATCCGGTCTCCGCATGGTGGAGGTGCCAGCGTCAATCTAGACTCACGGATAGGATCGTCATCGATTCCGATATCGCCCGGAAACACACGCACAATCGATAACATTGAACTCATAACGGATCATTTGCGGCAATGCACTGGGGCGAATCCAGACGATCCGCCGCGAAACTGTGCCGATCGCGCGTACCTGTGCAGGCGGAACGCCTTTGACCCGAGCAGCACAGGGAGCAGGCTTTGATCACGAATAGACCGTTGCGGAAGGCGCTTTATTTGCAAGTGCGAGACATGCTGGCGGAGCGGATCGCCCGCCGAGAGTGGAAACCGGGCTTCGTCGTTCCCAACGAGGGCGAGTTGGCGCGAGAGCTTGGAGTCAGCGCAGGAACTGTGCGCAAGGCGCTCGACCTGATGGAGGAGGGGCGCCTGGTGACGCGGCGGCAGGGCAAGGGGACGTTTGTCAAGGACCAGGCCTCTGATTCCGCGGTGGCGCGCTTCAACAAGCTGCGTGGCCCCAACGGCGAGCGCGTCTCCGAGGCGGCGAGACCGGTGGACATCACGGAGGGTGCCGCCAGCGAGCTGGAATGTGGGCGCCTCGGCTTGCGGGCGGGTGCCGATGTCTTTCGTGTTCACCGGCTGCGGCGCGCCGGGGCGCAGAACGTCCTGGTCGAGGAGGCGACACTGCCGGCCGAGCTGTTTCCGGGCTTGTGCGACAAGAGGGCGGTCTGCGACGACATCAGCCTGCTCGCCCAGGAGTACGGCTTGTTGCTGGGCAGGGCGGAGGAGCGCGTCGCTATCGACGCGGCTCCAAGCGCCGTGGCGGATCGGCTCGGCGTCGCCTCGGAAACGCAGCTGATGATGCTGGATCGGGTGATCTTCATGCTCGATGGACGCCCAGTCGAGTGGCGCCGGGCGTACTGCCACCTGGCGGGCGGATACTATGTGACGGAGATGAACTGAGGCGGGGCGGCGACAGGGCGGAGGCTCTGGCGCTGGGCTCCGGCCTATCCACGGTCTTGGGCTGGACGGATGCGTCTGGCCATGGCCCCGCACGGGATATCGGTGTACGCGGAGCGTGTCGCCGGAGCTCGATTCGGCGAAATTGGCGCGAAACCACATCGGTGGGAGCACGGCAATGATCGCCATTGGGGAGATCGTCGACAGGCTGGCGCGGAATGCGCAGCCCAACTATCGCCAGACATTCGAAAGCGGAGACCGCGTCCTCGCCCTCTACGGCATCGACCGGCCGCTCAGGGTAGCGCACTTCCTGGCGCAGGTGCTGCACGAGACCGGGGGGCTCACCGTCCTCGAGGAGAACATGAGCTACCGGGCGGAGCGCATCGTCGAGGTGTTCGGGCCGGGGCGGCACTCGGCTGCGGTGGGGCTCGACGAGGCGCGCTCGCTGGCGCGCCACCCGGCGGCGCTGGCGGAGCGGGTGTATGGGCTCGGCAATCCGCGGAAGGCAAGGGAGCTTGGCAATACCGAGCCCGGCGACGGCTTCCGCTATCGCGGGCGGGGCGTGCTGCAGACCACCGGGCGCGGCAGCTACAAGCGGCTCGGCCAGCGCGCCGGCGTCGGTTTCGAGGCGAGCCCCGAGCTGGTGATCTCGGCGCAGCACGCACTGAGCCCGGCCCTGCTGGAATGGGCGGAAGGGAGCCTAAACGCGGCGGCAGACCGCAACGACATCGCCGCCATCACGCGCCGCATCAACGGCGGCTTCAACGGCTTCGCCGACCGCAAGGCGTGGTTCGACAAGGTCTGGCGGCTGGTGAAGGACGGCGTGACGGTGGATGGTGCGGACAGCCTTGGGATGAGCGCGCGGGCGGCTGAGACGGTGCCGCCCGAGGCGCGGGAGCCGTGGCGCGTGGCCCGCGCCGACCCGCAGGTCAGGGAGTTGCAGGAGGCGCTGCGCACGTTCGCCATTGCGCCGGACCTGGCGGTGGATGGCCGCTTCGGTCCGAAGACGCGCGCGGCGCTCGTCGAGTTCCAGCGGCTGGCGCAGATCCCGGCCGACGGCATCTATGGCCCCGTTACCAGGGCGGCGCTGCGGCTGCGGCTCGATGCGATCCGCTGAGGGCGGGCTCTCTGGGCTTGCGCCGCTGCGATTGCGCCGGCCGCCGCGTCCGGGCATCCGCTCGGAACGTCGTGGATTATCGGTGCAACGCCGCTTCGCGGCATCGCACCCCACGATCTTCGCTCAGTCGCGCCAGCGGGCGAGATAGCGCTCGCGGGCGTCGGCGCGCGCGCGGGCGCGGGCCTCGGTGCCGTCGCGCCGGGCCTGCAGATAGCGCTGGCGGGCCTCCTCGCGCCGCCAAGCCCAGTTCTCCCGCCTGTTGCGCCATTCGGCGAGGCGCTGCTGGTGGCGCATCTCGATTTGGTAGCGCCAGGACCTGCTCCCGTAGCGGATGCGGCGGTCGTCGTCGCGATCGACGCGGTCGCGCCCATTGCCCCTTTCGGGGACGGCCACCACCGCCGGCGCTGCCCCCCTCTCTGGCGCAGCGCACGGCCGCCCCTTGATCGTGCACTGGACGAGGTTATTCAACACCTTGCCCTGGGTAATCCCGCATTCGTGGCTCTTGCCGACCGCGAGCTCCCACTGCTTCCAGCGGTCGCCGTGGGTGGAGGCAACCTCGCGCTCCCACGCGGCCACGGCGTCCCGCATGGCAGCGCCGTTGCCTTCCAGCTCCTTGCCTCTACTGAAGGGCCGCCACTTGCCGCGTCCGGTGGCGTTGACGTATCCGGCCTTGCAGGCGTCGTCCTGCGCGCCAGCGGGCTCCATTGTGGCGCCCGCGATCAGGAGCGCCGTGCCCGCTGCCGCGCCGCAAAGCACTCGTGCCGCTGCAATCATAGCGAATGTCTCCCCCAACGCTGTCCGCACCGCGCCAACCTCCGCCGGGCCGCCCATGCTCGATGGCTCACGACGCCGTGATTGCGCTGCGGGTGTCCCTCAATCCTTCAAGTGCCGCCTGCGGAAGGTGTCAAGCTCTTCCAAGCCCGCCTCCGGCAGACTCCGCCAGTCCCGCCGCAAAAATAGCCCAGGCGCCGCAGGAAGGCCACAGAGTTCCCTGCGAAGGGCGTGCAGACGTCCGGGCACGGGTGCAAGACCGCCACGGTGCGCGGTGAGCGTGTGTTGGTGCGCGTGTGCTGCTGCGCGGTGAGTGTGTATTGGGATAGTGTGTCTGCGGGCGCCCTGCGATGGCCGCGGGGTATCGGGGGATCGCCGACGGCAGGATGGCCGTCGAGCGGAGCTGGGCCGGGGCGTATGGACGGGTTGGCATTGATTCTGGCGGCGGTCGCCGTGGTAGTGGCATTCCGCCAGCGGCGCCGGATTGCGGCGCTGCAGGCGACTCTGGTGGGGTTGGCGGACGCGGTGAAGTCGCTGCGGGCGCAGATCGCCACCGCGGGCTCTGCGGCTCGCGAGGCCCCGCCCGCGTCAGCGTCCGGGCAGCCGGAGGCAGACGAGCGGGAGCCGGCTGCCGATGCGACTGCTGCCGCTGAAGCGCCTGCAGCCCCATCCGAACGGCCGAAGACACCCATACAACCTGTGGCGCCCGTGCAACCCGTTCGACCTGAGTTGCCGGCGCAGCCGACGGGACCTGCCGTGGCCTCGGCCAGCCTGGAGGAGCGGCTGGGGACGCGCTGGGCCGTGTGGGTCGGAGGGTTGGCGCTGGCCCTCGGCGGTTTTCTGCTGGTGCGCTATTCCGTCGAGCAGGGGATGTTCAGCCCGGCGGTCCGGGTGGGGCTTGGCGCGGTGCTCGCAGCGGCGCTCATTGCCGGCGGCGAGTGGTTCCGCCACGGCGAGCGGGCCTCGCCTGTTGCAGTGGTGCCGGCGGCGCATATCCCCGGCATCCTGACGGCCGCGGGCACGGCAATCGCGTTCGCCGTAGCCTATGCCGCACACGCGCTCTATGGGTTCATCGGGCCGGCGGCGGCCTTTGTGGCGCTGGGAGCCATCGCCGTCGCCACCATGCTGGCCGCGGCGCTGCACGGGCCGGCGCTGGCCGGGCTGGGCCTCGCCGGCGCCCTGGTGGTGCCGCTGCTGGTGAGCTCCGACCAGCCGAGCCCGTGGCCGTTGGTTCTCTATCTGATAGCGGTGGCCGGGGCGGCCTATGCCCTGGCCCGGATGCGGCGCTGGCTGTGGCTGGCCGCGGCCGTGGTGGCCGGCGCGGTGCTGTGGGGCCTGGTGCTGCTGGCGCCCGCAGGGAGCGTCGGCGGCCCTGCAGGCGCGTCCGCAGCGTGGGCCACGGCGCTGCTCGTGCATGTGGCCATGCAGCTCGGGCTGGCGGCGCTGTTCATGGCCGTGGAGCCACATCTCGGTACGGCCGATGCCGACGCCTGGCCGGACTGGATCGCCGGCCTGGCGCTGGCGGCGCTGACGGCACTGGCCGTGCTGGCGCTCGATGCCACACGGACCGAGGAGCAGTGGACGTACTTTGCCGTGGCGGCGCTTGCCATCCTCGGCGCCACGGCGTGGCGGAGCGCGCCGGCGGCCTCCGCCGCGGTGCTGGCGGGCATCCTGGCGCTGGCGGGCGTGAAGGTGTGGCCGGGGCTGGCGGCGCCGCCGGATGCGAGCCTGCTGGCGCCGGCGCTCGTGGGGGTGCTGCGGCTGCCGGACAACGTGGTGAGCTTCCTCGCCTTCGCCGGGCTCTCGACCCTGTCGGTCGGGGCGATGGCGACGCTTCGATTGTGGCGCGGGCGGGTGCTGCCGCTGCCGACGGCGGGGCTCTATGCGCTGGCCGGCGTCGTGCCGCCACTGCTGGCGCTGGTGCTCGCCTACCTGCGCGTCACCCAGTTCGACCGGTCGATCTCGTTTGCGCTGCTCGCGGTGGTGCTGGCGGCGGCCTTCTATCTGGTGGCGGACCGCTTCGACAGAAGCGCGCCGCGGGAGGAGAGAACGCCCGTCAGCGGTCTCGCCATCGGCAGCTTCGCCTCGGGTGTGGCTGCGGCCATGGCGCTGGCCTTCGTGATGGTGCTCGACCGCGGCTATCTCACGGTGGCGTTCGCCGTCACGGCCTTTACCACGGCGATCTTCGCCGTCGTCGACCGCATCCCGCTGCTGCGCGGCGTGGTGGTCGCCCTTGGCCTGATCGTGCTGGGCCGGTTGGCGTGGGACCCGCGCATCATGGGCGCCGACGTGGGCACTTGGCCGATCTTCAACTGGCTGCTGCTGGGCTACGGCGTGCCGGCGGCGGCGTTCCTCGGCGCAGCCCGCATCCTGAGGCGCGAGGCCGACGACCTCGCCGCCCGCACCTGCGACGCGCTGGGCGTACTGCTCGCAGCGCTGCTCGTGTTCTTCCAGATCCGCCATGCGCTCAACGGCGGCGATGCGCTGGCGCGCGGGTCGGGCCACGTCGAGCAGGGGCTGATCGCGCTGACGAGCCTCGGCTTCGCGGGCGTGCTAATCCGCATGGATCTGGCCCGCGCCAACCCGGTGTTCCGGGCGGCGTCGCTGATCTTCGGCGTCGTCTCGGCGGGCGTGACGCTGGTGGGGCTCGGGCTTATCGAGAACCCGCTGCTCACATCCGAGCCCGTGCGCGGGCCAGTGGCATTCAGCTCGCTGCTGATCGCCTACCTGCTGCCCGGGCTGGCGGCCGTGCTGGTGGGCCGCATCGCCCGCGGCGTGCGGCCGGCCTGGTACGTGCGGGGCGCCGCCGCGCTCGCCCTTCTGCTGGTGTTCGGCTACGTGACGCTCACGGTGCGCCACGCCTTCCAGGGCGAGCGCCTGTCCATCTGGCAGGGCGCCGGCGCCCCCGAGGTGTGGTCCTACTCGGTGGCCTGGCTGGCGCTGGGACTGGCGTTCCTGGGCTACGGGCTATGGCGCGGTTCCATCGAGGCGAGGCTGGCGTCCGCCGCGCTGGTGGTGCTGGCGGTACTCAAGGTGTTCCTCTACGACATGACCGGCCTCGGCGGCTTCTGGCGCGCGTTCTCGGTGATCTGCCTCGGCGCGGTGCTGATCGGCATCGGGCTGGTGTATCAGCGGCTGGTGTTCGCCCGCCGTGCAGCCCCGCCCCAGTCATGACGCATGGTCCGGCGCGCCGGCAGCACTCAATGCGCCGCACGGTGCGCGCAGCGGAAGCTGGACCGGGTCGCATCGTACGGGTTGCCAGCCGGGGCAGATACTCGCAATCGTTACTGGGAGTCCGCTTGCCTCCGGACTAATATTGCATCGCTAGCCGGGGGATCACGCCAACGAGCGGAATAGGTCCATGGCAAGCAAACTGGCTACCTTGGGCGGGGCCGCTTTGGCACTGCTCTTGGTCTTAAGTCTCCCCGTCGCCGCAGTTGCCAGAGGTGGTGGCGGCGGACACGGCGGTGGTGGCGGACACGGCGGTGGTGGTGGGCACTTCGGCGGGTTCGGCGGTGGACACATGGGTGGGCCCCACATGGGCGGGCTCCACATGGGTGGGCCCGGCATGGGTCGCGCACACATGGGTGGGCAATTCGGCTTCGCCCCCAGGGGTGCGCATTTCGCCAACCGTCACGCGTTCCACGACAGGCGGTTTCATCACCGGCGCGTCTTCGTAACCGCCCCGTTCTTCGGCTACGACTATGGGTACGGCTACGGCTCCGGCTGCTATTGGCTGAGGCGAAATGCAGTCGCCACAGGCAGCGGCTACTGGTGGAGTCGCTATAACGCCTGCCTCTACGGGTACTGAAAGCCCGCGTGGCGCAAGCGATAGGGCTGCTGCTGCCGGAACTGGCGGCAGTGGCGGTAGCCCTTATCGCCCGCGGCGTGTAGCTGGCCTGACATGTGCGGGGCGCCGCCGTGGCGCTGCTGCTGGTGTGCCACGCCTTCCAGGGCGAGGGTTTGCCGATGTGGCAAGGTGCGGGCGCGCCCACGGTGTGGTCCTGCTCGGTGGCATGGCTGGCGCTGGCACCGGCTTGCGCCACGGGCCATGGCGGCGAGCCGATCAAGGCGCGCCGCGCCTTCGCTGTCGGCGTTCAAGGTGTCCCTCCACGATGTGACCGGCCTCGGCGGCTTCTGGCGCGCGTTCTCGGTGATCTGCCGGGGCGCAGGACTGAGGCATCGGGCTGGTGTATCAGCAGCGGGTGTTTGCGCGGCGGGTTGGGGAGTGAGGGTTGCGGTCGCCAGTGCTCCTGACGGCAGCGTACCCGGATATCGGTGCTGAAAGGGACGTCCTTGGAGTGCCTGTTCTTGGGTGGCGGGGCCGGTTGACGCACCACCCAATCTGCGACGACTTTGCCTGTTTTTCTGTGTGCGCCATCTCCTTGAGTTGCCCTAATATTGGGCGGGGTATGCGTTTTTGGGGGAGACCA
>Ga0068862_100000271_pt1 | contig 57852 bp, 41 predicted proteins | sample KBSSwiS52_FD_66598 | JGI IMG/M metagenome (GOLD analysis project Ga0068862, IMG submission 66598) | Switchgrass rhizosphere microbial communities from Kellogg Biological Station, Michigan, USA - KBS Switchgrass S5-2 | ecosystem: Host-associated > Plants > Roots > Rhizosphere > Soil ...
GGCGGCGCGCATCGCCCGCGTCCTCCGCAGGCTCCGGACGCGGGCGCTACGCGCCGTCCTCCTCCGCTCACGGGCGCTCCGGCGGCCTCCTCCGTGGTCCAACACGTCGCTTCGCTCGTGTTGGACCACTGCGGAGGCCGCCTCCGCGCCCAGCTCGGTTGCGTGCCGCTTGTACGTCACGCATCGAGCTGCAGGCTGAACAGGTATGTACCCGCCCAGCACACAGTTGGGCTCGTGACGTTCAAGCGTCACGCAACCACGCTGGCCCGGAGGCGTGCCTCCGCACCCAGCTCGGTTGCGTGCCGCTGCACGTCACGAGCTGGGCTAACGGTCATGGCTCGGCTACAAGAACCAGTTCAGCTCGTCACGTTGCAGCGCGACGCAACTGAGCTGGCCCGGAGGCGTGCCTCCGCGGAGGCCCGGCCCCCGAGCGAAGCGAAGGGGGTTGGGCCGCAGCGGAGGTCGCCGCAGGGCACGTCCGCGGAGGAGGACACGGCCCGGAGGTCCCTTGGGAGCGAAGCGAGCAAGGGGCCGCAGGGCCGTGCCCGGACGGAGCGGACCAGGAGACACAGCGCCGCGCCCGGACGGAGCGGACCAGGAGACTCAGACGCCGATGGCCTGCCCTGCACTACGGAGGTCCTCGCAGGCCTGGGCGACGCGCTTGGCCATGAACGCCTCGGCGGACTTGCCCCAGGTGCGCGGGTCGTACTGCTTCTTGACGCCGACCTCGCCGTCGATCTTGAGGACGCCGTCGTAGTTCTTGAACATGTGCTCGGCCACTGGGCGGGTGAACGCGTACTGGGTGTCGGTGTCCACGTTCATCTTGACGACGCCGTAGTCGAGCGCCTCCCGGATCTCGGAGAGCTCCGAGCCGCTGCCGCCGTGGAAGACCAGGTCGAACGGCTTCGCCTCGCCGCCGAGGCCCAGCTTGCCGGCGACGTACTGCTGGCCGTCGCGCAGGATCGTCGGGCGCAGTTTGACGTTGCCCGGCTTGTAGACGCCGTGCACGTTGCCGAAGGTGGCCGCCAGCATGTACCGGCCTTTGTCGCCCACGCCGAGCACCTCGGCGGTGCGCCACATGTCCTCGGGCGTCGTGTACAGCTTCTCGTCGATCGCGCCGACGACGCCGTCCTCCTCGCCGCCGACGACGCCGATCTCGACCTCGAGGACGATGTGCGCGGCCTTGCAGTCCGCGAGCAGCTCATCGGCGAGCTTGAGGTTCTCCTCCAGCGGTACCGCGGAACCGTCCCACATGTGTGACTGGAACAGCGGCTCGCGGCCAGCCTTGACCCGCTCCTTGGAGATGGCGACGAGCGGGCGCATGTAGGTGTCGAGCTTGTCCGCCGGGCAGTGGTCGGTGTGCAGGGCGATCTGTACCGGATAGGCCTTGGCGACATGGTGCGCGAACTCGGCCAGGGCCTCGGCGCCGAGCACCATGTTCTTGACCGTCGGCCCCGACAGGTACTCGGCTCCACCGGTGGACACCTGAATGATGCCGTCACTGCCGGCCTCGGCGAAGCCACGCAGCGCGGCGTTCAGCGTCTGCGACGAGGTGACGTTGATCGCAGGGTAGGCGAAGGCGTTCGCCTTCGCCCGGTCGAGCATCTCGGCGTAGACGTCTGGGGTCGCGATGGGCATCGAAAGCTCCTGTCAAAGGCGTCGGGCCACCGAGTAGGGACGCGGACCGGCTCGCCGGCCGGCGGCCGTCGCCCGCCGGCCGGTGGGCCGGGCACGGTCGGACGGCGCGAACCGGACGTGCTGGGGTCGCGCGCTGTGGGCTGTGTTGCGCGAAGGGTATGCCGTGAGGGGGGCGGGAGGGAGCCTGTTGCCGCCGACAGCTGCCATTGACATCTGCCACCGACATCGCGCGAGCCACGCGGACTCGTGCCTGCTGTGCCTCGTTACCGCTTGAGCTCGCGGCTGCCTACCGACTCGTGACTATTTACCCTTCGCCTCGTCATCCTGGCAGCGAACCCGTCGACTGAGTGCGGCACGGCCCGCCGCGCGCCGCACCTTTACCTCTCGTCCCTGGCTGACGCCTGGCACTGCTCCCATCCCGTTGGCTGTCAACCTGGCCACGATGCCGACCTGGGATCTTCCCACCGCCGCCCGAGCGCCCCAAGGTGGCAAGTCGAGTCAAACGTGAGAAACCCGACGACCCTCCTGCCCTGGCGGCTTGCGGTGACGAGGTCCGGCGACCCCTACCTACTCGGCCACAGCAGGTGACGGCGCATCAGCGCAGCGCCAACGAAACCACGTCCAGATCTGGATCCAGCCGAACCACCGCCAGATGCCTCAACCCGGACCCAGATCGGAGGGCGCTTTAGCGCCCGAGAGGCGGCGCGCGGCGGCGCGGCGGTGGGCGGTCCGCGCCCACCGCCGCGCGCCGCCACACTGAAGGTATGGATGTCGACCGTCTATCCGGCCTGACCCTGTATCTGACCGTCTTCGCGATCGTCTTCCTCGAGAGCGGCGTGCCGATCGGGTTCTGGCTGCCGGGCGACGCCATGTTGCTGGCCACCGGCCTGATGGCGGCGGATCCGGACCATGGAGTGTCGCTACCGGTGCTCGCGGCCGGCGTGACCGTGATGGCAGTCGCCGGAGTCTGCGTCGGCTATGTAACCGGCCGGCGGCTTGGTCGGCCCTGGATGGAACGTCGGCATAAGAAGTTGCTGGACCGGACCCAGGCTTTCTACGAACGCTTTGGCCCGGTGACGCTGGTGGCAGCTCGGTTCGTCCCGTGGGCGCGTACGTTCGCTCCGATCCTCGCCGGCGCGGTGCGGATGCCGTGGCCCCGTTTCCTGGCGGCTGCCGTGATCGGCGCGGTGATCTGGGGAACCGGGCTGCCCGCTTTGGGCTACGCGGCGTCGTCGCTGTCCGGCCTGGATGAGGCGACTCCGTGGCTCGCGCCAGCCGTGGTGATCCTCTCGGTCGTCGCCGGCCTGGCCGGCGAGCTCGTGCGCCGCCGCGTGTCTCGGCGTCGTACGGCGGCCCTGGCCGTCGCGGGTGTCGCCGTCGATGTCGCCGTCGCCGTCGATGTCGGCGAGGACGTCAATGTCGTTGAGGATGGTGAGGAAGAGCGAGCCGGGCTTGCGCCCGTCGAGGGCGGACGGTCGTAGCCGGCTGCCACCTGGTCCGGCCGAATGTGGTCCATTCGGCCGGTACCCGGCCGAGGCGATGTCGGACTGCACGTCCGGCCTCGCTGGGGGCCGCTTGGGCCACGGGCTGCCGTCGTCCGTACGGCGGGTTGGATGCCGTGCGTGGCTGAGATCCGGATGTGCTGTCATGCTGCATGCTGGGACGTGATCCGGACTCCGGCCGTGGACGATGCACGCCGAAACGCACGTCGAATGCAGGTCGAGTGCACGTCCGTACGCCTGGGGTGGCCTCACCCACGAGGTATGGGCAGGAGGGCTGACGTTGGCTCGGGTGGTGGTCACCGGCGCCGCGGGGTTTGTCGGCGGGGCGATTGCCCACGCCCTGCGCGGTCGTGGAGATGAAGTGGTCGCGCTCGACGTGGCCCGCGGCCCCGGCGTGCTCACCGCTGACGTGAGCCGGCAGGGTGACTGGGAGAAGGAGCTCGTCGGCGCCGACCTGGTGATCCACGCGGCGGCGGTCGGCATGGGCGGGGTCGGCGAGTTGCCGCCGATCCGCGGTGGCCGGCCGGTCGGCACGGCGCGGATTCTGTCGGCCCGGATGCGCCAGGTCCTGCTCGGTGGCACGGCTGCCGTGCTCGACGCCGCGGCCCGCGCCGAGGTGGGCCGGGTGGTGCACCTGTCCTGTGTGTCGGCGCTCGGCCCGGACATCGCCGACGATGTGGATGAGACCGCGCCGGTCGGGCTGACGGGCGACCCGCGCGCCGACACCTTGGCCGCCGCCGAGCAGGCGGTGAGCGCGGCGACGGCGTCCGGCCTGCCGGCCACCGTGCTGCGCCTCGGTGACGCCTACGGCCCGCGTGCGGGCCGGTGGACGGTGTGGCCGGTGCTGTTGCTGCGCTCCGGCCGCTTTGTTCTGCTCGATGGTGGTACCGGGTGGCTCGACCCGGTCCACATCGACGACGTGGTCGCGGCCGTGATCTCCGCCGCGAGCTCCCCGCGGGCGGTTGGGGAGATTCTGCACGTGACGGGTCCCGAATCGTGCACGGTCTCCGAGTTCGTCGGCTTCTACAGCCGGATGCTTGACCTGCCGACGCCGCGCTCGATGCCGGCCAGGATGTACTGCGCGCTGGACGAAGCCGCCACCGCCGTCGGACGGCTGCGCGGCCGGGTCGAGTCGCGCCATGTCACTCGTCAGGACGCCGTCACTCGTCAGGACACCGCAGCCGGCTCGGCTGGCGATGCCCGGGGTTCCGCCTCGATCACCGGAGGCGGCCGGGGGGATTTGCAGGGCACCCGACCGGAGGCCGGCCGCGCGGGGGAGTCGTCCGTCCCGTCCGCCGGCTCGGCGGCGCTCGGGATCGTGCGGGGACTCAGCGCCCGACTGGTCGCCGGCGTCGACCCGCGCGGGCGGATCGACCTCGGGCCGCTCACTGTGGCGGACGTGACCAGGAGCGGACGCTGTTCCGGCGAGCGGATCACGGCACTGACCGGCTGGCGCCCACATGTCGATCTCGCCGACGGTATGGGCCGCACCGAGGCGTGGCTGCGCGATCGCGGCCTGCTCGGCGTCCGTGAACCGTCCCGGCGCGGGTGAGCATCGTTCCCGACTGGCGCCGAAGTGGTGCCGGGTGGCTTGCGCGATGCCAAGGTGATGTTCGTTCGGAGGTCGGGTGGGTGACGGTGGGCCCGCGCTGACGACGTCCCGTCTGCAGGCCTTGCCGGTGACGTTGTGGAACGCGGGCTATGTCTCCGAGGAGCTCGCCCGCAAGGTCGCGCTCGCCGCGCGCACCGGGCCGGGGCTTGGCGTCGCCGGTCTGTTCGCCGGCCCGGACGCGCGCGGCACGGCGGAGCCGGCGGCCCTGCGCCGCGAGCTGCGCCACCGTGCCGGTGCCGGGCGCTCGGCGCTCACGTGGGTGGTCCGTGATCACAGCGGAACCGCCGTCGGCCTGCTCGGTGCCGACACCCGGGGGCAGCGTGCGGCCGTGGCGGTGGTGATCGGCCCGGACGAGCGGCGGCAGGGATATGGCGCCGAGATCATCCGGGCGTTGGCCAGCTGGCTCGAGGCCTACCGCTTCGTGCTGGTGGAGACACGGGTGCGGGCCGACGACGTGGCTTCGCAGCGGTTGGCCATGGCGACCTCCTTTCAGCCCACCCACGTCGCGTTGGTAGCCGGCTGGAAGCTGTGGTGCCGCCCGTCCCCCCGCTGATTTTGTTTGACCATCCGGCGGCGCTCGGCGCGCGCCTTGCGCCAAGCGCCTCGCGGCGCGCGCTCTCGTCCGGGGTGCTGGGCGGGCGCGGATCGTGCGGGGGCGCCCACTACTGGCTGTAATGGTGTGGACGGGGCGGGAGACCGGGCCGCACCCCCACCGATGGTGGATGGCGTAGTGCCAGAAGGCCGGTTCCCTGCGTCATAGACGCAGGTCGCCGCCGGAATTTGTGTCTGCGCTGGGACGTGCGCGCGGGCGGTGTGCGCTGCTACATTGTCGGCCAGCCGACAGTGCTCGGGTCTTGTTTCGTCGCCGATGCGTAGCTCCTGGCCGCCCGTAGGGTGTCCCGGCTGTTCATCCGGTGACGATCTGAGGCACCATGGCAAGGATGTCGCGGCCGGACTGGGGGCTTCATCGTCCGGATCGGGTATCCACGTCGGCTGACACCGGCGTGTGTCCGGGAGGGGAGCCCGACGGTAGGCGCAATGCGCCGAGGAGGTGCAGCATGAGCGTCGATTCCCCACGCCCGATCTCGTCGCGGACGCCACCGGCTGAGGTCACCTACGACCATCTGATCATCCCGCCGCACTGGCGTCGGCCCGACGAGTCCATCCCCGGCGGCCCGAACTCGCTCTTCCCGCCCGTCGACGCGGTCGCCGTTCCGCCGGCGCAGCCCTTGACCGGCCCGCACCCGACCGGCCCGCACGCGGGGCCGATGACCGGCCCGCTGCTCGTCGGCACGACGGCGCGGGCGTTCGCCAAGCTCGATGACATGATCCGGCTGAGTTCCGAGGACCGGGCGGTGATCGACGCCCGCCGCGACGAGGCCGAGCGGGCGCTGCGCGCGATCTTCCCGCCTCGGTGTGCGCTGCCGCTCGTCGGCGTCGCCACGATCGGCTCGGCCGGCCGCGACACCATGATCCGCCCGTTGGACGAGGTGGACATCTTCGCCGTGTTCAGCGCCGCGGGCGGAGCCTGGAAACGGTTCCGGTGGGACTCGCGCGACCTGCTGCTCTGCGTCCGCAATGCCATCGGCGGTGACCGGGTCCAGACCATCGGCACCCGCGGCCAGGCGCTGCGCGTCGTCTATGACACGCCGCCGGACGTGCACCTCGTTCCCGCGTTCGACCACCCGCGCGCCGGCTATGTGATGCCGGACCGAGTCGGCGGCTGGTTGCCGACCCGCCCCGAGCGGCACGCGAGCTGGACCGAGGACCTTGGCCCTCGGGTGATTTCCGCGGTCCGGTTGTTGAAGGCGTGGAACCGGGTCTGCGGCAGTCATCTGCGCTCGTTCCACATCGAGGCGCTGGCCGGAACGGTCCTTGCCGGCCGTGGCCTGAACACCCGCCAGGGACTGGCGACCGTGTTCCGTCACATGGACGAGGCCGGGCTGGCGATCGCCGACCCGGCGGACGTTGGCGGCGACCTGTCGACCTACCTGCGGCCCGACGACCTCGCCGCCCTCGGCCAGTCGACCCGGGTGGCCCGCTCCTACTCGGAGAAGGCGGTCATTGCGGAGACCGACGGCCGGCACGAGGAGGCCGTCGCCCTCTGGGCCGCGATCTTCGGCCCCGAATTCCCCACCTTCGGCTAGTTCCCCGCCTTCGGTCAAGAGTCGGACGACGGATGAGGGTCGGGGGACGGGCCGTCCGCCGGCCTGTCGGGGTGCGCCACGGCGGCGGTCCTCACCGGGTCGGTGCTGAGGCGGCTGGGCCACCACATCGCGGGCCCGATGTCCATGGCGAGCGCCGGAACCAGGACCGAGCGGACGACAAGCGTGTCTAGCAGTACCCCGAAGGCGACCAGGAAGCCGATCTCGGCGAGCTGTACCAGCGGGAAGACGAACAGCACGGAGAACGTGGCCGCGAGCACAACGCCGGCCGATGTGATGACCCCGCCGGTGACGGCCAGCCCGCGCATCACCCCGACCCGGTCGCCGTACTTCGCGGCCTCCTCACGGACCCGGGCCATCAGGAAGATGTTGTAGTCGACTCCGAGCGCCACCAGGAAGATGAACCCGAGCAGCTCCAGCGACGGGTCGGAGCCTGGGAAGCCGAAGACGTGGGTGAAGGCCATGGCCGACACCCCGAGCGCCGCCAGGAACGAGAGCACGACCGTCGCGATCAGCACCGGCGGCGCGACCACGGATCGTAGCAACAGCGCGAGGATCACCAGTACGACGCTGAGCACAAGCGGAATGATCAGCTGGCGGTCGCGCACCGAGGCGTCGCGGACGTCGAGGTTCACCGCCGTGTTCCCGCCGACCAGCGCGTTCGCGTCCGGGACGGCGTGGACCCGCTCCCGTAGGCGCTGGATCGTCGCGAACGACGCCTTGCTGTTTGGCGGGTCCTTGAGCACGACCAGGAACTGCGTCTGCCCGCCGCCGCTGACGCTCACCACCGACGCGGCGACGCCCGGCGTCGCCGTGATTGCCTGGCCCAGTGCGTCGGCGGCGGCGGAAGCACCGATCACGTACGTGGGCTCGGTCGCACCGGGCGGGAAGTGCGCATCCGCGAGCCGTTGCCCGACGACCGAGTCGGTGGACTTGCGGAAGGCGTCCTGTTGGCGCAGATCGGTATCCAGCGCGGCGATGCCGACCCCGAGGCCGGCCAGCACGACGACTGTCACCAGCCACACCATCCGCGGGCGAAGGGCGATCGCCACCCCGATCCGCGCCCAGGTGCCGGCCACCGGGGCGTCGGTCGGGTCGGGGGTGGCCAGCTCATCGTCAGGCTCGCGACGTTGGGGCGGAAGCACGATCACCCGGGGGATGTAAGGCCAGAACAGCCGGCGCCCGCAGATCACCATTGCGGCCGGCAGCAGCGTCATCATCGTGACGAGCGCCGTCAGGATCCCCACGGCGCCGACCGGTCCGAGGCCACGGTCCGAGTTCAGCTCACCTAGCAGCAGACACAGCAGGCTGATGACGACGGTGCCGGCCGAGCCCAGGATCGCAGGGCCCGCGCGGTGCAGGGCGACCCGCATCGCCTCCGCCGGTGCCGCATACCTGGTCAGCTCCTCGCGGTAGCGGGCGATCAGCAACAACGCGTAGTCGGTCCCCGCGCCGAACACCAGCACCCGCAGGATGCCCGCGCTCTGCCCGTTCACGGTCAGGCCCGCGTGCTGGGCCAGCAGGTAGATGATCGCCGTCGCGGCCTGGTCGGCGGCGCCGACGGCGACCAGCGGCACCAACCAGAGGAACGGCCCGCGATAGACGATCAGCAGGATCACCGCGACGACGCCGGCCGTCGCAAAGAGCAGGGTGCCCTCGACATCGCTGAACAGTGTGTAGGTGTCGACGATGATCCCTGCCGGGCCGGTGACCGACGTAGCGAGGCCCGGGGGCGCGAGCCCGCGCACGATCGAGCGCATCTCGTCGATCCGCTTCGCGAAGGCGTCCGCGTCCTTGGTCTGCGCCATCGGGACGACGAGCAGCGAGGCCTTTCCGTCAGGGGCGGGGATCGCCGGGGAGAGCTGGGTGGTCGCGAACGGCGCCAGGCGGGCCGCCGCGGTCTCGATCGCAGTCGTGTCCTGGGTAGTCAGCGACCCGTCCGCCCGGGCGAACACCACCACGGCCGGGATCGCGTCCCCACCGGGGAGGCTTCGCTGGGCCGCGAGCACCCGGGTGGACTCGGCGTCCGTGGGCAGGAAGGCGGCGGCGTTGTTGGTCTGGGCATCACCGAGGCGGGCCGCCAGCGGGGTGGCGACCAGCCCGAGCGCCAGCCAGAGGATGACCAGGATCCAGCGCGCCCACCGCCCGGTCGTCCAGCCGGCCACGGCCAGCCCCGAGATCTTCGCCGGGCGCGCCCCGTCGGCCGCGACCGGCGAAGCGTCCGCTTCCGCCGGCGCGTTCGCTTCCGCCGGCCCATCGGCCAGCACGCCCGCGGGAGTGGGCGCGCGGCGCGAGCGAGCCGTGCCCCCCGACCGGCGCATGCCAAGACCCCCCACCTGAAGCGCCATCCGACCAAGCCCGGCGCGAACCGCTCGCCGTCCCCCTGGCTGTGTGACGACGCGGCCCCGAGAGAGGATCGTCGCAGTATCGGGCCGGCCGCGCCGCCCGACGTCCACGGCCGAGGCCGGCCCCGGCCGCAGCTGGGTCGCTCGCCGGCTATCTGCCTGCCCGCCACCGAGCCGTCGTCCGCCGATACCCGGACGAACGCCCGCGGACGTCGCTCCCTACGCTTCTGCGGGACCGATTTGTCGGGGAACGGACGGTCCAGACGGGAACGGTCGGGCTGACCGACCGCGGCATGGGGGTAGGGAAAGACTGATGCGGTCAAGTCGGAAATGGGCCAGGACCATGGCAGCCATGGGGATGGCGAGCCTCGTACTGGTGTTGGCGGCATGTTCGGACTCGGATGGCGGGGCGGCTCCGGCCAGCCAGTCGTCGGCACCGGCCACGAGCGGGGCTGCCGTGACGGCCCCGGCGACGGCGACGGCCTCGGCTGTCACACCGCCGCAGGCGGCGGCCTACATCCTCACCACTGACTCAGGGTTCACCGGGTTCACTCCCGCGAACAGCTCCGCTGCCACCGACGCGGGGAGCACGCCGTTCGTCAAGCTGGCGTCCTGCCTTGGGGTGTCGGCCGCCGACGTGGCGGACGGTTCGACCGATCGGGCCGAGAGCGCCCATCTGACCAACAGCAGCACCGGTGTCACCCTCTGGTCGGACGCTCAGCTGGTTTCACCCGGGCAGCTCGACCGAGACACCGGCCTCCTGCGCCACCCGCGGTTCGCCGACTGCGTGACCGCCCAGACCAAGACGGACGCCATCGCCACGCTTTCGGCGAAGTACGGCGCCGGCGCGGTCGCCGACCCGGAGGCGGTGATCCGGGACGGCGTTCCACTGCCCGACGGGGCGCTCGCGCGTACCTCGGTCGTCATCCTCGCCGGCACCCCCAACGGGGGCCAGGCGCAGCTGTTCTACGACACCATCTACCTGGGATCCGACGGGGTGGAAGCACAGCTGCACCTGGTCTGCACGATCGACCCCCCAAGCGAGGACCTGGTCAGCGTGGCCGTAGCCCAGCTCGTAGCCAAGCTCGGCCGCCGTTAGCGGCGGTGTTTGGCCCAGGTCGTCGCGATCTCGGTGGCGACCTGGACGTTGCCGCGGACGACGGCGAGGTTGACTTCGAGGCTGCGGCCCGCCGTCTCGTGGTGGAACGCGGCGAGCAGGAACGGGGTCACCGCCTTGCCGCGCAGCCCGGCCCTGGCCGCCGCGGCGAGGGCGTCGGCCAGCACCCGGTCGTGCAGCTCGCGGTCCAGCGCCTCGGACTCGGCGACCGGGTTCGCGACGACGACCGCGCCGGGCGCGCCGAGCTGGTCGGCGGCCGCCATCGCGGCGCTCACCTGGTCCGCGTCCTCGACTCGCCAGTCGAGCCGGTGGCCGGTGCTCGGCAGGTAGAAGCCGGGGAAGTCCGCCGTCCGCCAGCCGAGGACGGTCACGCCGAGCGTCTCCAGCCGTTCGAGGGTCGCGCCGACGTCCAGAATCGATTTCACCCCGGCGCAGACAACCGTGATCCGGGTCGCGGCCAGCGTCGGCAGGTCGGCGGACTCGTCGTAGCTGACACCGCCGAAGGCCCCAGCGACACCGGCGAATGCCGCGGTCGCGTCGCCGCCGGCCATGTCGGCGCTGGCGCTGGCGCGATGCACGCCACCGAGGCCACCGGTCGCGAACACCCGGATTCCGACGCGCGCCGCGAGCCAGGCCGTCGAGGCGACGGTGGTCGCCCCGGTCCGCCCGAGCGCCGCCGCCGGGGCGAGGTCGCGAACCGACAGTTTCAGCACCTCGGCGCCCGCCGCGCCGGCCGCTCCCGGCGCCGGGGTGATCTTATCCAGGCCCTCGGCGTCCAGCCCGACCGTCGGCACGCCGTCGAGGATGGCGATCGTCGCCGGCACCGCCCCGCCCGCCCTGACCAGCTCCTCCAGCTCGCCGCCGACCTCCCGGTTACGCGGCGCCGGCAGCCCGTGGGCGAGCAACGTCGACTCCAACGCCACCACGGGCCGCCCGTCGGCGAGCGCATCTCCTACCTCGGCGGACACCTTGATATCGGGCATGGCCCGACGATAGGACGCCCACCGCCCGCCCCGCCGCGGCTTTGCCTGGCGGGAGGACCATGTAAACCTCCCGGCCGAGCTCGCTGCGCCGAGCTCGCTGGCCCGGGGGCGTGCCTGCGTGTGGGGTCGGGCGGGAAGGTTTGACATTGGTTCGCTGCGTGCGGGCGGCGCGCATCGCCCGCGTCCTCCGCAGGCTCCGGACGCGGGCGGTTGCGTGCCGCTGGGACGTCGCGAATCGAGCTACCGCCTGAAGAGGTACGTACCTGTCCAGCACTCAGCCGAATTCGCGACGTTCAAGCGTCACGCAACTGCACTGGCCCGGAGGCGTGCCTCCGCGGAGGCCCGGCCACGAGCGAAGCGACGTGGACCCCGCGCCAAGGGTCCATCTCGCTCGCAACGTTCAAGCGCAACGTTCCCGAGCTGGCCCGGAGGCGTGCCTCCGCGGAGGCCCGGCCACGAGCGAACCATCATATCCGATCATGTCCGGAAGAGACAGCCAATCGCCATAGGCCCTGACCTGCGCTAGCAGGGTGCTAGCAAAAATTAGCATGCCGCGTCGGACTTTCTGATCTTGGGTCAGACCGCGATGGCAACCGGCACCGGTGCCAAGCTTGCCCGCCAGTCCGAGAGTTGCTTTCGGTGGGTGATCTCCCAGACGACTCGGCCCTGTGCGGCACCTCGGGTGAAGACCGTGACCGGATGGGGGATGATCACCCCGCCGCTTTCCCAGCCGCAGCGTGGTCGGACTCCGCAGGTCACGACGGGTCGCGGTCCGACGTTGAGCGCGTCGCGCTGGTCGGCGAGAACGCGTCCGACGGCGAGGGCGAGCATGCTGCGTGCTGGGGAGACGAGCGCGGGGCAAGCCACGAGCACCCGTGCGGTGTTCTTGCGGGCCAGATCGGTAGCGATCGAGTCCGTCGGGTGGAGGCCCGCCGGTACGAAGGCGGGTTCCGGGTAGGTGTCCGCGAGCACACCCGCGCGTCGCGGCAGCCGGACCGGGCCGACGGTCACCGGTACCGGGATGGGGTCGCTGCCGTCGAGTTCGATCATCACGGCCGACATGGCTCTGGCTCCTTGCGCCGGTCGCTGGCGATCACGCGATGGTGGGTTCTCGTGCGGTGAAAGGTGGTCTTGAGCTGCGCTTGCAGGGCGCTTGCTGGAGTTAGCACGCGATCTCGGGCACGGTCACGGCCAGTGAGTCGAAGCAGCGGGGTTCCAGCGCTGCGACCACCGCTCGCAAGACCTCCCGCTCGGAGGCGGACCCGTCCGCCGGACCGAAGGCCAGCACCACGCCTGCGTCCCCGAACCCGCCGATGAAGGCAAGGCCCTCCGGCAGGGCTGCGAGTTGCGCTGCCAAGTCCGCCGCCATGACGCCCGGTGACGCTTTCACGGTCGCTACCCGCCCCGGTTTGGTCGTGGATCCTTGTTCGGCCATGTGGTCACCGTCCCTCGGTGCGATTCCTGGGTTTCGGTCGTGACTACCGTCGTGATCGGGCACTGTGCGCGGGAACGGCGGTCACGGCGTTGCGATGGTCTGCTGTTCGGCGATGTAGAGCCTGACCCACATGGGCACTGGACCACTGCCGTGATCGACGAGCGCGAGCGTGCGCGGTCCGAGCTGGCGCCGTGCGCGACGCCCACGGCGGTACCTGGAACTTATTTTCATGATTTCTCCTTGGTGCCCCAAGGCTGCCGGTCTGGCGGGCGCCCCGGGCCGGACAGATGGGGGGTGGGGCCCGGCCCGGGGGCTTGGCACTGAGTGTTCGGTGCCCGACCGGGCGATGGGAGCGCGTCTGCATATGCACCTCGATGCATAGGCACCTTCGGTGCATACTGGACTGACGTCCGGCCAGCACCGCCGATGCGGAGGTCCAGAGTGCCGACCCATTCGAGGCGGTTCGCGCTTATCGCGCAACGCAAAGCCATGGGCTATAGCCAGGAAAGCCTCGCGGAAGCGGCAGGTGTTGATCAGTCGACGGTCGCGCGTTGGGAACAGGGTAAAACCAACCCATATCCCGAGCACCGGAACAGACTGGCCAAGGCATTGAATATCGACTACGACGAACTTGACCGACTAATTCGGGTGGACACAGCATCAAGTCCGAAATCCGCGACCGATAGTCTTCCCGCCGAAAGCGGCAAGACTGCACTCGATATCGTTGGCGCAACGCGGGAGGACTCGGAGGAAGCGGCCGAACTCGCCAGAAGAGTCATCGCGAGCGATGTGGGTGATTCGACGCTCACCTATCTTGAGTCCCAATTCGACGATCTTGCGTGCCGGTATCAGTTTGAGCCGCCCGATCGACTTCTCGCAGAGGTTAACCGGGGGCTGAGGTCCGTCGGGAAACTGCTGGACTCTCGCAAGACACTCTATGAACACCGCAGGCTTCTTCTGGTGGGCGGTTGGATGTCGCTGTTGGGGGCGACGGTCCTCATCGATCTTGAGCGCCATCGGACCGCTTCCACGTATCTTTCCACCGCGATAAGTCTCGCAGAACAGGCCGAGAATCCGGAGATCATTGCCTGGTGCTACGAAACACGAGCCTGGCAGGCGCTGACGTCCAACGACTTTAGAATGGCCGTCGATCTCTCACGCGCCGCTCAGAGCTTCGCGCCACGCGGAAGTTCAGTAGCCATACAAGCGGCGGCTCAGGAGGGCCGGGGATGGGCGCGTCTTGGCGCTCGCAAGGACACGTACAGCGCCATCGATCAAATACAGAAGATGACCGCGTCTCTCGAAGATCCAGCTCGGCCGGAGCATCACTATCGCTATGACCCGGCGAAATCGGTCTCCTACGCTGCTACAACGCTTACGTGGATACGCGATCCGGCCGCCGAAGATTTTGCCCGCGAAGTGATGAGACGAATTGGGGCGCCGATGTCCGCCCCGCCCAGATGGCCTCGTCGCGCCGCTATGGCGAGTATCGACCTAGCGTTGACACTTACCTACCTGGGTAAGAGCGACGAGGCGCTTGAAGCGGCTCTTGGAGCCGTGGATTCGGGCAAACTGGTGCCGTCCCACTACTGGCGCGTGGCGGAAGTCGCGGACGCAATGCAGGACGAGCGTTTCTCGGGAGTAAAAGAACTGAAAGCCGCGTACGACGCGATGCGGCACCCCAAGTAGACCGGGGTAGGCGCTTACCAAGGCTTGTGGCCTGCGAGCATGCGTCAGACCAGTCTTGATCCTCCGGGCCTTTCGGGCCTGTAGCGGCTGGGCTGGGATGTAGCGGCAGGGCTACATCAACCGCTACGTGCGGCGTTCCCCTGAGCTGCACCGATGCCGCCTGTAGCGGGTAGCGCCGCTGCACGTCCGGGCCTCGAAACCGGCTCTACTAGCCGTTACGCCCCGATGCCGCCGCTACCCGCTACGCCAGCCGGCCGCTTCTGGGGGCGCCGCGGGGCCCGGTCGGACGAAGTACGAGAGCGGATGAGGATGAGACCAGAAGCGCAACGTCGAGATCCGGCTGTCCAACGCTATTGATTGACAGAAGTGAGTTCGTGAGTGACGAGGTCCAGCAAGGTGCTCGGCGAATCTGCGGCCGGTGCCCGATATTTGCGAGCGACATCATTTTGGCCAGCCAGGGAGGCATCGCTGGTGTAGTACACCAACGGTATATATACTTTAAGGTCCTCGCGAAGTCTCGACAGAAATTCGAATCCCGCTTGATAATTTTTGGCGCCGCCTTCCAGCCGACCAACGTCAGATATCACGAGGTCGAATCTTTTGTTTTTCGCCAAGATATCAAGAGCCTCGACTGTGGAGGTGGCCGAAATTACCATGGCACCGAGAGCTTCTAGGTTACGAACTTCGGAAAGATTATTCTCGGGAGAGTCATCCACCCACAGAATTCGTTTCCCGGCTAGCTTCCTGCCGGGGCCTTCCATGTCGTATCGCGAGTTTGCCAAAAGATCGAATTTTGCTTCAAGGAGCTCGATGCGCGCCACCGTCGGATCGCTCGGGTCGGTACGCACTTCCGCTCTTCGTGCCAAGGCAACAACACCCCACATCGCGTTGTGGTCACCGGCCGCAAGGGTCGTCTCGATATGTTTTTGCAATCGTGGTATTTCATCCTTCAAGATCCATGGGGAAAGTGCGGGATTGTACGTGTAGTGATTGACCAGCGTCAAATCAAACGGCGCCCGCTCGGTCTTGGTATCAAGCACCAAGCAAACGGGCAGGTCCAGGGCCGTTCTAATTCCAAGTTCAAAGAAAACATTTGCGTTCAGGGTGGACATATCACAAAGAACAAGCTGCGCATCGGTGATCTGTTTAATTATCTCGGCGTGGATGACGGCCGAACCCTGCGTAATGGGGGATATTGCCTTTAGGCCAGCCCTTTCTATTGCCGGGATAAAAAGATGATCGAGAATATGAAGGAAATGATCTTGATCATTATCGTACTGTCCGACCAGGGTGGGAGGCGTAGTTATCGGCATCGCCACAAAACATGTATCCACAAGGACCTCCAGGCCTTCTCGTTCGCCTCGTAGACATTGCGGCGCCGCGCCACGCGAGGATCTACGTCAGGAGCATATCGTGATCGACACGCAGGCTGGTCGCCTGTAGGGCGGGGTCGGATTCGTCGCCCAACCCGTACTCGGGTGCAATCAGGTGGCCGCCGATGCGGCACCGGCCAGGTCGGGCCTGTAGCGGCTGGGCTAAATCAACCGCTACGTGCGGCGTTCCCCTGAGCTACACCGATGCCGCCCGAGCGGGTAGCGCCGCTGCTCGTCTGGGCTTTGGAACCGGCTCTACAGGCCGCTACGGTCCCGATGGCGCCGCTACCCTCTACGGCGGTGGCCGGTTCCGGGGGTACTGCGGGGTCCGGTCGGGCCTGTAACCGCTGGGCAGGGGTGTAACTCTGGGGTTACACCGCCGGTTGCGGTCGCTACCGTGGCTGAGCTGCGCGGATGGCGACGTGTAACCGTAACCGCCGTGGGCCGCCGGACCCCCGAAAACCGGCCCTACGGCCCTGCGCCGGGTCGGTGCTGGCGTTACCAGTTACCTCCGCCAGCGCGCCCACCGCCCGACCGGCGGTGTCATCTGTTTGCGGCTGTTTGCCTTTGTTTGGGAACGATCCGGCGGTGCTGGTCGTTGTACCGGTTGTAGGGCCTGCTGTGCCCTGCTCCGCTGCGCTTGTCCGGTGCCGGCCGGACCTCCGCGTTGGAGGCTGCTTGGACCACGTCCCGCCGCCGCCTGCCACCTACCGCCCGCCGTCCCCCACATCCCCAGGGAGCGCCGATGCACCCGCATCCCACGCCCAGGACCAGCCCGACGCCGACCACGACGTCCAGGCCCGGTGGATCGCCCGCACACTCGCCGCGTCGCCACCGATTACCGCACCCGTCGCCGCGCGCCTCGCCGTGCTGCTGACCCCGATCCACCGGCGGACCGCAACCCCCGCCGACGCTGCCTGAACGGGCCCGTAGAACGACGCTGGCCCCCAACCCGATGCGGGTTGGGGGCCAGCGTCGTCTGTGGCTGTCGGGGACGCTCAGGGCATGATCGGCTACCCGTCGAGCGGACGCCACGCGACATGGACCCGGTGCGGGTCGAACACGTTGCCGAACCGGGCGACCTGCTCCATGGGGCTGATCACGATCTGCGTGATCAGCATTTCCAGCAGTGCGCGCCGTTCGTGCAGCGTTCCCGACGTCCACGCGGTCACCGCGTCCGGGCCGGGAAGAACGATCCGCGCTTTCGCCTGCTTCTCGGCTTCCGCCCGCTGCACAGCGATCTTCTTCTCCGTGGCGCGGGTCGCCGCCGCATACGCCTTGTCGGTCAGTTTCCCGTCGGCCCACTGCTCGGCGAGCAGGTCCAGTCTCGCGGTGAGTTCCGCGACCTTCGCGGCCGGATCGGCCGCGGTTTCGCTCACCGTGTACTCCGCCTGTTCCGCGAGCTTCGCGGCAATAAGCTTCACGATCAGATCGTCCAGCGGGTCGGCCACAATGGACACCTTGTTGGCGCAGTGGCCGCCCTGTGTCGCGCACCGGTACTTACGTGCCCGGCTTCCACCGGGAGCGCTGCGCATCTTGTGGCCGCAGGTCGCGCACACGAGGAATCCCGCGAGAAGGTTCCGCACGTCGGTGCCGGTCTTGCGATGCTCCGCCGCCCGGGTCTCCAGGGTGCTTTTCACGGCCATCCACTGTTCCGGGTCGATGATCGGGTCCACTCCGCCTTTCCCGTGATGTTGTCCAGGGAACGGTGTGACCGCAGCCCGGCGATACCGGGGCGAAGCAGCATGTACCGCAGCACGTTGGAGTCCCACCAACGGCCACCGGACGCGGTGGGCACGCCCCGCCGGTTGAGATCCGCCGTGATCGCGTGCATCGTCTCACCCGCGAGAACACGGCGGACCGCCTCCCGAAGAATCTCCGCCTGATCCTCCCGGATGCGGTACGACCGTACGATCTTCCCGTCGACGATCTCCAAGTGGCGTTCCAGCCCGTAGGGCACTTGACCGCCCGCGTACTTCCCCTGCTCGGCCAGCCGCAGATGCGCCCGCGTGGTACGAACGGAGATCTTCTCCGACTCGGAGGTGTCCTTCGCGCCGTCCGAGTCGAACTGGCCCCGTCCCACCTCGGAGGTGAAGTCATAAATCGTGCCGTCGGTCGTGTAGACCTTCCCGCCCACCGACTGCATCAGGTCGATGAAATCCGCCCGCTGCCGACGCTGCCGCACCAGCCGGCTACCCCGCACACACGCGACCGCCGTCCACTTACCCGCCTTGATATCGGCGATCAGCCGGTTGTAGTTCTCCCGCTCGACTTCCTTGTTGAACGCGGAGACGTCGTTGTCCTCATAGATCTCCCCGACCTCCAGACCGGGGATGCCCTCGATCAGGGCGATCACGTCCTTGATCTGGTCGGACACCCCGTCGCGGCGGCCGTGCCGGTCGAAGCTGATCCGCACGTACAGTGCGACGGAGATGACACCCACGGCCACACGGGCAGTGTAGGCGCGTGGCTGGTATAGCTTCCACATGATCGTATCCATGGGAAGCGAAGTGGTTGGGCCGCAGCGGAGGTCGCCGGAGGGCACGTCCGCGGAGGAGGACAGCGCGCGGAGGTCCCGTGGGAGCGAAGCGAGCACGGGGCCGGAGCGCGCTGCCCGGACGGAGCGGACCAATGTCACAGCGTCTTGCCGGTCGCCCCCGTCGTGACCGCGGGGCGGACGGCCAGGCCACGGCCCCTCTCGGCGATGTCGACGACCACCTCGTCGCCGTCGTGGACCTGGCCGCCGAGCAGCTCGCGGGCGAGCTGGTCGCCGATCGCGGTCTGCACCAGCCGGCGCAGCGGGCGGGCGCCGTAGACGGGGTCGTTGCCCTCGTCCGCGAGCCAGCCCTTGGCGGCGTCGGTGACCGTGAGCGTGATCCGCCGGTCGGTGAGCCGCTTGCGGAGCCGGTCGAGCTGCAGGTCGACGATCCTGGTCAGGTTCTCCTTGTCGAGCTGGTCGAAGATGAGCACCGCGTCGAGCCGGTTGACGAACTCCGGCTTGAACGCCTCGCGTACCGCGACCTGGACCATGTTCGCCCGGGCCTCCGGCGACAGCGTCGGATCGGCGATGTACTGCGAGCCCAGGTTCGACGTGAGCACCAGGATCGTGTTGCGGAAGTCGACCGTGCGGCCCTGCCCGTCGGTCAGCCGGCCGTCGTCGAGCACCTGCAGCAGGATGTCGAAGACGTCCGGATGGGCCTTCTCGACCTCGTCGAGCAGGATCACGCTGTACGGCCGGCGCCGGATCGCCTCGGTCAGCTGGCCGCCGGACTCGAAGCCGACGTAGCCGGGCGGGGCGCCGATCAGCCGGGCCACCGAGTGCTTCTCGGCGTACTCCGACATGTCGATGCGCACGACCGCGCGGTCGTCGTCGAACAGGAAGTCCGCGAGCGCCTTGGCGAGCTCCGTCTTGCCGACACCCGTCGGGCCGAGGAACAGGAACGAGCCGGTCGGCCGGTCCGGGTCGGAGATGCCGACGCGGGCGCGGCGCACCGCGTCCGAGACGGCCCGCACGGCGGCGTCCTGCCCGATCACCCGGGCGTGCAGCTCGTCCTCCATCCGCAGCAGCTTGGCGGTCTCGCCCTCGAGCATCCGGCCGGCGGGGATGCCGGTCCAGCTGGAGACCACCTCGGCGACGTCGTCCGGGCCGACCTCCTCGTTCAGCATCGGCTCACCGGCGCCGCCCGAGCCGTGGTCCTTCGCGTCGAGGGCTCCGGTGGCCGCGGCGAGCCGCTTCTCCAGTGCCGGGATGGTGCCGTAGCGCAGCTCGCCGGCGCGGGCCAGATCGAGGTCGCGCTCTGCGATCTCCATCTCGCGGCGGGCGTTCTCCATCTCCTCCTTGACCTTCTGCACCTCGCCGATGGCGTTCTTCTCGCCCTGCCAGCGTGCGGTCAGCGCGGAGAGCTCCTCCCGCTTGCCGGTCAGCTCGCGGCGCAGCCGCTCGAGCCGGGTCTTGGAGGCGTCGTCGCTCTCCTTGGTCAGCGCCATCTCCTCGATCTCGAGGCGGCGTACTGCCCGCTCGAGCTCGTCGATGGCGACCGGCCGGCTGTCGAGCTCCATCCGCAGTCGGGACGCGGCCTCGTCGACCAGGTCGATCGCCTTGTCCGGCAGGAACCGGGCGGTGACGTACCGGTCGGAGAGGGCGGCGGCGGCGACGATGGCGGCGTCCGTGATCCGCACGCCGTGATGGACCTCGTAGCGCTCCTTCAAGCCGCGCAGGATGCCGATGGTGTCCTCCACCGACGGCTCGCCGACCATGACCGGTTGGAAGCGGCGCTCCAGCGCCGGGTCCTTCTCGATCCGGGTGCGGTACTCGTCCAGTGTGGTCGCGCCGATCATGCGCAGCTCGCCGCGGGCCAGCATCGGCTTGAGCATGTTGCCGGCGTCCATCGCGCCCTCGGCCGCGCCCGCGCCGACGACGGTGTGCAGCTCGTCGATGAAGGTGATGATCTGCCCCTCGGCCTCGCGGATCTCGTTGAGGACCGAGGTCAGCCGCTCCTCGAACTCGCCGCGCAGCTTCGAGCCGGCGACCATCGAGCCCAGGTCGAGCGAGACGATCCGCCGGTCGCGCAGCGACTCGGGCACGTCGCCGGCGACCACGCGCAGCGCGAGGCCCTCGACGATCGCGGTCTTGCCGACCCCCGGCTCGCCGATGAGCACCGGGTTGTTCTTGGTCCGCCGTGACAGCACCTGGATGACCCGGCGGATCTCGGCGTCCCGGCCGACGACCGGGTCGAGCTTGCCGGCGCGGGCGCGCTCGGTGAGGTCGAGCGAGTACTTCTCCAGCGCGCGGTACGCGCCCTCCGGGTCGCGGCTGGTCACCCGCCGGGCTCCGCCGCGGACCTTCTCGATCGAGCCACGCAGCGCGTCGGCGGTCGCCCCGGACTGCACCAGGGTGCGCCCGGCCTCGCCGCTCTCCTCCGCCAGCGCGATGACGAGATGCTCGACCGAGGTGTACTCGTCGCCGAGGCGGCCGGCTTGGCGCTCCGCGTTGTCGAGCACGCCGACCAGCTGGCGGGACAGCTGCGGGGGCGAGACGCTCGCGCCGGTCGCGTGCGGCAGCCGGGCCACCGCGCTCTCGGCCCGCTGGCGGACCTCGTCGACGGACGCCCCGGCGGCGGCGACCAGCGCGTTCGCGACACCGTCCTGCTGCGCGAGCAGCGCGGTGAGCAGATGCAGCGGGTCGACCAGTGGCGACCCGTCGCCGGTCGCCCGGGAGATGGCGGCGGACAACGCCTCGTGCGAGCGGGCGGTAAGCCGGTCAGCGTTCATGTGGTTCCCCACGGTCCTCGGCGGTCAGCTACGGGGCAGTCAGCTTCATGGTGACGCCGTGCATGCTCGGCGTCGCATGCGCTGAGTATATCTGAGTCTATCCGACTCAATGTTGAAGGTCGGCCTGTTGTTCCTCGTCCCGGATCGGCGCCGGTCGCCGGCGTCTTTGCCGTGCGGGTCGCCGGCGCGGGTCGGTCCGTGCGTGCGGCAGGCCGGCAGGCCGGCGGGGCGGGAGGGCGGCGGGGCGGCAGGGCGGCGGTGCCAGCGGGGCGGTGATCGTAGGTCGGCGGAACAGGGAAGATCGGCTCGCGTACAGTCGTGATCTGCCTGGTGTCCGGATCGTCCGGATATGCCGGCGGAGGATGGGGTCCTCCCGACATGTGGCTGACCTGGACGAGATCTCGGGTGCGGCTGCTGCCCGTCGGTGCCGGGGCCGCGGTGGCGCTCGCGCTCGCCGTCGGCGGCTGCTCCACGGCCGACGACGATCCGACGACAGGCGCGCCGTCGCCGGCCAAGGCCACGGCGACAGCCTCGGCCACGGTGGCCGCCGCGGCGACGGCTTCGGCCAGCGCGTCGGCAACGATCCTGGAAGCCATCGACTTCGTCTACACCAAGGGCCCCGAGGACGCCGACCTCACCGAAACCGGGGCCGCGATGCCCAAAAGCCCATCCGACCGCGACTCGTACCCGTACGCGGACATCGCGGAGTGCTTCGGCCAGACGGCGGACAAGCCGACCTCCAGCGCCTCCGGACCAGAGCTGACGGGTCCGGAGGGGGTCTTTCTGATCAATTCGTACGCGCACATCGTCACCCCGGCGCAGCTGAACCGCCACGCGGCCCTGCTGCGGGAAGGTGACCTGCCGGGTTGCATCATGTCGATCCTGTCGGACGGCAACGTCGAGGCGATGAGCACCTGGACGACCCGGAACACGCCGCTCCCGCCCGGGGCGCGCGCACGGATCTCCCTCGTCGTGCCGACGCAGCAGGCCGGCGGCCCGGTCACCCTGTACTCGGAGATCATCTTCTTTGGTGCCGGTCGGGTCGAGGCCGAGCTGCTGGTCGCCTCCACGGGCAAACCGGCCGACGACGTCGTGGAGCACGCCGCGGCCCGCTACGTAGAAAGGCTGCACCAGCAGTAGCCACCTGGCCCGGCAGACCAGCCGGCAGACTCGTCGCCCGCGCCCGCCGTGGATCTTCGTAGGCGGGCGTTGGTCAGCGGCGGGGGCCGGGCCGCCAGACGACGATCGCGCCGCGGTCGACGGGGACAAGGTCGCGGCGGTGGCTTGCGTGCGCCTCGGCGACGCGGCGGTCGGCCTCGATCCGGGCCACGGCCAGCTCCTCGCGCAGCTGGCGTACCTCGGCCTGCAGGGCCAGTACCTGGGCGCCGAGCCGGAGGATCTGGCGGATGCCCTCCAGGTTGACGCCCTCCTCCTGGGAGAGACGCTGGACCTCGCGCAGCAGCGCGACGTCGCGCGCGGAGTACCGCCGGCCGCGCCCGGCGGTCCGGCCGGGAGTGACCAGGCCGAGCCGGTCGTAGGACCGCAACGTCTGCGGGTGCATGCCGGCGAGTTCGGCGGCGATCGAGATCACGTACACCGGCGCGTCCTCGTCGTGCGCCGGCCCCGGAACGCCCGGCAGCGGGTATGACATCCGCCCGGCGGCCGGGCCGCCGGGCATGGGACCGCCGGGCTGCCCGGCCTGGGCACCCGTCCCGGGACCGGCGGCGCGGCGGGGCCGCTGGCCACCGGTGCCCTGCCCGCCCTGCCCGCCCTGGCGTCCCGATGGGTCAGGGCCGTCGCCCGGCCTGGCGCCGCCGGCGGTCGCGGGGTGCCCAGGCGCGGCCGGCGTCGGCGGGTCGGAGGTGCGGTGCGCTCGTGAGTTCATCGGACTGCCTCACTTCCCCCTGGCCGGCGGAAACCGCCGACCGGACTAGCCTCCCCCCGAGACTGATGAACTTCGCCGCGGCCGGTGACCTACGCGAGCCGGAGACCTCGCCGCGGTTGGTGCCCTGCTGAAGGCTGATGCCAGGCCGACACGGGCGCCAGCCGAGTCGGGCATCCCCCCTCCGAAGTGCTGGTCGGCTTCGGTCGTCGGCTGGCGTCCGCCGCGGGCCGAGGCCGCCTCGTCCGCCTGGACTAAGCGGCGCTGCTCGACGCTGGACGTCCGTCCGGGCACGTCCGTCCGGGCACATCCGGCCAGGCACATCGCCTGGCCGCATCACCTGGGCTTGGCCACGCCTGGCGGACGAGGCCGGGCCTTCTCCTGAACCGCTCCGAACCGCTGCGACCGACGCCAGACCGGTGCCCTGGAGGTTGGTGCGGATCGGGGCGTGGGAGCCGCCGGGCGAGGCCGACCGGCGGCCCGCCTCACACCTGGCCGAGCTGCTCCATCAGCGCCTCGCGCGGGTCACCGGGGTGCGCCTGCGCGAACTCCTGCAAGGCGGTCCTGGCCTTCGGCGACAGGTCGCTCGGCTTGGGGACCGTCACCTCGACGGTAACGATCAGATCGCCGTAGCCGCCGTCCGTCTTCGGAACCCCACGCCCCTTGGCCCGCAGCCGCCGCCCGCTGGAGGTGCCCGGCGGCACCTTCACGGTCAGCGGCGCGCCGTCCAGGGTGGGCACCCGCACCGACGCGCCCAAGGTCGCCTCGGAGAAGGTGATCGGCAGCGTGATGGTCAGGTTCGGGCCCTCGCGGCCGAACACCGGGTGCGGCTGGACGTGCACGGTGACCTCCAGGTCGCCGGGGCTGCCGCCGCGCTCGCCAGGGCTGCCTCGGCCGCGGACCTTGAGGCGCTGGCCGTCGGCCACCCCGGCCGGGATCCGGATCCGCTGCTCCCTGGCGCGCCGCCCGCTGCCCTGGCAGTCCGGGCAGGGGTGCTCGATGATCTGGCCGACGCCCCGGCACTCCCGGCACGGCTCGGACAGTGCGAACCCGCCCTGTGAGCGGGAGATCACCCCGAGCCCCCGGCAGGTCGGACAGGTCCGTGGCATCGTCCCCGGCCGGGAACCGAGGCCGTTGCACGTCGCGCAGGTCGCCGCACCCGGGATCCGGACCGTCGCCTCCAGGCCGGTCAGCGACTTCTCGAAGGCGATCGTGACCTCGGCCTCGATGTCCGCGCCGCGGCGGGGGCCGCGCCCGGGCGACGAGCGCTGGAACATGTCACCGAAGCCGCCGAGCAGGTCGTCGAGGTTGATCCCGCTCTGGTTGCCGAAGCCGCCGCCGTAACCGCCCTGCCCGCCGAAGCCCTGCCCGCCGAAGCCAGGGCCGGCACCCGGGCCACCCTGACCGGGGAAGCGCCCGGACTGGAACAGCGCCCGCGCCTCGTCGTACTCGCGCCGGCGGCGCTCGTCGGACAGGACGTCGTAGGCCTCGGAGACCTCCTTGAAGCGCGCCTCCGCCTTGGCGTCTCCCGGGTTCTTGTCCGGATGCAGCTCGCGGGCCAGCCTGCGGTAGGCCTTCTTGATATCCGCGGCCGGCGCGTCCTTGGGAACGCCGAGAGCGGCGTAGTAGTCCTTCTCGACCATGTCACGAACACTCACGGCGCCCCTCCTCTCTTCATAATCTCGTCATCCGGTCGACTGGCAAGCGACACCCCCTTGGGGAGAGCAGCGCCGCCCGGAGCGGGGCGACCTCGCACCTGGCCCGCCGTGGTCGCCGGTCGCCGACCGGCGACCACGGCCCAGGCGTCCGTCCTGCTCACCCGTCGGTGCTTGGGCTGCCGCCCCCCGGGCCGGGAACGCCGCCCGTGTCGCCCGGGACCGACCCGTTCGGCGCGGCGTCCGCCGCCGCCGGCGCGTCGGGCTCGTCGACCGGCTCGGCGACGGCTACCTGCGCCACGCGCAGGACCCGGCCGCCGTAGGAGTAGCCGGCCCGGAAGACCTCGACGCAGGTCGGCGCGCTGACGTCGCCGCGGTACGAGTGCATCAGCGCCTCGTGCCACATCGGGTCGAACTCGTCGCCGACGGTGCCGAACCGTTCCAGGCCGATCGACTCCAGCGCGGCCTCGAGCGACTCGGCGACCGCCTTGAAGGGGCCTTCCAGGTCGCCGTGGTCACGGGCTCGGCCGATGTCGTCGAGCGTGGGCAGTATCGCGCCGAGCGCCCGGCCGGTCGCCTGCTCGGCGATCAGCTGGCGGTCCCGCTCGACGCGGCGCCGGTAGTTGTCGTATTCGGCCTTCAGCCGCTGCAGGTCGGCGGTGCGCTCCTGCACCGCCCCGTTCAGCGAGTCGATGAGAGCCAGCATCTCGGCGTCCGGGGCGCCGGCGCCGGGCCCGCCGCCGACGGCCGAAGCCGCCGCCGGGGGGCTACCGGCACCGGCACTCGCCTGGGCACGGACCTCACCGCTGGTGGGGTCGATGCGCCGACGGTCCCGGACCACGACAGGAGGCTCCTCGTCTCGCCCAGCGGCCCGGCCCGCGTCGTGGGCAGAGCTCACTGCTTGCCCTCCTCGTCGACGATCTCGGCGTCGACCACGTCGTCGTCGGCCGGGCTGCCTGCCCCGGCCCCGGCCGCCGCGCCGCTCGCCTGCGCCTGCTCGTACATCGACTGGCCCATCGCGGTGCTGGCCTTGCCGAGCTCCTCGGTGGCCGTCCGGATCGCGGCGATGTCGGTGCCCGCGACGGCGCCGCGCAGGGTTCCGAGCTTTTCCTCGACGTCGGCCTTGATGGTGGCGTCGATCTTGTCGCCGTTCTCGGCCAGGAACCGCTCGGTGGAGTAGACCAGCGACTCGCCCTGGTTGCGGGTCTCGGCCTCGTCCCGGCGGGCCTTGTCCTCCTCGGCGTACTGCTCGGCGTCCCGGATCATCTTCTCGATGTCGTCCTTCGGCAGCGCGGAGCCGCCGGTGATCGTCATCGACTGCTCCTTGCCGGTGCCGAGGTCCTTTGCGGAGACGTGCACGATGCCGTTCGCGTCGATGTCGAAGGTGACCTCGATCTGCGGCACGTTGCGCGGCGCCGGGGGCAGGCCGGTCAGCTCGAACATGCCGAGCTTCTTGTTGTAGGCGGCCATCTCGCGCTCGCCCTGGAAGACCTGGATCTGCACGGACGGCTGGCTGTCCTCGGCCGTCGTGAAGATCTCCGAGCGCTTCGTCGGGATCGTGGTGTTGCGCTCGATGAGCTTGGTCATGATGCCGCCCTTGGTCTCGATGCCAAGCGACAGCGGGGTGACATCGAGCAGCAGGACGTCCTTGACCTCGCCCTTGAGCACGCCGGCCTGCAGGCTGGCGCCGACGGCGACGACCTCGTCCGGGTTGACACCCTTGTTCGGCTCCTTGCCGCCGGTCAGGTCGCGGACGACGTCGACGACGGCCGGCATCCGGGTGGAGCCGCCGACGAGCACGACGTGGTCGATCTGGCTGACCTTGATGCCAGCGTCCTTGACGGCCTGCTGGAACGGGATCTTGCAGCGGTCGATCAGGTCCTGCGTCATCCGCTGGAACTCGGCCCGGGTCAGCGTCACGTCCAGGTGCAGCGGGCCTTCGGCCGAGGCGGTGATGTAGGGCAGGTTGATCGAGGTCTGGGTCGACTGCGACAGCTCGATCTTGGCCTTCTCGGCGGCCTCGCGCAGCCGCTGCAGGGCCATCTTGTCCTTGCCCAGGTCGACGCCGTGCTGGCCCTGGAAGGTCTTGATCAGGTGGTCGGTGACCCGCTGGTCCCAGTCGTCGCCACCGAGGTGGGTGTCGCCGTGGGTGGCCTTGACCTCGACGACGCCGTCGCCGATCTCCAGCAGGGACACGTCGAACGTGCCGCCGCCGAGGTCGAAGACCAGGATCGTCTGCTCCTTCTCGCCCTTGTCGAGGCCGTAGGCGAGTGCGGCGGCGGTCGGCTCGTTCACGATCCGCATGACGTTGAGGCCGGCGATCTCGCCCGCCTCCTTGGTCGCCTGCCGCTGGGCGTCGTCGAAGTACGCGGGGACGGTGATGACCGCGTCGGTGATGGTGTCGCCGAGGTAGGCCTCAGCGTCCCGCTTCAGCTTCTGCAGAATGAAGGCGCTGATCTGCTGGGGCGTGAAGTCCTTGTTGTCGACCTTCATCTTCCAGCTGGTGCCCATGTGGCGCTTGACCGACCGGATGGTGCGCTCGACGTTCGTGACCGCCTGCCGCTTGGCGACCTCGCCGACCAGGACCTCGCCGTTCTTCGCGAAGGCCACGACCGACGGGGTCGTGCGCGAGCCCTCGGCGTTCGCGATGACCGTGGGCTCACCACCCTCGAGCACGCTCACGACGGAGTTCGTGGTGCCGAGGTCGATGCCGACCGCTCGTGCCATGTCTGTGTGCCTCTCGATCTGATGGCACCGCCACACTGCGGTTCCCGCCCGAACCGGTCTGCCGGCGTGGGCGGGGGTGTCGTGCGCGGAGCTGCCGTTGAGTGTGCTGTTGTACTCGCCCTGGCGGGCCGCCGAGCCCCCTTGGTCGAGGGGAGCTCGGCGCCGGGCGCCGAGAGCGGGCGAGCCGCCTCGGTTGGGCGCTGCGGCCATCGGTGAAGCGAACCGGGTGTCAGCAAACACCGAACGTCAGCAAACACCGTGAGCCGATCAGGCCCTGCAGGTTGAGTGTAGCTGGCTCAGGATCGTTACCGAAGTAGCTCGCCGAACCTGAGCGTAACTGGCTCAACCTTACGGAGTCCGATTCTCTTCCCGCTGGCTACCCGGCGCGGCGGACCCCCGAAACGCGCAGCGCGCCGCACAGCCAGTCGGCTGTGCGGCGCGCTGCGGTGGTGTGCCGTGGGGCGGGGGGTGCTGTGAGGCGGGAGTGCTGTGAGGCGGTGGAGTGTCGCGGGCGGGGACTGCGCCGTCGTCCCGGGCGTCAGCGCTGCCCGGGCGGGTCGTCGTCGGAGTCCTTGGACCCCGGCGGCAGGTCCTGTTCGGGCCGGATGGCGGCGAGGCTCGGGCGGCTGCCGCGCGGCCGGCGGGGGCGGATACGCCCCGAGGGCCGCAGGGCCGAGACGACCCCGTCGGAGTCGGAGGTGCCGGTCGTGGTGGGCGGCGGGGCGTCGAGATCGCTGCCGGTGCCTACCAGATCGAGATCGTCGGCGAGGCCGCCGATCAGGCTCAGGTCGTCCCCACCACTGCTGCCGCCGTCGATCTCGTCGGGCCCGGTGGGCAGACCGGTCCTGGTGAAGCCGTCGGCCTGGCGGGAGAGCTGGACCTCGAGCGACGCCAGCCGGTCGAGCAGGTCGGAGGCGTCGCCATCGCGTTCGCGGATCGTGTGCAGCGTGTCCATCAGCAGCAGCCACTGGTCGCGGTGCAGCGTCACCTGCTCGATCGAACGGTTGTCGACGAAGGCCGGGAACAGCGTGCGGGCCGACAGCGTGACCTGCTTGACCTCGGCCGGGTTGAGCCGCCGGGGCCGGTCGCGGGCCCAGCCGACGAGCGTACGAATGCTGAGGATCGTGACTCCGCCGACCGCGCCGTCCTTCCACAGGACGTCCGCCTCGGACATCACCAGGACCGGCTGGACCGGGATCTTGATGAGCGGCACCTCTGCGCGCAGCTCGCTCTTGATCTGCTCGGCGAGGAAGGCCACCCGCTCGATCGCTCCGGTGAGCGGGTCGCCGTCGAGGCTGGCGACCTTCTTCGTGTAGCGGACGACGCCCTTGCCGGGCTCGCTGGTGAGGATCAGCACGCCGCCCGGCCCGACCAGCAGGTGACCGACCACGGCGTCGGCGCTCGGTATCCGCATGTCATGCATGACCACCCAGCCGTGGCGGCGTAGTCGGGCTATCGAGCGCGCCGTCTTGCGCTCCGCCTCGGCGGACAGGCGGAAACTCTCGATCTCGTTGTCGTCACCGAAGGCGGACAGGACGATGACCGCGCTCCATCCGACAACGATCAGCACGAAGACGCCGAATGCGAAGCCTCCGGGCAGGTTGACGCCAAATGCCAACACCAGGCTGACCAGCAACGCGACCGGTACGGACTTCGCCAGCGAGCGCGGCAGTACCCGCCCGAGCCGGTCACGCCGCACGAGCGCCCGGTGCTCGCGGGCACGCCGGTACTCGGAGTAGAGGTACTGGCCGGGGCGCCCGGTCGGGTTGGCCTTCGCGGCCGCTGACCTGGTGATCGTCGTCCTGGTAATCGTCGCCATCGTGCCCACCGTGGTTCGCAGGGGTGTTCAACGGAGGTCGGAGCCCGCGTCGGCGCGCGACACCACGCAGCCGGACAGCACGCCGCCGGCGTGGTTCATAGTGCGGCCCCCGGAAGCGCGCGCACAAGCCCGCGTGGGTAAGGAAAGGGCTGCGTCATGCGGCTAGGGCCCTCTGCGCCAAAAGTCCCGGGTGGGAGGGCCGTCTCTCCTGCCGGTGGACGCCCGGCCACGATGGCGCCGGTCAGCGGCCATGGCCCCGTTCCCTCCCTGGATCGCAGCCACTCGCTGGGCCGGACCGTGCGCATGACGCCGATTTCGAGTGCCGATTTCGGACTTCTGCGCCACTGAGCGTAGCAGCGGGCGGTGGGGGTAGGGGGTTTAACTGGCCATTCGCCGGCTAGGAGGCCTGGTCGGGGAGCGCGCAATCTCCTGCGGCGCGGCCCCGGGCGCCGGTGGGCGGCAGCGTGGCCGAGGGCGTCACCGCAAGGCTATGGACGGATTCGTACCGATGCGGGGGACGGGAACTCGTGCCGGACGGGGCACGGCGTGGCAGGGTCGGGCTGAGGTGGTGCTAGTGGCTTGCGCATGGCTGCGGCGCTGAGGTGCTGCTAGTGAGGTGTCGCTGGTGGCGCGGGACACTACCCACCACAAGTTACCGAGCAGTACGGATAGGCTACGGCCCGTTGGTGGAGTTATAGGAGGAGCTAGTGAGAATCGCGATCGGTGGGGCGATCACGCTGATCGCCCTTGCAGTGGCCGGAAGGCGATTCTTCTGGCTGTTCACGCTGATCCGGAGCGGGCAGCCCGCCCAGGGCCGCCTTGACGACCTGCCGACCCGGATCTGGAGCGAGATCTCCGAGGTCGGCGGCCAGCGCAAGCTACTCAAGTGGTCGGTACCCGGACTGGCGCACGCCTTCACCTTCTGGGGCTTCACGGTCCTGATCCTGACGATCATCGAGGCGTTCGGCGGCCTGTTCGACGACGACTTCCACATCCCGCTGTTCGGGCACTGGGCCGCCATCGGCTTCCTCGAGGACTTCTTCGCCGTCGCCGTCCTCGCCGGCCTGCTCACCTTCACGATCATCCGGATCAAGCGGGCGCCGAAGCGCCTGGAGCGCAAGTCGCGCTTCTACGGCTCGCACCTCGGCCCGGCCTGGGTCATCATCGGCATGATCACCGGCGTCATCGTCACCCTGCTGATCTGCCGCGGCGCCCAGTGGAACACCGGCAACCTGCCGCAGGGCCAGACGAAGTGGGCCTTCGCCTCCTACGCCGTCAGCCGGGTCTTCTCCGGCCTCTCGCACGACGTCAACGAGCACATCGAGACGGCGTTCCTGCTGCTCAACCTCGCGATCATCATGGGCTTCCTGGTGCTGGTCGCCTACTCCAAGCACCTGCACATCTTCCTGGCACCCATCAACGTCATCCTCAAGCGGGAGCCGAAGGCGCTCGGCGGCCTCGGCACCACCCCCGACATCGAGTCGCTGATGGAGGAGGACGAGCCGATCATCGGCGCGGGCAAGGTCGAGGACTTCTCCTGGAAGGCGATGCTCGACTTCTCGACCTGCACCGAGTGCGGCCGCTGCCAGAGCCAGTGCCCGGCGTGGAACACCGGCAAGCCGCTGTCGCCGAAGCTCATCATCATGGACCTGCGCGACCACCTGTTCGCGAAGGCGCCGTACCTGCTGGGCGGCACCGATGCCGAGTCGCGCGACGCCGCCTGGGACGCGAAGGTCGCCAAGGCCCACGAGGGCCACGACCACGCGCCCGGCGAAGGCCACGAGGTGGAGGCCGAGGATCACGCCGTCCACCACGTCCCCGAGTCCGGCTTCGGCCGGGTGCCCGAGCACGGCAAGGCCCAGGCCGAGCGCCCGCTCGTCGGCACCGCCGAAGAGGGCGGCGTCATCGACCCGGACGTCCTCTGGTCGTGCACGAACTGCGGTGCCTGCGTCGAGCAGTGCCCGGTGGACATCGAGCACGTCGACCACATCGTCGACATGCGCCGCTACCAGGTGATGATCGAGTCGGCGTTCCCGTCGGAAGCCGGCGTCATGCTGCGCAACCTGGAGAACAACGGCAACCCGTGGGGCGTCTCGCCGCGCAGCCGCACCGAATGGACCGACGGCCTGCCCTTCGAGGTCAAGATCCTCGGTGAGGGCGAGCAGATTCCCGACGACGTCGAGTACCTCTACTGGGTCGGCTGCGCCGGCGCCATCGAGGACCGGGCGAAGAAGGTCTCCCGCGCGTTCGCCGAGCTGCTCGACACGGCCGGCGTCACGTTCGCCGTCCTCGGCTCGCAGGAGTCCTGCACCGGCGACCCGGCCCGCCGCCTCGGCAACGAGTACCTGTTCCAGGAGATGGCCAAGGCCAACATCGAGCTGCTGAACGAGACGGGCGTCAAGAAGATCGTCGCGACCTGCCCGCACTGCTTCAACAGCCTCTCGAAGGAGTACTCGGCGCTCGGCGGCAAGTGGGAGGTCATCCACCACACCCAGCTGCTCGGCAAGCTCGTCGAGGAGAAGAAGCTCGTGCCGGTCACCCCGGTCGAGTCGTCGGTCACCTACCACGACCCGTGCTTCCTCGGCCGGCACAACAAGGTCTACACCCCGCCCCGGGAGATCCTCGAGGCCATTCCCGGCATCCGCGGCCAGGAGATGCACCGCTGCAAGGACCGCGGCTTCTGCTGTGGCGCCGGCGGCGCGCGGATGTGGATGGAAGAGAAGATCGGCACCCGGATCAACTCGGACCGGGCCGAGGAGGCCCTCGGCCTCGACCCGGACGTCGTGTCGACCGCCTGCCCGTTCTGCATCGTGATGCTGTCGGATGCTGTGACGGAGCAGAAGCTCGCCGGCAAGGCCAAGGACAGCGTCGAGGTTCTCGACGTCTCCCAGCTGCTGGCCCGCTCCCTCGCCCCGGCCGGCGACGGCGCCAGCCCGGAGCCCGCGCCCACGGGCTGACCCCCGCCCGCTCGCCGCCTTATCCGCCTTACCCGATCCGCCTTACCCGCCCGACCGCGCCGGATGACCGGCGGAATCCGCTCACCGAACGGCCCGGTGCGACCCCCGTCGCCCGGGCCGTTCGCGATTTCCGGCAAACTCGGCTACCTTCGTCGCATAAGGTGACGTCTTGCTCACTTATGGTGTAGCAAGTGCCGGTTCCGAGCGAGGAGTGACATATGACCGACGATCAGCGACTGGTGGCGACTGAGCGACTGTTCGACGGTCATGGGCTCCTTGCATCGCCTCCGCACGCTCATCGGCAGAAGTCCGGCGCTTCCCGCGTCGCTCGAGCGCGCGTTGCGACCCCCGCGCCTGACGCGGCGACTTCAACCGACTACGCTGTAGCCATGGCGAAGCGCACGCCGATTCCTGTCCGGTTCGATGAGGCCGTCGCGGTCCGGCTGGCTGTGTTCGCTGGGGCGCATCCGGGGCTCTCGCTGTCCTCGGCCGTGAACCTGCTGGTCGACGAGGGGCTGAGGATGCACGAGCACCCGGAGGTGACCTTCCGCAACGGCCCCACCGGCCGGCGCGCCAGCCTGGTGGGCGGGCCCGACGTGTGGGAGATCATCCGGGCTGTCCGGTCGGCGCGCGGCGCCGAGCCGGAGCTGGCCGAGGACGCGCTGCTGACCCTGGTCGGTGACAACACGGGCCTGTCCACCCGCCAGGTACGCACCGCGCTGCGCTACTGGGCCGCGTATCCCGTCGAGGTCGACGCCGAGATCGCCGCCGCGGACGACGCAGAGCTCGCGGCGGAGCGCGCCTGGCGGCGCGAGCAGGGCCTGCTTTCCGGCCAACTTGCGCGTCCCACGACGGCGCCGACTATGAACGAGATCCTCGACCGGATCGAGGCGCGCGGGGAGGGCCGCGTTGGTCTCCAGCAGGCTGTCGAGGATCTCGAGGCCGAGCGTCGCTAGCGCATTCGCGCTCAGCACGTGGCCGTGAAGCAGGCCCTTGACACCTGGAGTGCGCATGATCGTTGTGGACGCCTCTGTGCTCGCGAACGCCCTTGCCGACATGAACTCGGGCGGTGACAAGGCTCGGGACGTACTGCGGGACGCCTCGCAGGGTTCGATTCCCGACCTTGCGGATGTCGAGACCATGTCGGTCCTTCGCAAGAGCTGGCAACGAGGTGACCTCAACGCCGAGCGCTTCAGGGCAGCAATGATCGATCTGGCGGCGTTGCCCCTGACGCGCTACCCGAGCTCTCCGCTCATGCAGCGCGCCTTCGAGCTGCGCGACAACCTGACACCCTACGACGCGTGTTACGTCGCCCTCGCGGAGGAGCTGGCCTGCCCGCTTTACACAGCGGACAAGCGACTCGCCAACGCGCCTGGTCGGAAATGTGAGATCAGGATCGTTGCCTAGCCACAAGGCCCGAGGCCGGAGCCGCCGCACCGATGAGGGTGTTGATATCGGTGATGGCGGTGGGAAGCTGATGGTTTGTGACGGGGGACCCAGAGGTCGGTGACGCTGCGCGCCGGTACGGGGCGACGGGTGAGCCTACGGCGAGATTTTCGATCATCTGTGTGATGGCAGACGATGCGTGGGCGCAGTGGGTCGGCTGGCAGCTCCACGAGGCCGGATTCGAGGTGAACCTCAGCGCCTGGTGGGCTGCGGGGACGAACAAGATCCACGCTCAGGACCAGGCCGCGCGAGCCGATGGACGGACGCTCGTGCTGCTGTCGCCCAACATGGTGGATGGGCCAGAGGAGCTGCCCGGCTGGAGCCCGGTCTTTACTGAAGACCCCGGCGGGCTGGCCCGGCGGCTTGTTCCCGTGATCGTGGAGGCATGCCAGCCCAAAGGACTGCTCGCGCCGATAATCCCGATCTCGCTCGTCGGCCTCGACGAGCAGGAGGCCCGGCAGCGGCTGCTCGACGGTCTCGATGGGGCAGCTAGCGGACGGGCCAGGCCACATGCCGCGCCGCCGTTCCCACCCTCCATCGGCCTGCGCCGGGAGCCGACGCCTACCGAGGATCTTGTTGGACTCTGGCCGCGACCGCCGGAGTTCCCGGGCGTCCAGCTTTCTAGCAGGTTGACGGACCTGCTTGACCGCGTCGCCGACGCCTATCGCGAGCAGTTCCCCGGTGTCCGGGTGGCCCGCAAGGTCAGCCCGGACCTGCTGCGCTATCTGGAGGTCGAGACCGAGCTCGAAGACGATTCCGAAGGCGAAGAGGCGACTTCCGGAGACAGGGCTCGGGCAGGCCGGAACAGGGTGGAACGCCGCCCGGTGGGCGTGTGGGCGGGCGATCTCGACGGCGCCGCGCTGGAGCGGTTCGTCGGACAGGTGCATGCGCGATGCTGATCAACCTCCGGTCCTACGAGAAGAACCACGCCCTCGATACCGTGCTCGCCCACCACCTGCAGGAGAGTGACCAGTACGCGGTGGACGTCCGGTCCATCCGCCGGATGCTCGCCCGCGGCCAGATACTGCTGATCTTCGACGGGTTCGACGAGCTCGCGGCCCGACTGACTTACGACGAGGCCGCCGAACACCTCAAGATGATTCTCTCCGCGGTGACCGGTCGGGCGAAGGTGCTCGTCACCAGCCGCACCCAGCACTTCGCGTCCGACCGGCAGTGGAAGAAAGCCCTGGACAACCCCGCCGACCACCCGCCGGCCCCGGAGCTGACCGCGCTCGGTAACAAGATCGACCTGGTGCCCGCCCGGCGCATCGTCCGCCTCGCCGGCTTCGACGACGACCAAATCCTCGCCTTCCTCGTTCGCTACTACACCCATTTCCCAGCGGCGGCAGACGGCGCCGCGGCGGCCCTAGACGGCACTGAGGCAGGTCCGGGCGGTACTGCTGCGAGAGCCGAAGACGCGGCGCGCCGCCGTCTTGACCTGCTCACTGGCGTCACCGACCTCCGCGGACTGTCGAACACCCCGCGCATGTTGGCCTTCATCGCCGAGCTGCCCGAGGCCGACCTGCTCGCGGCCCAGGCCACCGACGGGACGATCACCCAGACCGACCTGTACCGCCTCCTCGTCAACCGCTGGCTGGACTTCGAGGCCAGCCGTCGCCGCCCGACCCTCGGCGCCCTCCCGGGCCTCACCGCGCCCCAGCTGCGCACAGCGGTGACGGCGATCGCGCTGCGCCTGTGGACCGGTGGTTAGAACGGCCTCGACCTGGCCGGCCTCAGCGAGGTCATCGCTGAGACGCTGCCCGCGCTCGGCGCCCACCGGCTCGACAACGCCGCCCAGACGGTGTTCGCTGTCGGTTCGGGCAGCCTCCTGGTCCGGGACGACGCCGACCGGTTCGGCTTCGTCCACTCCTCGGTGCAGGAGTACCTCGTCGCCGAGGCGATCGCCGCCCAGCTCACCGCCGACGGCGACAGCTCGCTCGCCGGCGCCCACGAGCTGACCGTCCTGGCTGTCGACTTCCTCATCGGCGCCGCCGGCCGTCCGGCGATGCAACGTTGGGCCCAGGACAAGCTGACGACGCCGGACGGCCCCGGCAATGTGCCGGCGCCCGCCCGGGCCAGCGCCGTTACGGCGGCAGCGAACGCGGCCGCCGTGGCCAGCCGCCTCGGCCTACAGACCGTCGGCATCGATCTTTCCGGGCAGGACCTGCGCCGGGTGGACCTCGCCAGCCTGAACCTGCGCCACGCCAACCTGCGCGGCGCAATCCTGGCCGGCATTCGCCTGGCTGACGCCGACCTCACCGGTGTCGACCTGCGGGACGCCGACCTCACCGGGGCGTTCCTGCTCCGGCCCACCCTCGCGGACGTCCGGCTGGCCGGCAGCCGGTGGGAGCGTGCCGCGCTGCTCGCGCCCGTCCTCGACGCGGCCGCCGCAGCGGCCGCGGAGCTGGCCGCGGCTGCGGATCCCGACCGCCTACCGGCCGAACCCGTCGTCCTGCCACCGCCGGCGGAGGTTCGGGCCCTTGCTTGGTCTCCGGAAGGCGCGCGGCTGGCCGTGGCTCGAGGTCCTCACGTGATCGTCACCGACGTCGAGCTGGAGCCTGTCCGTGTCCTGGCGGGCCACGGTGGTGGGGTCTCGGCGGTGGGGTTCAGCCCAGACGGCCGGATGATCGCTAGCGGCGGTGGCGATGGGGTGGTGCGGCTGTGGGCGGTCAGAACAGGCCGGCAGGTCCGTGAGCTGCCCGGGCAGGATCGCGGGGTTCGAGGGGTGGCATTCAGTCCGGATGGTGGGCTGGTGGTCAGTGGCGACGACGGCGGGGTGGTGCGGTTGTGGGAGGCCAGGACGGGAAAGCCGGCCGCGGATCGCGTCGGTTTGCCGGCGCAGGGCTGGGCCGTGCTGTTGCCGGACGGCTCCTACAAGCTGGCCGGAGACGGCGGCGGTGGTGAACTGTGGTGGGTGGTGAAGGACCGCCGGTTCGAGCAGGGAGAGCTGGACGGATTTGGCTCGGTCTGGCGGAGGGAGCTCGACGAGCCACTGCCCAGGTAGTCGCCTGTCAACAGCCCACCTGCTGGCCGACGCACGAGAGCACGCTGCCGACCTATTTCGGAAGCCGGTCCCGGCAGACAGGCAAGCAGACAGCGGGTCATCAGGCTCGCACGGCGACGCCGGTAGACCAGCCGGTTCTGGTTACTCCTCCTCTGTCGCACCGGGCCGGTGGTAGAAGAGCGGTTCGCGGCCGGCTGGCTGGTGGGGCTGCTCGGTCGGGGCCAATCGCGGGATCGGGAAGGTCGCCGGGGCGTCTGGCTCCAGGCGGAAGGTTTCGCCGTGGTGGGTGAGGGTGATGCTTTCGCCGTCGGCGACGGAATAGGTCGCCGACGTCGGGCCGACCTCGACGCGCAGGTGCCGGCCGCGTATGCACAGGCCGAAGCAGAGCCGGGAAAGGCCTTCGGACAGGCGCGGGGCGAAACCGAGGACGTCGCCTTGGTCGCGTAGCCCGCCGAAGCCTTCGACCAGCACGATCCAGGCGCCCGCGAGCGAGGCCATGTGCAGGCCGTCGGACGTGTTGTGCTCGATGTCGTGCAGGTCCATCAGCGCCGCCTCGCGCAGGTAGGCGTGCGCGAGCGCCAGATGCCCGCATTCCGCGGCGAGCACTCCCTGCACCGAGGCGGACAGCGACGAGTCCCGGACCGTCAGCGCCTCGTAGTAGGCGAAGTTGCGCAGCTTCTGCTCGGCCGTGAATTCGTCGCCGCATCGCTGCATGGCGAGCACCAGGTCGGCCTGCTTGACGACCTGCTTGCGGTACAGGTCGAAGTACGGGAAATGCAGGAGCAGCGGGTATTGCTCGGCTCTGGTGTGCTGGAAGTCCCAGATCTCGTGGCCGGTGAACCCCTCCGACTGCGGGTGCACGCCCAGGTGCTCGTCGTACGGGATGTACATGTCCTCGGCGGCGTCGCGCCAGGAGGCGGTCTCCTCGGCGTCGACGCCGAACTCGTAAGCCTGGTCGGGGTGCCGTTTCGCCGCGTCGGCCGCCGCCCGCAGGTTCCGCTGGGCCATCAGGTTCGTGTAGACGTTGTTGTCCGCGATCGCCGAATATTCGTCGGGGCCGGTCACGCCGTCGATGCGGAACCGGCCGTCGAGGTCGTGGTGGCCGAGTGAGCGCCACAGCCGGGCGGTCTCGACCAGCAGCTCCAGGCCGACGGATTTTTCGAACTCGTAGTTCTCGGTGACGTTGACGTAGCGGGTGACGGCGTCGGCGATGTCGGCGTTGACATGGAACGCGGCGGTGCCGGCCGGCCAGTATCCGGAGCATTCCTGGCCGTTGATGGTGCGCCAGGGGAAGGCGGCGCCGCGCAGGTTGAGCTGTGCCGCGCGTTCCTGCGCGAGCTTGAGCGTCGAATGCCGCCAGCGCAGCGCGTCGGCGGCTGCACCCGGCTGGGTGTACGTCAGCACCGGCAGCACGTAGGTTTCGGTGTCCCAGAAGGCGTGGCCGTCGTATCCGGGCCCGGTCAACCCCTTCGCCGGGATGGCGCGGCGCTCGGCGCGCGCGCCGGACTGCAACACGTGGAACAGCGCGAACCGGACGGCCTGCTGCACCTCGGGGTCGCCCTCGACCTCGACGTCCGCCCGCCGCCAGAACTCGGCCAGGTAGGCGCGCTGCTCGTCGAGCAGGCCTTCCCAACCCGTCTCCTTGGCCGCGACGAGCGCCGCCGCGGCCTGGTCGCGCATCGCCGGCAGCGATCGCTGCTGCGACCAGCCATACGCCAGGAACTTCACGATCCGCAGCTTCTGCCCTGGCTGCAGCACCGCGGTGACGGTCACCCGCCCCGAGTTCGGCTCGCTCTCCGACAGGACGCCTACCGCGCCGGGACCGTCGACGACGTGGTCCATCGCCGTGGCGACGCGCAGCTTGCTGTGCTGGGTGATGTGCACCAGCTCGACGCAGCAGTCCCGGGCGAAGTGCAGCTCAGGGACCAGCGGGGACTCGAGCACCGCGGCGGCGCGCGGATCACCCGTGCGGATCGGCAGCGTCTCGTTGGCGACCAGCTCGGACTGGATGACGACCCGTGGCGCGTCGGTGACCGACTCGACCTCATAGCAGATCGCGGCGACGGCTCGCTGGGTGAACGAGACGAGCCGCCGGGAGACGACCCGCACCACCTGGCCGGCCGGCGACTCCCACTCGGCCTCGCGAACCAGCACGCCGTCGCGGAAGTCGATCGAACGCCGGTGTGAGCGCAGCTCGCCGTAGCGGACGTCGAGTGGCTCGTCGTCGACCATCAGTCGGATCAGTTTGCCGTTGGTGACGTTGATGACGGTCTGGCCCGACTCGGGATAGCCGTAGCCGGCCTCCGCGTAAGGCAGGGGGCGCAACTCGTGCACCGAGTTCAGGTAGGTGCCGGGCAGGCCGTGCGGCTCGCCTTCGTCGAGGTTGGCGCGCAGCCCGATGTGTCCGTTGGACAGCGCGAACAGCGACTCGGCGCGAGCCGGATCCTCGACGTTGAGGCCGGTTTCGCGAAGGCCCCAGGGTTCGACCGTGTACCTGGCCTCCCGGGTCATCGGCTGTGCCCGGCGGGCCGCCCGGCCGCGTCGACGGCACCTCTCCTACCTGTCCTGCCTGCCGCACCTGCCGTACCTGCCCGACCTGCCCGACCTGCGATACCCGGTGCGTGGCCGTGGTCGGTTTTCCCGACCCCATCCGCCTCGTCCGCCCCGGGCGGCGGATAGGCGTCGGCCAACAGGTCGCCGAGGTCGGAGACCACGATGTCCGCGCCGTGTGCACGCAGGGCGTCCGCGTGACCGTGACCGACGCGGTCGAGGCCGACAACGTAGCCGAAGCCGCCGGCTCGCCCGGCCGCGACGCCGGCCTCGGCGTCCTCGAAGACGGCCGCCCGCTCGGGCGGCACGCCAAGGTCGCGCGCCGCCGCGAGGAACGTGTCCGGCGCAGGCTTGCCGGCCAGGCCGCGCTCCGTGATGGTCAGGCCGTCGACGCGGGCCTGCAGCAGGTCGGCCAGGCCGGCGGCCTGCGCGACCTCGCCGGCGTTCGCGCTCGACGAGACGAGCGCCCGGGCCTTGCCGGCGCGGGCGCAGGCCTCCAGGTACGGCCGAGACCCCGGGTACGGGCGCACGCCGTCCTCGGTCAGCATGCGCTGGAACAGGATGTTCTTGCGGTTCGCGAGGGCGTGCACGGTGAGGCCGGACGGCGGGTCGCTGTCGGCGCCCTCGGGCAGGTGGATGTCCCGAGACGTCAGGAACGTGCGCACCCCGTCGAGCCGGGGCCTGCCGTCGACGTAGCTCTCGTAGTCCCGACCGATGTCGAACGGCTCTTCCGGGTCGCCGGACCGCGAGGCCCAGTTCTCCAGGAAGTCGTCGAACATCTCCTTCCAGGCCCGTGCATGGACCTCGGCCGTGCTCGTGAGCACGCCGTCGAGGTCGAACAGGCAGGCGTCGATGTGGGCTGGCAGTCCGAGCATCGCTCCGCCCCTCGGCTCGCGGCGCCGCGGCCGCGTGAACGGCAAACGCATGTCTGGCGTCTACCCCGGCCGCGCCGGCCAGTACCCCATCGATTGGGACAACCTTCGCCGGTGATGCGGCTTTCGCGCCGCGCTTGCGCCCAGGGCCACGTCGCGGCGTGATGGCAGTCGCACGCCGTCTCGCGGCGTCGCCGTGACCCGCGGGCGCCGGCCCGCCGCACGGGGCGGGTAGTTTGCAGGGCGTGCTGCTGTCCGATCGGGACATCCGGGCTGAGATCACCGCCGGCCGGGTGTGCCTCGACCCCTACGACCCAGGCCTGATCCAGCCGAGCAGCGTCGATCTGCGCCTCGACCGGGCCTTCCGGGTCTTCCAGAACCATCGGTACAGCCACATCGACCCGGCGGTCGAGCAGGAGGACCTGACTGAGCTCGTCGCCCCCGAGGGGGATGAGCCGTTCGTCCTGCATCCGGGTGAGTTCGTGCTCGGCTCGACCCTCGAGGTCATCACGCTGCCGGACGACCTGGCCGGCCGCCTCGAAGGCAAGTCCAGCCTCGGCCGGCTCGGTCTGCTCACGCACTCCACCGCGGGCTTCATCGACCCGGGGTTCTCCGGCCATGTCACGCTGGAGCTCTCCAACGTCGCGACGTTGCCGATCAAACTCTGGCCCGGCATGAAGATCGGCCAGCTCTGCCTGTTCCGCCTCTCGTCCCCGGCGGAGCACCCCTACGGCGCGGCGATCTACGGCTCCCGCTACCAAGGCCAGCGCGGTCCCACCCCGTCGCGCGCCTACCGCGACTTCACCCGCACCCCAGTCCCGCCCATCCTGCCAGCTCCGACGGCTCCGACGGCTCCGTCATCCGGCAGCCGAGACTGAGCCAGCCCGAACGAGGCCCGAGCCGGGCTCGTCGAGGCCTGAACCAGGCCTGAACCAGGCCTGAAACGGAGCGATCCGCGCGACCGTCGCGCCCCGAACCGGCACCCAGGGCGGCGCGCGAGGCGGCGTCGCTGCTCCCAGGCAAGGAGACGAGCCGGGGCCGCCCTCGCGTCCGCCGGAACGAGTCCAATTTCTTGACCGGTTCTGTGGGCGCCTTTACCAGCTGGTTTCCAGCAACTGGTAAAAGGCCGGTCGGGTACCTGACAGCCATCTTTGTGGCGACGTTTATGCAAACTTTCTACCCTTCGTTCCCATGACCACAAGGAACGACGGCGAACTCCGTCGGAATAGGCCGCGGGTTCTCCGCGCGGCCGTCGCCGTCACCGCGGCGGCTCTCGTCGCGGCGCTGTCCGCCTGCGACGACGGCTCGACGTCCTCGTCGAGCTCGTCAGCCACTACGGGCGCCACTGCCACGACGTCCGCCGTCGCCACGACGGCCCCTGCTGCCGTCGCGGCGGCACGACCGATCAGCCCAGCCAGCTACGTCCTCGTCGCCGGGCCCGCGACCAGCGGCTACATCGAGGACGCGAACACGGACAGCTCTGAGAGCTCCGTCTTCGAGGCCCCGGTGCCCACCTGCATGCACCTGTCGGACTCCGAGCTCGGGCCGCCCTCGACTGACCACGCGAACGGCCCCACCTTCAGCACCCACGCCGGTGTCAACATCCAGTCCGGCGCACGGGTGTTCGCGAGCGCGGACACCGTCGCGAAGCACGGCATCCTCACCCAGCGCAAGGATTTTCCCGGCTGCATCGGCCAGGCGATCGTCAAATCACTGTCCAACAAGGACAGTGAGAACGAGACGGTGACGATCACCGACGTCGAGGCCGGAACGCCTCCGGCGGGCGCCACCGCCCTGACCCAGCTCGTCATGGAGGTGGCCTCCGACGGTCAGACCGTCAAGGCCGACGTCGATCTGATCAGCATCTTCGGTGGCCGGGTCGAGTCCGTGATCCTGGTCATCGGCCCGGAGGGGACGGTCGACGGCAGCCTGCTGGCCAGCCTGACCAGCCAGGTCGCCGCCACCCTCGCCAACCAGTGATCTGACCAGGTTCTGGCCGGCCAGCCGTCGGCCGGGTCGAACGGATGGCTGGCCTGATCCTTTCCCGACACCGACGCAAGGCTTGTCCGTCAGCGCCCACACCACCTACTGCGCCCGACTTCGCCCAGGCGCGCACGCCTGGGCGCGCACGCCTGGGCGAAGTCGGGCGCAGTAATTTCAGGGTTCATGAGAAGGTGTCCACCTTCTGGAAGGATGCGGTTCCATCTGGGCTCTCGTCCACGCTGCCGAGATACCATTCACCGGAAAGAAGCGCGCCTTTCTGTGAAATAACAATCGTCCACTCGCCGCAGGACGTTGATCCCGAGGCATACGTTTCGGAAAACACGAGGCGAGTGGCGGACGTGTCGACGAGGGTCAGGTCCTCGGTGCAGTTTTGGTCCGGTGCCGGAAACGCGTTGGTTCCGACCTTACTTCCAAGACGGCCACCGGTTATGGTCATATTTACGGGAGTTACATCACTGCCCTCAGCGTAGTGGAAAACACCTTGCCAGCGACCGAGGAACGACGAAGGGACGTCCAGAATCACGGTGTCCTCGGGAGGAGAGTAGGTCGCCGGAGACTCCGAGCCTCTCGGCTGCTCGCCGCGAGCCTCAGTCGACGTCCCGGCGGGCAGGCTCCGGAACGCCACGGTCGGCGACCCTGATGACGCGGACGACGAGCCGCCCCCACCGAGTGAAACGACGAGTCCGATGACCGCGGCGAGGACTCCGAGAATCCCCGCGATCCCACCAATGATTGTCCAGCGTTCCTGTCGGTCTTCAGCCACCATTCCCCCGTCGTATCTACTGAGCCGCGCAGGGCGAGCATAGTAGGGACGGAGCCGACTACCCCCCATTCTGGGGCGAGGATTCTATCGTGTCGGCGACGCGCCGGCGAGCATGGAACGTCAGCGCCACGCTGCGCGGTTTCCGACGACACCTCCATGACTGGGCAAGTGGCGGATTTGGCGCCGCTTCATGTATCGATATCCTGTTCTGCACCGCCCGGTCTTCGTCTGGTCGTCAGACGTTCGTGCCGGGGTGGCACTCGGCGCCGCAGGGGTGCTCGTGCCGGTCTAGTGGGCCCGTCAATGGCCCGCGGCCCGATCCTGACCGCCTGAAAACATCGACGTCCCTGGTCGGAGTCTGCCTCTGACCAGGGACGGAACGTGAGAGCGGGTGACGGGAATCGAACCCGCGTTGCAAGCTTGGGAAGCTCGTGTTCTGCCTCTGAACTACACCCGCGTGGTGCTGCTCTCGCATCCTAGCGGATCGACCGGGCGGCTGGGCGTGTGCGTCGGCATTGCGCTGGCGATCAACGTTCGTTGATCGCTGCGTCACTCGCGTCGCGGACGTGGACCGGCATCTCCGACCTGCGCGCTGCAACTAGGCTGGCGGTCAACCATCTTTGCGTGGCCCGCGGAGCGGACGGGCTGGTTTGTGCACCTGTTGGGTCGGCCCCTCGGCCGGCCAGGCCCGTTCGGGACGCCTGCAGGCCCGGAAGGCCTGGCCGGAAGGCCTCACAGGGGACCGGTTGGGCTGGGCATGATTGCGACCAATCGGTGCCCGGCGGGATCGTGCGCACGGCTAGGGTGAGACCGTGACGACCGAGAGCCAGAGCGCTCCCGCCACCGACGCCTTCCCTACCGCGGCCGTCTCCGTCGATGCCGGTGCGTTCGACAACATCGCGATCGTGCCGGATGACAAGGACTGGACCTGGGTCCTGGAGCGTGCTTGCCCGGAGTGCGGTTTCGACGCGGCGACCTTCCCGGCGGGTGACGTCTCCGGGCTGGTGCTGCGGGTCGCCTCGGCGTGGCTTGCCGTGCTCGCCGAGCCGGCGTCGGACGACGAGCTGCGCCGCCGGCCGTCGCCCGACCGGTGGTCGACGCTGGAGTACGCCTGCCATGTGGGTGACGTCTTCCGCCTGTACGACGAGCGGCTCCAGCTGATGCTCACGCGGGACAACCCGCTGTACCCGAACTGGGACCAGGACGAGGCCGCTGTCGCCGGCAGGTACGGCGAGCGGGAGACGTCCCGGGTCGCCGGTGACCTCGCCGGCGTCGCCGCGAAGATCGCTGCTCGGTTCGCGACCGTGTCTGACGCCCAGTGGCAGCGGACTGGCGAACGGTCCGACGGCGCCCGGTTCACGGTTGACACGTTCGCCCGCTACTTCATCCACGACCCCGTCCACCACCTGTGGGACGTGACGGGGAAGGCGGGCGGCGGAGTCATCTCGGCCGAAGACTGAACCGCCGCGCACGGCGCCGGCGTGTGTCGCCGCGTCACCCTTTACATAGCTGGGACGGCCCCGCCCCGCCCCGCGCTTGTGCGGCACAGCGCGGGGCCGGCAGGGTGCGGCGTCTGCGGGCGGGCGCCTGTCACCTCGCCGCGCCGGGTGTTCCGGCCGTGGCGGCTTCCAGGTTCGTGGCGGACAGGCGGCGGTAGAGCGGGCAGGTTTCGACGAGCTCCTCGTGGGTGCCGGTCGCGATCACCCGGCCCTCGTCGAGCACGATGATCCGGTCGGCGGCTCGCACGGTGGACATCCGGTGGGCGATGACGAGCAGCGTGTGCTTGGTCGCGACGTCACGCATGACCTGCATCAGGGCACGCTCGTTGACGCTGTCCATCTGCGACGTCGGCTCGTCGAGGAGCAGAACTGCCGGCTGGGCGAGCAGCGCCCTGGCGATCGCCACCCGTTGGCGCTCTCCACCGGAGAGCAGCACGCCATGATCACCTACGTCGGTCCAGACGCCATGTGCCATGCCCGTGACCACGTCGCCGAGGTGTGCCGTCTGAACGGCCTCGTCGATCTCTGCCTCGGTGGCGTCCGGCGCGGCGTAGGTGATGTTGTCGCGTAGCGAGCCCTGGAGCACCGGCGCGTTCTGCTCGACGAGGTTCACCCAGCCGCGCGCCGCCTCCCGCGACATCGCGCGCACATCCACGCCCTGCAACAGGATCTCGCCGCGGTCGGGGTCGTAGAACCGTTCCAGCAGCTCGAACGTCGTCGACTTGCCGGCGCCGGACGGCCCGACGAGTGCGACGTGTCCGCGCGGCGGGATGGTGAACGAGACGTCGCGCAGCACCGGCCGGTCGGGTGTGTATCCGAACCACACGCCGCGGAACTCGACCGCGGGTACGTCGGCACCCACGTCCGCCGTGCTCGCCACGTCCGCCGTGCTCGTCACGTCCGCCGTGCTCGTCACGTCCGCCGTGCTCGTCACGTCCGCCGTGCTCGTCACGTCCGCCGTGCTCGTCACGTCCGCCGTGCTCGTCACGTCCGCCGTGCTCGCCGTGCTGGCGGGTATGACGCGGACCAGCCGCTTGGCGGTCCGCTCCTCGGTTTCGCGGCCGAGAAGCGGACCGCCTGTGCCGTTCGCGCTGGCCGACGGATGACCGCCGTGCGAATCGGCGTCGAGGTCGGACTCGCGCGGCAGGTCGAAGACGGCGTCGACGCGGTCGAGCGCGCCCATCCCGCGCTGCATGATCCCGGAGGCTTCGATCAGCTGCGAGAGCGGCATGACCAGGTAGGTCGCGTAGAGCAGGAACGCGACCAGCGAGCCGAGGGAGGTGACGCCGTGTGCGACCAGCACGCCGCCCACCAGCAGGACGACGAGCACCGAGCCCTGCACCGCCAGCTCCATCGCCGGCGCGATCACCGAGTTCAGCCGCGCCATCCGCACGCCGAGCCGGTAGGCCTCCTGAGCGTGTGCGTCGATCCGCTCGGCCTCGCGGCGCTCGGCTCGGTTTGCCCGCACCGTGCGGATCGCGGACAGCGAGCGTTCCAGATCGGCGGTCATCCGCCCGACGGTCGCCTGGCCTTCCTCCGAGGTCGTCCGGATCCGGCGCAGGGCCGAGAACACGCCGACGCTCGCGACCAGCACCGCCGCGACGACCAGCAGGAAGAGCCGGACGTCAATATAGATCATCAGTGCGACCGCGCCGACGGCCCCGATCAGGCTGGTGAGGAACGCGGCGAAGCTGTAGGCGACGGCCTCGCGGACGACCACCGTGTCCGTGTTCGCGCGGGAGATGAGGTCGCCCATCCGGCGCTCGTCGTAGACACTGATCCGCAGCCGCAGCAGGTGGGCGACCAGCCGGGAGCGCAGGTCGAGCAGGATGCCCTGGCCGGTGCGCTCCAGCAGGTAGTGACCGAGCGTCTCCACGAGCGCCTGGCTGACGAACAGCACCAGCAGGATGACCAGCAGCCAGCCGGAGATCCCGCCATGCTGCGCGCCGTCGATGACCCGCTTCACCAGCAGCGGCTGGACGACCCCGAACAGCGTGCCGAGGCCGGTGAGCACGATGCCGATCAGGACTGGCCGGCTGTGCCCGCGCATCAGCCGCCACAGCCGCCCGAGCGGCAGACCGCCCGCGCGGCGTCCCGCCGGTCGCTCGCCTGGCATGGCTCCTGAGCCGAGGCCCGGTCCTGGCTCGAGGCCCGGTCCTGGGCCGAAGCCCGGTCCTGGGCCGAACCTTGGTCCCGAGCCGGGGCCGGGTCCAGGGCCGGGGCCCGGTCCGGAGCTGGGTGCTGGTCCGGAGCCGGGCGCCGGCGAGCGTCGTCCTGCCGTGGGCCCGGCCGGTGACCCGGCCAGGCCGATGGGCAAGCGGCCGGTCATCGCGTCACCCCCGGAAGACTGCCCGTGGGCGGTCGGTCCACCTGCGAGGGTGATGGCGAGGACGAGGGCGAGGGCGGCGACGGCGCGGCGCCGGGGGGGTTGGCCGTGGCCGGCGTGGCTGGTTCGGTCACTGGAACCGTGGCCGGAGAGGCCGGCATGGTGGTCACTGTCGCGACTCTGGTCACCGGCAGGGACGGTCGTCGCGGTTCGACGGACAGCAACGGGCGGAAGTAGCCCGCCGGCTCGTCCTCGCCCACCATCCGTCCTTCCGCCTCGACCCAGGCGTGCGCGGCGAAGGGGGCGATGGTCCGCACCCCGACGCACCAAGTCGGCCAGGTGCCGGACATCCGGCACAGCAGCGCCGTCGCCACCGACCGTGGCACGCAGCCACGAGCCCCCCGGCAGACCAGGCTGACTGCGGTGACGTCGTCCCGGGCCGCCTGGGCTTGTTCTCGGCTGGCGGCCTCGGCGCCGTGGCTCGCCGCGGCGAGCACGGCGCGGATCCTGGCCGGTGGCTGGGTCGAGAGCGCCCGGGCGGCCGCGACCGCGAGACGAGCGCGCAGCCGGCGCGTCAGCGGTGGCGCCGGCTTTCGCTGGCGCATCGACATCGGCATCGTCACCGTCGTCGCCCTCCTTCGCGTCGAGCGCCGTGACGGTCGGCCAGCCGCTGGTCGTACGTCTGCTGGTCGAACGTCTCCTGGCTGTACGTCTGCTGGTCCTCCGGAAGCTGGCCGGCCCGGCGGTCGGCGCCCGGCGATCTGGCATCGGCCGGGCCGACGCCTGGCGGCCGGGCGTCGCCGTTCGACGGCGGGCTCGTGCCTCGCCGGCTGTGCCGGCCGCCCGACCCATCGGTCGAATGACGACGGAAGGGCAGGCGGAGGCGTGGCGGATTGGCCCGCCGGCCATGCCTCGAGCTGGACGCGGTTGCTCGGCCGGACGTGGTTGGTCCGCCGGACGAGGTCGCCGCGCCGGCGGCCGGCGTATCACCCGGCTCACCCGGCGGCGTGGTCGTGACCAGTCCGGCCGCGTGCAGATCCTCGACCAGCCGGTCGACGTCGGCGTACGCCGTGGCCGAGTCCACGTCGAAGCGGTCCAGCAGGGCCCGGGCCGCGTGCGACCGGTCCCCGCCGTCGAGCAGCACGTGCAGGGCGACGGTGGCCGTCGGGTTCAACGTCCAGTACCGACCGGAACGCTGATCCAACAATGCCGTCCCGTAGTCGGTCTCCGTCGACACGACCGACCGGTTCAACGTCAACATGTCCACTTCAGCGCTCCTTGTCGGCATCCTCCGGGCAGCTACCCGCGGCGTAACCAGACCTCGGCGGCGACTGTCTGCTGCAACGCCAGGTAAGGCCGGTCCGGCGCCGGCGAGTACCTACAAGCCCGTAGCAGCGCTTCCTCGTCGACGAGCCCGAGCGAGGCCAGCCGCGACCCGGTGAGCAGAGAGCGCAGCGCGGACTGGTTCGCGCGCAGCCCCGCCCCCTCCTCGGCCGAGCCCTCCGCCTTCGTCTCCCGTCGCAGGCACTCGGCCGGGACGTGCGGGCGCATCGCCGCCTTGAGGAGCGGCTTGTACTCCCAAGGCGTGCAACGCTGCGCCGGCCGAACGGCGAGTGCGGCCTCGACCACCCGGTCGTCGTAGAAGGGCATCGCGAGCGGCGGGCCGTTCGGGGAGGCGAGCTGCGCGAAGCCGCGCGCCGCGGCCGCGCCGACCCGGATCGCGAACAGGTCGGCGTGCCGGTCCCGGGTCGCGCCGAGTGGCTCGGCGGTCTCGGCGGTCTCGGCGAGCACGGCGCGCAGCAGCTCGACGGCGTCAGCGCTCAGCCAGGCCGGGATCCGCGGCGGCATCGACCAGTCGAGCTCGACGATCGTCGCCGGAAGCCGCCAGTGCCGCCGGCGATGGCCGGTGTCGCCGGCGCCGCTGATGTCGCTGATGCCGCTGATGTCGCGGTGGTCATTCGGACCGCGCGGTGCCGAGAGGAGGCCGGCGAACCAGGCGTGGTAAGAGCGCGGGCGCAGCGTCCAGAGACTGGCGGCCAGTGGCCAGCGGCTCTGGGCGCGCAGGCCACGTAGCCGGGTGTACGCGGCCAGCGGATGGCTGAGGGCGAGCGTTGCCAGGCAGTTCGGTGAACCCTGCGCTATCTCGTCCCCGCCGAGGCCGCACAGGTGCAGCCTCGGCTGGTGCCGGCCAGCGAGGCCCAGGCCGGCGAGCAGCTTCGCCCGGTCGATGACCCCGATGAACGGCCGGTCCAGCAGCTCGTCGGCGGCGTCGATCCCGTCGTAGACCAGCGGTACGAGTTCGCGCGGTAGCAGCTCGAAGGTGCCCACACCGCCGCCAGCGCTGCCATTGTCGCGGCTGCCATAGCCGCCATCGCCGCCATAACCGCTGTGGCTGTCGTAGCCGCTATGGCTGTCGTAGTTGTCGTAGCTGCTGCCCACGCCGCCGGCCAGAGCCGTACGTGCGAGGGCGGCCCAGGCGTCGTCGTCGTCCGCCGGGTCACGCCCCATCCCGGTGTAGGGCACGACGGCGGCCGGCCCGGCCGCGGCGAGGAAGCACAGGGCGGTGGAGTCCAGTCCGCCGGACAGGTCTGCGGTGATGGTGCCGCCGGCGGCGGTGCGGGCATTCACCGCGTCGGCGAGGGCGTGGCGCAGCGCGGCCGCGGCCGCCTGGCCGTCGAGTTCCGGCTCCGGCGCCCGCCACCAGCGGCGATGAGTCGCTGTCCCGCCGCCGCCGGAGTCCCGGAGATCGACGCTCAGCCAGTGATCGGGTGGGACGGCGGTGAGGCCCCGCCACAGCGGCCGGTCGTCGAGCGGATGGGGCGCGACGGGGTCGAGCAGACTGAGCACGAGGGCGGTGAGGTCGAGATCGGGATCCAGACCGCAGAGCGTCGCGACGACGTCCGCGCGATCGCCTGCGACGACGCCCCCTCCGAGGCGGGCAGGGTCGCGGGTGGCGGCCAGCTCTGCGTGAAACACCCGCCGCAGACCGGACGCGGTGCCCTGGACGCGGCCGAGGCCGTCCATCTCGGCGATCAGGTGGAAGCTGCCGGGGACGTCGCTCGCCAGCCGGCCGAGTTCGGTGACGTCCCTGGACCGGGCGAGCCGGTCGGTGAGCTCGCCCGGGCCGATCGGCGCTTCACCGACCAGGGCGAGCCGGGACCGGCCGACGCCCGCGCTCACGATGCCGGCCGCGTTCATGGTGCCGGCCGCGTTCACGATGCCGGCCGCGTTCACGATGCCGGCCGCGTTCATGGTGCCGGCCGCGTTCATGGTGCCGGCCGTGTTCATGGTGCCGGCCGCGTTCATGGTGCCGGCGGCGCGTCGGGCGGCTCGTTCGGGACTTTCGGTGGTGTCGACGGACCAACGGCCGATCAGCCAGGGCCGGCCGGAGGTGCGTCGCACCATCGCGATCGTGCCGTCCGACGTCAGTACGGCGCGACCCAGCGCGGCGCCGGCCGGCGTGTCCGGAAGGACGGCGAACCACGGTGCGCCCGGTGCGAGCACGGGAAGCGTCCGAGACATCGGTTGCGTCAGAGTCGTCATCTTGTCGTCGGCCGATCCTCTCCGGGCCTCGTTCTGGAGCCTGAATTTCTGCCCGTCCTGATCCCGTTCTCCGTCCTCGTTCCTCGTTCCTCGTTCTCGTTCTTCGTCCTTCGTTCTTGGTTCTTGGTTCTTGCGCTCGTTTTCGCGCCCGTCCGGGCGTCCCCTCTTTCTTCCCCCAATTTTGTGGAGAGCCCCGCGTGGGTTGGCGGAATCTTTGTGGCCATCGACGCCGCCGGGTTGAAAGGCGGCCGAACTGGTATTGATGACGGTAGTGCAGAATCGACATGAAAATACCGGCGGACCGGCCTTCGGTTGGCCGGTCCGCCAGCTGGTGGCAGGTTTCCGTAAATGTCAGGCGTTGGCCTGGACGGCGACAAGCCGTTACCAGCCTCCACCGCCTCCGACGATGATCACGCCGCCTCCTCCGCCCCAGCCACCACCGCCGCCCCAGCCACCGCCCCAGCCGCCGCCCCAGAAGCTGCGCCACAGCCAGTCACGGCCCCAGCCAAATCGCCCGCCGGTCACCTCGGTGAACGAGCCGGCAGCGTCGAGTGCGGGGGTTTCGTAAAGAGCCTTCATGAGGGTCAACTCCCATCGATCGGTTTCACCGCCTATTGGGCATTTCGACACGTTTCGATTGATCTTCTCCGGATCATCGACATCGGTCCACGCCCGGCGGTACGGCCACAGTGGGCGGCCAAGCCTGGTCGGTGCCTTGTTGACACGCATAGGAGCCGCCTGGCGGGTTCTCCGGAACGGTGGGCTTACGCCCTCTGGCTCGGAAGAGCCATGCCCGGGTTGCTCGCCAGAACGCCGGTGTCTGACCCGGCGGCGCTTGCCCGGTTCGACGTGAGCAGCGATGCTCGTCGTGCTTACCGCGCCCTAGCCCCTAAGCAGGCGAGAGACTTGCCTTCCTCGCCATGCCGATGGCCACTGGGTATCGGCGGCACTCGCCGTGCTCCTCCTATGCCCTGCCTCCAGAATCACTCGTGATTTCCGCATCCAGATCGCCACGTCGGCGGCCCAGTTAGACCGTGCCCAGTCCGGGTTCAGGGACGGTTCATTGCTCAGGGTGGCGGCCGGAGTGGTGTCGCCTGGCCGGCTGCAGCGCGGTGTGGGCCGCCGACGCGGCAGGCGGCTGCTGCTGCCGACGCGGTGGCTGCTGCGGTCGCGACGGCTGTTGAAGCCGCGACGGCTGTTGAGGCCGCGGTGGCTGGTGTGGCTGGTGTGGCTGGTGCGCGGTCGGCTCGCCGGTGCCACGGAGAATGCGCTGATGGAGCGCCCGCAGGTCCTTACCGGGCTCGATGCCGAGCCGCTCGGTGAGTGTCCGGTACACGGCCTGGTAGGCACGCAGCGCCTCCGCCCGCCGGCCATCCTGATCCAGCGCGACCAGGAGCTGGGCCCACAGCCGTTCCCTGGTCGGATGCTCGATGGTGAGCGCTCGCAGTGACGGCAGCACCAGGCCGTGCTGACCCAGCTGCAGACGCGCGTCGATCAGGTTCTCCCAGACGCTCCAACGCAGCTCCTCCAGACGGGCGGTCTCGGCGACCGCGACGTCGGCCGGGAGGTCCTCGTAGGGGCGGCCATGCCACAGCTCCAGCGCCGGTCCGAGGAGCCTGGCCGCCTCCGATGGCTGCTCGCTGGCCAGCGCCTCGGCACCGGCGCGGGCCAGCGCGTCGAACACCTCGACGTCGAACTCGCCAGGCGCCAGCCTGATCGCATACTCACCGTCCCGGCTCACGATCCGGCCGGGTCCGTGATTAGCGGCCGGCGGGTCGTGGCCCGCCCCGCCTTCGCGCGGGGGCAGCGGCGGCAGCGCGTGACGCAGCTCCGAGACATAGGTCTTGATGTTGCCGAGCGCGGAGCGTGGCGGGTCGTCCTCCCACAACGCCACCCCGATCTGCTCGGTGCTCACCCAGCAGCCGCCGTGCAACAGGAGCAAGGCCAGCAGCCGACGCTTCTTGCGCTGGCCGATGAACACGGGCGTTCCGTCGGCTGTCTGGATCTCGAGCGGCCCCAGGGCGCTGAACCGGGCCGTGTCCGGATCTGTCCGCCCGCCACTCGCCTTCGCACCACCCGCCTTCGCGCCGCCCGTCTGTTCACCGTCCACCTGTTCACCGCCCACCTGAGTGCCGCCCACTTGCGTGCCATGTGCTCGGGCGGCGACGTCGTCAGGGTTGGTGACGGGAGTGGTCGCGGTCGCGGTCGCGGTCGCGGTCGCGGCAGTATGCATCGACGCTGTCCCCCCAACCCCTCGCCGACAACGGCGAAACTCCTCGCCGAACTCCTCGCCGACGCTGGCGCGCATACGGTTGGTCGCACACTGTTGCCACGGTGCGTTGTCTACCCGCTTCAACTCGTGCCAGACGGCCATCTCGGTTCGGACGGCCATCCCGGGGCGGGGGGTCGCCGTACATTCTGGCCGTTCGGCGGGTGACAGCGGACGGGCCCGGGCACATCCTGATCCTGGCGTCGGAGGGATCCGAGGTCCCATGCTGTTGTCGGGAGCAGGGTGGCCTGTCGAAGAACATCGCGGAGCGTCGCGTGCGGACGACCGGCTGACGGCCGAGGCTAGTGCCAGGCCGGTGTACACGTGGATACGCGGAGGTGGGGGACCACGGTCCCGTAACCGCAGCCGGGTGCGACAGCGGCCTGCTGTACAGCGGCCTGCTGTACAGCGGCCTGCTGTACAGCGGCTCGGTGCGCCGCGGCGCGTGCGTCGTGGTCGAGCTGGCAGGTGGCCGGCGTGCGGTTGCCGGTGTGCTGTGCCGGTGGCCGGTGATGGCAGAAAGCCCGTGGTGGCAATGGCCTGCGGCGGGGTACGGGCAATATCGGCGGTACAGGACATGGCGGGTAATAGCGGGCGGTGGAGGCCGAGATGTGCCATATGTTCGCGCTGACCAGTGGGGCGCGGCCGGTCGAGGCAACGTTCTGGCTGCTCGACGCGCCAGACAGCGAGCGTGCGCGGACCGCCCGTTCACCCGACGGCGCCGGGCTTGCGATCTTCACCCCTGAAGGTGCGCCGCACGTGATCAAGCAGCCGATCACCGAGCGATCGGGCGCGGACTTCGCCCACCAACCGCGAACAGTGACGTCCTCCACGTTCATTGCCCATGTGCGGCATGCCTCGACGGGGCGGGCCAGCCTGGCGAACACGCACCCCTTCCAGCACGAGGACCGTGTGTTCGCGCACAACGGCGTGATCGAAGACCTGGGCCGGCTGGACGACCATCTTGGCGACTATCGCGCGCTCGTCCAGGGCGATACCGACTCGGAACGTTATTTTGCGCTGATCAACAAGGAGATCGACGCGGCGGGCGGTGACGTCGGGGCCGGCATCGTCGCGGCCGCCCGCTGGATCGCCGCCAACCTGCCGCTCTACTCGATCAACATGGTCATGGCGACCCCGAAAGAGCTGTGGGCACTGCGTTATCCAGACACGAACCGGCTCTACGTGCTGAGCCGAGAGCAGGGCGGCCGGCACAATCGCCACCTCGACCACGCGAGTCCGTTCAGCGAGATCAGGGCCCGGTCGTTCGAGCTGGCCGACTGGCCGGCGGTGGCGGTGGAGAGCGAGCGGATGGACGAGGATCCGGCCTGGCGCCTGATGGCCTCCGGCGAGCTGGTCCACGTTGCCGCCGATCTGACCGTCACCTCCCGGGTCGTCCTGGCTATTCCGCCGGTCCGCCAGCTCTCCCTCGACGAGCTGCGCCCCGAGGCCGCCCTGTCTCAGATCGTCAATGTCCCGTCGACCGACAACGGCGAGTCGACGGACACCGACGACGCGAGCCTCCAGCGAGCGGACACGGAGCCGGCGGCGACGGCGTAGTCCGCCCCACCGGCTGTCGGTCGCCCGCCATCCGTCGGTCGCTAACCTTCCCCGGTCCCCGGTCCCCGGTCCCCGGTCGCCGTTGGCGTGCGCGCAGGAGGCGGGAGGATTCCTCCCATTTCGTGTCATCGTCGCCGACCGGTACTCCTCGGTCATGTCCTTCGCCGGCGCAACCTGCCCGGCGCCCTGACCCCCCTGACCCCCCTGACCTCCTTGACAGCTGCGTAGACGCGGCCCTCACGCGCTGGCGGTGGTGATGGCGGTGGCGCCACTGAGGCTCACCGCCCACCGCCAGCGCCCTTCCTGCCAGCACGAGACTTGGGCGGGACCTGAGGGACGAAGCGGAGTGGTAGCTGGGATACTGGGCGTCGACCAATCGTTGGCCTCCGCGCCGGCGGTCTGGCGGACAGGTGATCGGCGCTCGAGCGTGCTCGGCGCCGGTGACGCCCGACCGCCGGTCGGGAGGGCTCGCCTAGTGGCCGATGGCGGCGGTCTTGAAAACCGCTATGGGGGCAACCTCATCGTGGGTTCGAATCCCACGCCCTCCGCTCTCTACCAGCATGTTTGCCTTCTGGGTGGACCGCCCGGAAGTGCCTGAAGATCGTTGTGGGCGTCAGGTGGGCGTGGCGACGCGGACGGACCGGGGGACGGCGTTCGCCACGGCGACGGCGGCGCGCTGGCCGGCCGGGCGCAGCAGGTGGGCGTACAGCGCGCCGGTGATCGCGGGTGAGGAGTGGCCGAGTCGCTTGGACACGAGCGCCAGGTCGATGCCCTCCTGAAGCTGGATCGACGCGGACGCGTGCCGGAGATCGTGAAGCCGTCGTCGCGAGAGCAGGCCTCGGCCGAGTTCGGCGCCGGCGGCGAGGTCGGCCGTGAGCGGCTCGGCCAGGTCCAGGCGGGATCGGTTGCCGCGTAGTCGGGTTGCCGCGGTGACGGTCACTGTGCCGGCGGGCTCACGGTCGACGTACAACGTCCACTTGCCGATCGGGTCGCGGTCGCGCTGGAGCGCCCCGACGACGACGTGGCCGGTCTGAGCTGGGGCGGGGAGGCGGACGGTGGCGAGCAGGCCCGCTCGCCGGGCGATCGTCTGCATGCGCTGCGAGACGTACTCGGGCGGCAGGTAACGCCCGTCGGGTCGTGTGAACATCAGCCCTGACAGCGCGACCGGTTTGCCGTGCTGGTTCGGCAACGTCCCGTTGACCCACGCCCCGCAGGCCTTCTCGCGCTCGGCGTCCTGCGTCAGCCGGTGCGCCAGCAGCGACCCCAGGGTCGTCGGGTCGAGGTCGATCTTCCGCTTGCCCGATCGAGTCTTGGGTGGCCACACGCCATGCCTACCGCCCGATTCCGTGATCTGCTGAGAGATCGTCAGTACCGACAGGTCGGGGTCGAGACCGGGCCAGGCCGCGCCGCAGGCCTCGCCTCGGCGTACGCCATGCAGCGCGATCAGCTCCCACATGGCGGCGAGCCGGTCGGTGGCCGCCTCGTCCAGGAACGCGCCGACTTCGTGGGCTTCCCATGGCTCGACCTCGGGCCGGGTGTACTCGGGCAGCTCGACGCCGGCTACCGGGTTGAAGCTGATCAGCCGCCGGTTCGCGGCGTCGTTGAGCGCATTGCGCTGAGTGTCGCGAATGCGCTCGATCGTCGCCGGACCGGTCGGCCGCGGCTTGCCGGCACCTGCTGCCTCGATCTGCCGGAAGGCCCTGTCGATGTGGTCGGCGCGCAGGCCGGACAGCGGCACCTTGCCAAGCCACGGTTTGAGGTGCAGCCGGATGTGGCTCTCGTACGAGCGGCGCGCGGTCGGGCGCAGCCGCCGCTTCGACTCCAGCCACTGGTCGAGGTACTCGCCGACGGTCAGGGTGCCGACGTGCTTCTGGCCGGCCCGGACCTTCGCCAGCTGATCCTCGGCATCCTGCTCGGCGGCGTCCTTCGTGTCGAAGCCCGATCCGCGTAGCTGCGTCCTTCCGACCAGGGGAACGAGCTCTCCTGGTACTTCGATGCGCCAGGACCATTTGCCGTGCGGTTTCCGGCCCTTGAGCTTCGGGCAACGCTTGCCGAACTGTTTCCCCCGTACTCCGCACGTTCTTGTGGTGTGCTGACTGTGTGAGTTCTTGATCCGCCCGGGTGTTGATCGCCCTGGTGTGTAGTGTGTTCGGTCTGGCACGGTTCGGAGCGTGCTGGCTACCGCCGCCCGGCTGGGCTATGGGCCCCCGAGTGTGGAGAAGATGCTCGGCGCTCTGCCGGTGGCCCGGGACCTGCTGGCCCGCCTCGATCTGGTCGCGACGATCGACCGGCTCTGCCCGATCCAGGAGAAGAAGGCGCGGCTCACCCACGGCCAGGTCGTCGCGATGCTGATCGCCAACCGGCTGACCGCACCGACCCCGCTGGTCCACGTCGAGGACTGGGCCCGGGCGTGGGCGGTCGAGGAGGTGTTCGGGATTGCCCCGGACGCGCTCAACGACGACCGGCTCGGCCGGGCCCTGGAGGCGCTCGCCGAGCAGGCCGACGCTGTCGTCGGCTCGATCGGTGCCGCCGCGATCGCCGACGCTGGCCCTCGACGCGCTGCTCGAGCGGCTGGTCGCGCAGGGCCTGCTGAAGGCGGGTGGCCGGGTGCGCACCGACTCGACCCACGTGCTCGGGGTGATCCGGCACCTGTGTCGGCTCGAGCTGGCCGGGGAGAGCCTGCGCGCCGCGCTCGAGGCGCTGGCCGTGGCCGTCCCGGCCTGGCTGACCGGCGTGATCGACGCCTCCTGGCAGCGTCGTTACGGGACGCGGGTCGACAACTGGCATCTGCCCGAGTCCGAGACGAAGCGCAAGGCGCTCATGGTCGAGTACGGCCGCGACGGCTACCACCTGCTCGAACAGGTCTGTGCGCGCAGCGCGCCGCCCTGGCTGCGCGAGCTGCCCGCCGTCGACGCGTTGCGTCGGATCTGGGTCCAGCAGTTCTACCGGTACACCACGGCCAGCGGGACGGAGGTGGTGCGGCGGCGGGAGAGCGCGTCCGAGGGCGGGGACGGTCTCCCGCCTGGCAGAGACCGCCTGATCTCGCCCTACGACCTCGACGCCCGCCACAGCGTCAAACGCGAGACAGGCTGGGACGGCTACAAGGTCCACTTCTCGGAGACCTGCGACCCACCCGCCCCCACGACCGGGACCGGGACCGGTAGCGGGCGTGGCGACCTCCCGAACCTGATCACCGGGGTGCTGACCACCGTGGCGACCACCCCCGACGCGGCCGCGCTTGAGGAGATCCACGCCGGGCTTGCGCGTACCGGGCTGCTGCCCGCCGAGCACCTGCTCGACTCCGGCTACCCCAGTGCCGAGCAGATCATCCGGTCCGCCCGGACCTACGGGGTCGCGCTGGTCACCCCGGTCCTGCTCGACCAGTCCGCCCAGGCCAGGGCCGGGGCGGGCTACGACAAGGCGAGCTTCTCCTTCGACTTCGCCCAGCGACGCGCGACCTGCCCCGAGGGCCAGGCCAGCGCGACCTGGACCCCGTGCCGCCAGCGCGAGACCGACGCGATCGTGGTGACCTGGGCGAGGACGGTCTGCGGCCCCTGCCCGAAACGGGACCTGTGCACGAAGGGCAGACAACGGCAGATCACCATCCGGGACCGTGACCTGCACGAAGCCCTGGCCGCCGCGCGCGTCGAGCAGACGACCGACACGTGGAAGGCCCGCTACGCCGCCCGCGCCGGGATCGAGGGCACCATGCGCCAAACCACCCACGTCGCCGGCACCCGCACCACCCGCTACGTGGGCTTACCGAAGACGGCGCTCGAGCACAACTTCTCCGCAACGGCGGTCAACATGATCCGGCTCGATGCCTACTGGACCGGCAAGCCCCTC
>Ga0068862_100000272_pt1 | contig 57786 bp, 62 predicted proteins | sample KBSSwiS52_FD_66598 | JGI IMG/M metagenome (GOLD analysis project Ga0068862, IMG submission 66598) | Switchgrass rhizosphere microbial communities from Kellogg Biological Station, Michigan, USA - KBS Switchgrass S5-2 | ecosystem: Host-associated > Plants > Roots > Rhizosphere > Soil ...
CCTGCGCTACGGCATGATCCTGTTCATCGCCTCCGAGGTGATGTTCTTCGTCGGCTGGTTCTGGGCGTGGTTCGATTTCTCGCTCTTCCCGAAGCCGATCGAGGTCGTGAATGGTGTCACCCAGGTCATTCAAGGCGCGACCAGCGTCGTCGCGGGCAAGGGCGTATGGCCACCCAAGGGCATCGAAGTGCTCGATCCCTTTGCGTTCCCGCTGCTTAACACTTTGATCCTGCTCTGCTCGGGCACCACCGTCACCTGGGCGCATCATTCGCTGCTGCACGGCGATCGGCAAGGGCTCAAGGTTGGCCTGTGGCTCACCATCCTGCTTGGCGCGCTGTTCAGCAGCATCCAGGCGTGGGAATATGCGCATGCGCCGTTCGCGTTCAAAGGGCTGAACTATGGCGCGGCCTTCTTCATGGCGACTGGCTTTCACGGCTTCCACGTGCTGGTCGGCACGATCTTCCTGATCGTCTGTTTGGTCCGCACCTATAAGGGCCACTTCACGCCGAGGCAGCATTTCGGGTTCGAGGCGGCCGCCTGGTACTGGCACTTCGTTGACGTGGTCTGGCTGTTCCTGTTCGTCTCGATCTACGTCTGGGGCGGCTGGGGCGCGCCAATCCACGCCGGCTGACCTTATGGATTCGCCGCCGACGCCGCTCGCAGCGGGGCTCGGCGGCCTTTGCCCGCGCTGTAGCGCGCGCACGCTCTTCGATGGGCCAGTCAAGTTCGCGCCGCGCTGCCGTGCCTGCTGCCTCGATTTCGCCGCCTTCAATGTCGGCGATGGCCCGGCCGCTTTCCTCATCCTTATTATCGGTGCGGTGGTGGTGGGTCTCGCGTTGTGGCTTGAACTTGCGGTGAGCCCGCCAGTGTGGGTGCATGTGCTGCTCTGGCCGATCGTCACCCTAGCGCTGGTCATTGGCTCGCTACGCATCGGGAAGGGCATGCTGGTCACGCTCGAATATCGCAATGCCGCGCGCGAAGGCCGCATCGTCGACTCCGATAAAGGATGAAGCGAGTCCCGATTATTCCCAGCCTGATCGTTGCGGCAGCGGTCGCAGCGATGATCGGATTGGGGGTCTGGCAGCTTCATCGCGCGCAATGGAAAAAGGATCTGCTGGCGCTCTATCAGGCGAACGCGGTCCTGCCCCCAATTTCCTTTCCTGCGGTGCCGACGCCCGCTGCCGAGCGCCTGCTGTTCCGTCGCGCGACGGGTCATTGTCTCGAGCCGGCAAGCTGGACCGTCCGCGCCGGCCGCAACCGCGTCGGGGAGTCGGGCTGGAGTCATATCGCGCTTTGCCGCACCGGGGCGGAAGGGCCCGGGATCGCAGTGGATCTCGGCTGGTCGCGGGACGATCAGCCGCCGAGGGGTTATAGGGGCGGCCTCGTTTCCGGCGTGATCGGCTCCGATCGCAAGCACATCCTCTTGCTCGTCGCCGATCAACCCGCGCCCGGGCTTCAACCGAGCCAGCCACCCTCCATCGCGGACATTCCCAACAACCACATGGCCTATGCCGTGCAATGGTTTCTGTTCGCTGCGACCGCGCTGGTCGTTTATGTGATCGCGCTCCGGCGCAGGTTGCGGTGAAGCGTGCACCCGGCTAAGCCCCGCCGGTTATGCGTTACATAAGCACCAGGGGCACGGCCCCGGCACTATCGTTCGAAGAGGTCACGCTCGCCGGGCTCGCTACGGATGGCGGGCTCTATGTGCCTGAAGTCTGGCCGTCCTTTTCCGCAGCCGAAATCGCTGCGCTGCGCGGGCTCAGCTACGTGGAAACTGCCGTCACGGTGATGCGACCGTTCGTTGCCGGCTCGCTGGCCGACGCCGAACTGAGGCAGCTGTGCACCGCTGCCTATAAGCGGTTCGATCATGCGGGCGTCACGCCGCTCGTCCAGCTCGATCATCGCCACTGGCTGCTTGAGCTGTTCCATGGCCCCACGCTGGCGTTCAAGGATGTCGCACTTCAGCTCCTCGGGCTGCTGTTCGAACGCTTCCTCGACAAGCGCCACACGCACCTGACCGTCGTCGGCGCGACCTCCGGCGATACCGGCTCGGCTGCGATCGATGCGCTGGCGGGCCGGGCCAAGGTCGATATCTTCATGCTGCATCCGAAGGGCCGCGTGTCGGAAGTGCAGCGCCGGCAGATGACGACCGTGCTCGCGCCGAATGTGCACAATATCGCGATCGAAGGCAGCTTCGATGATGCGCAGGCGCTGGTGAAGGCGATGTTCGGGCATCAGGCGTTCGCAGGTCGCTTCGCCCTGTCGGCCGTCAATTCGATCAACTGGGCGCGGCTGATGGCCCAGATCGTCTATTATTTCTACGCCGCCGTCCGCCTCGGCGCGCCGGAGCGGCCGGTCGCCTTCTCGGTGCCCACCGGCAATTTCGGCGACGTCTTCGCGGGCTATGCAGCGGCAAAGATGGGGCTGCCGATCGCGAAGCTGATCGTTGCCACCAACGTCAACGACATCCTGCATCGCGCGCTGAGCCAGGGCGATTATTCGGTCGGCAGCGTCACGCAAACCTCCGCGCCGTCGATGGATATTCAGGTCAGCTCCAATTTCGAACGGCTGCTGTTCGATCTGCATGAGCGCGACGGCGCCGCCCTCGCCAAGACCATGCATGGTTTCGAAGCCTCGCGGCGGATGACGCTTTCGCCCGCCATGCGCGAAACCGCTGCGGAACTCTTCAGCAGCGCGCGCATCGATGCCGATGAAATGGCGCTCGCGATGCGCTGGGCGTTCGAGGAAACCGGCCAGATCATCGATCCGCATACTGCGATCGGCCTGGCGGCGGCGCGCGCCGCCGGCTTGCCGGCGGAGGTGCCAGTCGTCACCTTGGCGACGGCGCATCCCGCCAAGTTTCGCGATGCCGTCGAGCGCGCGATCGGCCAGCGTCCGCAGCAGCCGACGCGCATCTCCGGGCTGTTCGAACGCACCGAACGCTATGATGTGCTTCCGGCAACGCTTTCCGCGGTCGAAGATTTCATCGCTGAGCGCGCCCGGGAAATGGCGTGAGCGCGCGTCTGCATCGCCTACCGAACGGCGTCACCATTGCGGTCGAGCCGATGGCAAGCGTCGAGACGGTTGCCGTGGGCCTCTACGCCGATGTCGGCTCGCGGTCTGAGCCCGAAGGCCTTTCCGGCCTCGCGCACATGGTCGAGCATATGGTGTTCAAGGGCGCCGGTTCGCGCGATGCCCGCGCCATCGCTGAGGCAATCGAGGACAAGGGCGGCTCGATCAACGCCTGGACAGCGCGCGATCACACCGTCTTCCACGCGCGCATGCTCGCCGACGATATCGCGCTGGGGCTCGATCTGATCGCCGATCTCGTCCGCGCGCCGCATTTCAAAACCGACGAGCTGGAGCGCGAAAAGGAAGTCGTGCTGTCGGAGCTCGGCGAGTCACGCGATACGCCGGACGATATCATTTTCGATCATCTGAGCGCGGCTGCTTTCGGAAGCCAGCCGCTCGGCCTGCCGGTGCTCGGGGATGAAAACAGCATCGCCGCGATTACGGTATCCGCGCTCCAGGATTGGATTGGCCAGCAATATCTGCCCGATCGGCTGGTCATCGCAGCGGCGGGGAAGGTTGACGAAGATGCGCTGCTGAGGCTGGTCGAGCGGCGATTCGGCGATCTTGATCAGGCCGAGGCCGTCTCATCGACCTCGGCCAGCTTCATGAGCGGTACGCGGCATGATAACCGCCGCTTCGATCAGCTTCATCTGGCGTTCGCGCACAAAGCGCCCGCCTATCGCGATGGCGATCTCCACGCGATGGCGCTGTTCGCTTCGGCTGCAGGAGGAGGCATGTCCTCCCGTTTGTTCCAGGAGCTGCGGGAAGAGCGCGGGCTTGCCTACAGCGTCTATGCCTGGGCGCAGCCCTATATCGATACCGGCATGTTCGGGGTTTACTGCGCGGCGCAGCAGGAAAAGGGGGCCGAAGCGTTCACGCTCGCCCGCGAAGTGCTCGCCCGCACGGCCGAAACGCTCGACGAGGCCGAACTTGCACGCGCCAAGACGCAGGCTAAGGCCGGGTTGCTCATGGGACTGGAATCGGTTGCCACCCGCTGCGATCATCTTGCCCGTCAGATCCAGATCCACGGCCGCATCGTGCCAGCGGCCGAGACGGTTGCTTCGATCGACGCCGTGAGCGTCGGTGACGCCCGCAGCGCCGGTCAGGCCGCTCTTTCGGGGCCGATCGCGGTTGCCAGTGTGGGCGGCAGGCTCGCGCGCGTGGCGTGAACCTCGCGACGCTCATTGCCGAGCCCTGGGGGGATTATGGCCTGCTCGACTCCGGCCACGGCCGTAAGCTCGAGCGTTACGGCCGGTTTCGCCTCATCCGTCCGGAGGCGCAGGCGATGTGGGCTCCCGCTTCGCCCGAGTGGCAGGCCGATGGCGAGTTCATCGCCGCCTCCGATGATGAAGGCGGCGGCCGCTGGCAGTTGGAGCGCAACGTGCCCCGCGAGGGCTGGCCGCTGGCGTGGCAGGATGTGCGTTTCACCGCGCTCTGCACGCCCTTCCGCCATCTCGGCTTTTTTCCGGATATGGCCCCGCAATGGACCTGGATGCGCGATCAGGTTCAGGCGCATGACGAGGTGCTCAACCTGTTCGGCTACACCGGCGTCGGCACGCTCGCGCTGGCAGCCAGGGGTGCACGGATGGTGCATGTCGATGCATCGAAGAAGTCGGTGGAGGCCGGCCGCGCCAATGCCGCGCTGGCCGGCATCGCGGAAAAGCCGATACGCTGGCTGGTCGATGATGCCGCCAAGTTCGTCGCTCGCGAAGTGCGGCGCGGCCGTCGCTATGACGGCATCTTTCTCGATCCTCCCAAATTCGGTCGCGGGCCGGAAGGGGAGGTTTGGCGGCTGGAGGAAAATCTGCCGGGGCTGGTCGCCGATTGCCGCAAGCTGCTTGACGAGCGATCGCGCTTCCTCGTGCTCACGGTTTATGCCGTGCGCATGTCAGCGATTGCGATCGCCGAATTGCTCCGTCAGGCGACGGACGGGCTCGGCGGCGTCATCGAAGCGGGCGAGATGGCGGTGCGCGAAGAGGCAAGGGGTCTGCTGCTCCCCACTGCGATCTTCGCACGCTGGAGCAGGTCATGATCGGGAAAATACGGGTTCAGCCGTAACGATCCATCGCGTAGAGGGCCGGCATGAAAGCACAGACCATGCGGCAGCTCCGCCAGATCCACAATTATGTGGGCGTCTTCTTCGCCCCGATGATCATCCTGTTCGCGCTGAGCGGCGCGCTCCAGACCTTTCGACTGCAGGAGGAAGGCGGCTATGGCGGCACTCCGCCGAATTGGATCGTGTGGATGGCGGCGGTTCATAAGAATCAGGAACTGGACAGCGACAAGGACAAGCCCGCGAACGCGCGGCCGGATCGCCATGCCGATGAGCCTGCCAAGAAGCCGCCATCGCTCGCCAAGCGGGTCCGACGCAATCCCGCCAAGTTTGCGCTGCAGCTGTTCACGGTGCTGCTGTCGATCGGGCTTTTGATTTCGTCGATCCTCGGTGTCGCGATCGCGCTCAACAACCGCGCCAAGCGCGGGCGGACCTTTGGCTTGCTCGCCGCCGGCGCGATCCTGCCGCTATTCCTGCTCTACGTCTAAAGTCTTTATTTGGCGGGCAGCGCCACCTGCTCGATCGGGAAGCCGCGCGCGACGCGCATCGATCCCGTCGCAGTGAAATGCGCTTGGTCGAATTCCAGCGGTATGCCGTCCGCGTCCATGATCTCGCAGCCGCCCTTTCGACAAAGCGTGCGATAGGTTGAGAAGTAGATCGCGCCATGATCGTGCGCGATCTTCGCAACCTGCTCGTCGAGCTGCGGATCGCCTGCGCTGCGATATCGGTTGACCAGCGTCGGATCGCTCCGCGCGATTGAGAGCGCGAGCAGTTGCGGCAACGGCAGCTTGTAATGCACCACCGGTCCGGCAAGCACAGCATGGATGCCATGCGAATGCAGCCAGCTGAGCGTCTCAGCGATCGCGGGCAGATCCTCCTGTTTCCAGTTCGCGGCGAGGATCACCCAGTCGATCCGCCCTCCACCGAGATAGTTGGCAAACATGTCACGCATCATCGCGGCGCAGCGACTGTCGACTCGGGGCTGCTGGGTCAGCACCGGCTTGCAGCCTGCAAAGGCATATTGGAGGATGTTGAGCTGCGGATAGCGGTTGTGCAGCCCGTACCAGAGATGGGCCGAATGGCTGTCGCCCATCAGCAGGATGTTGCGGTTGTTTGGATCGCGCCGGTCGCGGCAGAAGGCCACGTCATAATCGCGCGTGGGCATGTTCGTGGTGAGGAAGCAACGGTCCTTCTGCGAGGGCGTGGCCTTAAGCGGGTGAAGCATCTCCGCGACGCGCACCACTTGTGGCGGATAGCGGCTCGGCCAGCCCTTGCTGACGACCAGCGCGGTACCCGCAGCGACGATCAGCGCCGCCGAGACCGCCGTGCCGAGCAGGATCGTGCGGCTTTTGATAGCAGGATCGCGCCACGGCCGCTCGATCACGCGCCATGAGAACCACGCGAGCGCCACCGAAAGGAGAAAGGCTGCAAGCTGGAGCCGGTGCGACAGCTCCGAGGTAGGCAAGCCCTCCTTGAGCAGGACGATCAGCGGCCAATGCCAAAGATAGAGCGAGTAGGAGATCAACCCGAAGAAGACGATCGGTTTCAGCGCGAGGCCCCGGCGGGCAATGCTCTCGCCATGCGCGCCGGTTATCAGCAGTATGGCCGTGCCGAGGCAGGGCGGTAGCGCCGCCAGCCCAGGAAAGGGCGTATCCGGCGTGTAGAGTAGGATCGGCAGTCCAATCATGATGAGCGCGATCGCCGACAGCGTCTCACGCACCCCGCGCCGGTCGAGCAATCCCAGCCGCGTTTCCACCGCGAGCACGCCGAGCAGCAGTTCCCACAACCGGGTCGGCAGCAGATAGAAGGTAGCTTCCTGCTGATCGAACATGCCCGAAGCGCCCGCGACGCTGGCACCGAACGAAAGGAGCGCCAATGCGCCGAGCACGATCTGGATCGTTCCACGGCTGCGCCGCCCGACCAGGAACATCAGGAACGGGAAGATCAGATAATATTGTTCCTCCACCGCCAGCGACCAGGTGTGGAGCAGCGGCTTGGTGGCGGCCGGCGCCTCGAAATAGCCCGCGGTTAGCCAGAAGAAGAAGTTGGAGACCGAGAGCATCGCCGCGATCAGGCTGTTCCCATATTCGCGCAGCGGATAGGGTAGCGCGACCACGCACATCGCCACCGTGGTTATGGCCAGCGTCACAACCAGGGCGGGGACGATGCGGCGGAAACGGCGGACATAAAAGGCCGACGCCGAGTAGATGCCGCGGTGGATTTGGTCGAGAACGATCCCCCCGATCAAATAGCCGGAAATGACGAAGAAGATGTCGACGCCGACATAGCCGCCGGCAAACCGCTCGATCCCAAGATGGCACAACACGATCGGCAGCACGGCGAGCGCGCGCAGTCCGTCTATATCCGGGCGATAGTTCCGCGACGCGCGCTGATCGCGCCCCTGGGCGAGCGGATCGGCGGCCGAATGACCACTTCCCGCCGCCATCGTGGCGCCGGCAATCCTTTCCTCTACGTCGGCTGCCCCTTTGCGCAATGATGATATCCATCGCCCCTGAAAGACGCCGCAGAATTGCCTGCAAACGGCAGCCTTGGCAATGCTGCAAGAGGCTTAACGGAAGGCCCGTTTCGCAGCCGATATGATCTCTTAATGCCCAATGCCGAGATCGATCGGCCGATTATGGAGCGGCCGGGGCCTGAACTGCGGGTGCGGCTTGCGGCGCGCCGATGTCGATGATCCAGATATCGGGATGCGCCGCCAGCCTCAACGGCAACTGGCTGGTTCCGATTCCCGCGCTGACGATGAGCGTCTGATCGCCGCTGCGCATCAGGCCGCAGGCATAGCGCAGCCCATAATGGGACGAGGTGACGACCGGGCCAAACAGGGGCAACGCGACCTGCCCGCAATGGGTATGGCCGGCCAGCACGAGCTTGATCCGGTAGGGCGCGACCGGGAACACGTCGGGGCTATGGCTGAGCAATATCGGGATGCCACCCAGCTTGTCCATCCTGGCGGCGGTGTGGGCGACATTAGCATGGCCGCTATAATCGTCATCCGCCCCGCCGATGGCGAGCGGGCCGACTCGCACGGCATCATTGTCGAGCAGCGTGATGCCTGCCGCACGCAAGGAGCGCCGTGCTCCGGCGAGATTGGTCCAATGATCGTGATTGCCCAGCACGGCGATCACGCCGCGCCGAGCTTTCAGGTCCGCCAGCGGCCGGATCGATTGGGCAGGCGAATAGGGTTTGGCAAGCTTGTGGCCGATCAGATAATCCCCGCCCAGCAACACGAGATCGGGCCTGAGCGAATTGACCGACGCGACGATCCGCGCCAGCCGTTCGGGCGTCATGTCGGGCCAGGAAACGTGGGGGTCGGTCACCAGCACCAGCCGCATCGGCTCGGCATGTGCAGGCCATCCGGCGGGATGATAATCGAAGCGCCGGATCACCGGATCGCTCATCGCCTCGATCAGCATATAGCCCAGCAGGAGCAGCAGTCCGGCCATCACCAATGCAACGAAACGTTTCATCGCGCGCCGCTGTCCTGCATCTTGCCCGTCCGCCTCGCGGACAGCGGCTCCTTGGCATATGGCGGGTTAACGAAAACCCTTATTTTCCAGTGCAATTTATGCGGCGGTCGGGAAAATCGCGCTACTCGGCGACGGTCTCGCCGGAACCTCCGAATTCGGCCGGAAAATCCTTGAGCTTCGGTAGCCCATCCTTCATCGGCAGCACGGTTTCCGCATAGTTCACATGCACGGCGGGCTCGAATTTCAGCGTCGGCAGGGTGGCCGAGAACACATCGATCAGGCCAAGCGGGGGATGATTGGTCATCAGGTGCCCGCCGCACTTGCTGCAATATTGGCGCTGGCTGAGCTCGGTCTTCTGATATGTCGCGACATTCTCCGCGCCTGCAGTCACCTTCACAGCCTCCGGCTTCCAGAGGCTGAAAGCATTGACGGGGCCTCCGGACCAGGATCGGCACGAGGCGCAATGGCAATATCCCATCGCCTCTGGGGCTCCGGAAACTTCGATCTTCACAGTGCCGCAGAAGCATTCACCTTCATAGGTCATGGCATTCTCCTTGTCTTTGCTGCCGCGTCATCGCCGCAGGTCTCGGCGCGCACTGTCACGAATCGCCTAGGCTGCCTTCAATCCTGCGACGCAGGCAACGATAGCCGCGATCAAACCAGTCTGAGTGGGCTCGCAAGCTCGCCAAACCATAATTGGCCCACAGCCTTAGTCTCCGATCGCGCCGATCCCACCCCATACCACGTAGGGGGAGTCCATCGCCACGGAGCGCGAGGCGATCTCGATCAGCAGCAGGCCAGTCATGGTGCAGGCGAGGAAGCCGAGCGCCCAGGGGATATTCCTGAAATCATCGACGAAGCGCAGGCAGGTGGTGAGGCGACTTCTAAGTGGCCGCCGATGATGAGCAAGCCACGCCAAAATTCGCACTCCCTCCTATGTGAAAGAGGCCATAGCGATCGCTGCTGACCGACGCTATGTCGAAGCGGTGAATAGGGCTGCGTCTGAACCTAGCATCGGCAATCGCGTAGCCCCCGCGCGATCCATCGCTGCCGCTGCGGTCGGTGTGGTCGCGACCGCGATCGCGATCGTGAAGCTTGATTGGCGGATGGGCACGATGCTGGGGTTCGATCTCGCCGCGGCCACATTCCTGCTTTCGCTGATCAATCTGTTCCGGTGCGGATCTGCCAATACTATGCGCGAATTCGCCAAGCGCAACGATGCCAATCGGGTCATGCTCCTGGTGATCACCGGCATCGTGATGCTGGTGATATTGGTCGCCGTGGCAGCCGAGCTCTCGCAGAAGAATGATGCCGATTCGTGGACGGTGGTGCTGATCATCGCCACCTTATTTCTCGCGTGGACCTTCAGCAACATGGTCTATGCGCTTCACTACGCCCATCTGTTCTATAGCAGCAACCCACATGGGCAGGACAGCGGCGGCATCGCGATCCCTGGCGCCAAGGAGCCGGATTACTGGGATTTCACCTATTTCTCCTTCACGCTCGGCATGACCTTCCAGACATCGGACAGCGAGATCTGCGATGGGCGTATCCGGCGCATCGCCACCTTTCACTGCCTTGCCGCCTTCATATTCAACATCGGCGTGCTGGCCTTCACGATCAATGTCCTGGGCGGCATCTAATCCTGCAAGGCTGCGAGCGCATCGCCCTCGAGGCGCCAGGGTTCCCAGGTTTCGCTGTGCCAGCCGCCAAGTCGACGGTAGAGCTGCTTGCCGAGTTCGTTCCAATCAAGCACTTGCCAATCGATCCGCGGGCAATCGCGCAACTTGGCTTCGTTGGCGAGCGCCTTGAACAACGCGCGCGCTACCCCAAGGCCGCGCATGTCCGGCTCGACGAAAAGATCTTCGAGATAGATGCCGTGCTTGCCGGTCCAGGTTGAAAAGTTGAGAAACCAGACCGCGATCCCGACGATGCGCTCGTCCTTCTCTGCCACATGCGCGAAGACGTAGGGATTGTCCGTGAAGAGATGGCCGGCGAGGCTTTCCGGCGTTGCCTGAACCAGCTCGATCGCGTTCTCATACTCCGCCAGCGCGCGCACCAGCCGCAGGATCTCGTGCTCGTCCCCAGGTCGCGCGGGGCGAACGGAAATGGTCATGGCACAACTTCCCTTTCGAAGGCAGGCTCGGGCGCTGCGCGCGCCGCAACCAGGCAGCCGGCGACGATCAGCGCCGCACCGGCCACGGTGGTCAGGTAGAGATGCTCCGCGAATATCAGATATCCGAACAGGCTCGCCCACAAAAATGCAGTGAATTCAGTGGGCGCCAGATAGCTCGCCTGTCTGCGCGCATAAGCCCAGGACAACAGGAATAGCGAGATCGTCGCCAACAGCGCGGCAATAATGATCATCGGCGCATGGCGGACATCGGGCACCTCCGCCCACCATGGCGAGGCGAGCGCAAGGCACAGCGCGACCGCCACGTTCTGCAGGCACGCCACCTCATAGGGATCGGCCACCTGCGCCTGCCGCCGCATCAGGATGATGTTATAGGCATAGCAAAGCGCGGACAGCAGCACCGCGCCGGCGCCGAGCAGCGCATCGGCGCTCATCGCCATGTTCGCCTGGCCCGCGAGAATGACGATCACGCCAGCCAACGCCAGCAATGAGCCGAGCAGCGCGCCCGGCTTCATGCGCTCGCCGAGCATCACCACGGCCAGCCCCTGGGCGATCAACGGCGCGATGAAGGAGAGTGCGATCGCCTGCGCCATCGGCGTGCGCGCGAGCCCCCAGAAGAACAGCATCGCCATCACCGCCGAGACCGCGCCACGCTGAACGTGGAGCCAGATCGCCGCGCGGGAGGGAAGCGGCGGGCGACGCATCATCCACGGAACGATGCTGACGACGACGCCCGCGAAGCTACGCCATAGCAGCGTGTTGTAGGTGCCGATCGTCAGCGCCAGCCCTTTGACGACGGCGTCCATGGCCGAAAAGATGGCAACGCCGGCGCAGGCGACCGCGAAGGCGATCGCCGAAGAGGACCGGTTCATTCCGCGGCTTGGGCCGCTTGGACCTGCTGCGCCTCAATCTCCGCGGCCTTGGCCTCGACGAGCTGGACGATATGCTCGATCATATTCGCGTCCTGCACGTGATGATCGGTGACGCCGGAGAGATACACCATATGCTTGCCGTTGCCGCCGCCGGTGATGCCGATGTCGGTTTCGCGGGCTTCGCCGGGCCCGTTGACGACGCAGCCGAGCACCGACAGCGACATCGGCGTGCGGATATGCTGAAGCCGCTCCTCCAACGCCTGGACGGTGCGGATCACGTCGAAGCCCTGGCGCGCGCAACTCGGGCAGGAGACGACGCGCACGCCCCGGTTACGGATGCCGAGCGCCTTCAGGATCTCGAAGCCGACGCGAACCTCTTCTTCGGGCTCAGCCGAAAGCGAAACGCGGATCGTGTCTCCGATGCCGAACCAGAGCAGCGAACCGATCCCGATCGAGGATTTGACCGTGCCGCCGATCAGCCCGCCGGCCTCGGTGATGCCGAGATGGAGCGGACAATCGACTGCTTCGGCAAGCTGCTGATAGGCGGCGACCGCAAGGAAAACGTCCGACGCCTTCACCGCCACCTTATATTCGCGAAAGTCATGCTCCTCGAGGAGCCGGATATGATCCAGCGCGGATTCGACCAAAGCCTCGGGGCAGGGCTCGCCATATTTTTCGAGCAGATCCTTTTCGAGGCTGCCGGCATTGACCCCGATGCGAATCGCGCAGCCATTTGCCTTGGCGGCGTTGACGACCTCGCGGACGCGCTCCGCCGACCCGATATTGCCGGGATTGATGCGCAGGCAGGCAGCGCCCGCGTCGGCTGCCTCGAGCGCGCGCTTGTAGTGAAAGTGGATGTCCGCGACGATCGGCACGCGCACGGCGCGCACGATCTGTTTGAGCGCGGCGGTCGATGCTTCGTCGGGGCAGGATACGCGGATGATGTCCGCGCCGGCCTCCTCGCAGCGGCGAATCTGCTCGATCGTCGCCTTGGCATCGGTCGTGACGGTGTTGGTCATGGTCTGCACCGTCACCGGCGCGTCGCCGCCGACCGGAACATTGCCAACCATGATCTGCCGCGATTGGCGGCGTGAAATGTCTCTCCAGGGGCGCACTGACATGCCCGGCGCTATAGCCCGGACAACGCGGCAAGTCACCGCTCGAATGATCGAACTGGGCATATAGTGGCGATTTCTCGTGGCGCTGCCCCGCTGGACATCCCATCTTGGCTATATGGATGGAAGCGATTGGCAGTTGGTCATTCACGGGGGCGCTGGCGTCATCGAGCGTGGCGCGCTCGATCGCCAACGGGAGGAGGCGATCGGGCAGGCGCTGGCTGATGCTCTGGAAGCGGGCGCCGGAGTGCTGGCCGCTGGCGGGAGTGCGCTTGACGCGGTCGAGGCATCGGTGCGGCTGCTTGAGGATGATCCGCATTTCAATGCCGGGCGCGGTGCAGCCTTCACCTCGGACGGGACGGTGGAGCTCGACGCCGCGATCATGAATGGCGAGGGACTTGGCGCAGGCGCGGTCGCAGGCATCATGCAGACCCGCAATCCCATCGCGCTCGCGCGCGCCGTGATGGAGCGCACGCCGCATGTGCTTCTGGCGGGCGCTGCAGCAGAAAGCTTCGCAAGGGACATGAAGGTCGCGCAAGTCGATCCGAGCTGGTTTCATACGCCGATGCGCCGGCGGCAGCTTGATGAGCTCAGGCAAGGCGGGCCGGCCAGCTTCGACGTCGGCATGAAATATGGCACGGTCGGCGCGGTCGCGCGCGACGGAAAGGGTCATGTGGCGGCCGCGACTTCGACCGGCGGGGTGACGGGCAAGCGGCCGGGCCGGGTCGGGGATACGCCGGTGATCGGCGCGGGGACCTATGCGGATGATCGCGCGGCGGCGATTTCAGCCACTGGCTCGGGCGAGCATTTCATTCGGGCTGTCGCTGCGCACGAGATCTGCGCACGCATTCGCCTGCTGGGCGAGGGAGCGCAGGAAGCCGCAACTCATGCCCTGGCGGAGGTCGAAAGGCTTGGCGGCAGCGGCGGGATCATTTTCGTATCCGCGGCCGGGGAGGCTGGCTGGGTGTTCAACTCCAAAGGCATGTACCGGGCCAAGGCTTCGCCGGTCGGCCGGATGATTGCCATCTATGGGGATGAATGAAAAAGGCCTCACCCACCTAAGTGGATGAGGCCCGTTTTCTAAGCTTGGTAGAAGTTGATCAATCTGGGACGACGGTCACCGCGCGGCGGTTCTGCGCCCAGCTCGCCTCGTCCGATCCAGTCGCGACCGGGCGCTCCTTGCCATAGCTGATGGTGGAGAGCTGGCTGGCGGCAACGCCGTTGTTCACCAGGAAATTCTTGACCGAATTGGCGCGGCGATCGCCCAGCGCGAGATTGTACTCGCGGGTGCCGCGCTCGTCGCAATGGCCTTCGATCGTCGCTTTCACATTGGGATGCGCCTGCAGCCATTGCGCCTGCTTGGCGAGGATGCCCGTGGCTTCACCGTCGAGGTCATATTTGTCGGTGTCGAAATGAACCGTATCGCTGCCCACCTGCGCCAGGAAGTCGGCCTTCGATCCGGGGACCGGGCCCTGGGTGACCGGGCCCGTCGATTCCGGAGCGGTTTGCGGAGCGGTCTGCGCGGGCGGCGGCGGCAATTCGGCCGGCTTCTTCTTGGCGCAACCGGCCACCGCGATCAGAGCGGCGGTAGCAAGCAATTTAATTGTCGTGCTCTTCATTAACTTTCTCCACTCAGTTTCGTTGGCCCTCATGAATTCGATTGTTTGAATCATTGGTAAACGGATGCGTCAAGGCAATAACGGTCCCCAGCCTGGATCCGAGCCGTCCAGAGGCGTCGGGACGGGCCGTTCATTGACACCGGTTAAGTCCACGGACCACAAATCAGCCTTGCCGCTACCCTGCCCGGTGCGAAAGAACATGATCACGCGGCCGTTGGGTGACCAGCTCGGCCCCTCGTCCTGCCAGCCGCCGGTAAGGATCTTCTCGCCGCCGCCGCCGGGCGTCATGATGCCAATCGAGAAACCACCGCCGATCTTGGTGAAGGCGATCAGGTCGCCGCGCGGGCTCCATACCGGCGTCGCGTAGCGCCCGCTGCCGAAGCTTATGCGCTGCTGGTTCGATCCGTCCGCGTTCATTACATAGATCTGCTGGACGCCCGAGCGATCGCTTTCGAACACGATCTTCGAGCCGTCCGGCGAGTAGCAGCCCGCCGTATCGATCCCCGGCGAGGTCGTGAGCCGCTGCGCCGAGCCGCCGGATGCCGACACGCGATAGAGATCGGTATTGCCGTTCACCGCCATCGAGAAGATGATGTAGCGCCCATCGGGCGAGAAGCGGGGTGAGAAGGTCATGTTGGGCTGATCGACCACCAGCCGCTGTGTGCCGGTGCCGACGTCATAGACATAGACCCGCGGGCGCTTGCCGGCATAGGTCATGTAGACGATCTTCTTCCCGTCGGGCGAATAGCGCGGTGTCAGCACGATATTCTGGCCGTTGGTGACGAAGCGATGGTTCGCCCCATCCTGATCCATGACTGCCAGCCGCTTGGTGCGGCGGTTCTTCGGACCCGTCTCGGACACGTAGACGACGCGGCTGTTGAAATAGGGGCCTTCGCCGGTCAGCCGGGTATAGACGAGGTCGGCGCATTTGTGAGCGGCCTGACGCCACAGCGGCGGCGGGACAACCCAGCCGCTCCGCTTCATCTCCGTTTTGGCGAAGACGTCGTAGAGATAGCAGCCGACGGTGAGCGTGCCGTCGCCATTGGCCTGCACGAAACCTTGGATCAGTGCCTGCGCGCCGGTGCCGACCCAATAGGAATAGTCCGGCGCCACCACCTGGTTGAACGCGACCGGCTTCACCGAGCCTGGACCCAGCGGCGCGAACAATCCCGAATTTTTGAGATCGTTGGTGATGACCTCCGACACCTGCCGACCCAGCGTCACCGTGTCGCCCGCCTGAGTGCCGGCTGCGGCCGGCGTCGGCATCACGGGTATCGCGATCGGCATCGGTGCGGAAATGCCGCCGGTGATATCGACCCTGATCTGCGCTGTCAGCGGGGAAGCCGCCAGCGCGGTCGAGATTGCAACAATCAGAAATCTGATGAAATTCATGCCAGTCCTCTCGGGCTGAAAGTCAGGTCGAACTCGCTCCAGCCCCCCTCGTAAAGCTCTGGCGGGAGATGGATCGGAACGCAACGTTCGACTGCTTCGATCGCTGCCCGCGCCATCTGCCCGGCATAAACGCTATTCTGTTCGGTTACCCCGTCCTGCCGCACGAGCACGGGGCTCGTCGCCAAATTTCCGTCGGCAGTATAGCTGACGTGCAGCACCGTAACGATCTGGCGCGCCGTACGGTTCAATTTCGGCGACCGATAGCAGCCTTTCACCTGGTCCGCCGCCCGAGACACGGCTTGCGCGAGCGCGGCGGGATCGGGGCCGGCAGGGATTTTCTGCGATGCGACGGCGACCGGCCTCGTGCAGCCTGACAGCAGCAGCGCGATCGGGACGGCATATTTCCTCATCCCATCGCGCGCGGGTAAAAGGCAAATTCGATATCTTCCCAGCCGCCCTCGTAAAGCTCCGAAGGCAGCTTGAGCGGTGAGCAGCGCAGCACTGCCCGGATCGCCGCATCGTCCATTTGCCGGACATAGCTCTGGTTCGTGCCGGTCACCCCCTGGTGGTCGGTCACGGATGGCGTGCCCGCGACCGAGCCGTCACGGTTGAAGCGCAGCCGCATGATCGTCACGATGCTTGCTGCATCGGCCCCGCCGCTTGGAATGACGTAGCAGGGCTTCACCTGCGCAGCGATCGCGGCCGCCAGTCCGCGCATCTGCAGACCGCTGATGGTGGCGCGTGGCGTGCTGCTCTTGCCAGCGGTCCTGTCGGCGGTGATGCCCTTCAGAAAATCGGGGCCGAGGCGTGCGCCGGCCGCCTTCTTCTCCTGGGCGGCGCTGGCCTTGATGTCTTTCATGAAGTCGTCGGAAAGCCGCGCGGGCTTCGGAGGCGTAGGTTTGGGCGGTTCCGGCTTAGGTACCGGCACCGGCTTCGGTAGCGGAGCGGGTGCCGGCTGCGGCGCGGGCTTGGGGGCAGGCGCTGGAGTTGGCTTGGGTGGCGTCTCTTCTTGCGGCGGCCCCACTTGGGGCGCCTGCGATTCCGCCGGCGGCTCCGAGGAGGGTTTGGGCATCTGCGCGTGCAGCCCCACCGGCCCGACAAGCTGCACGTCCATCGATTCGGGCGGCAGGTGCTTCGGTGGCGTGCGGAACAACAGGCTCAGCGACAAGGCTGCGAACAGCAGGACGTGGCCGGCAAGCGCCAGCCCTAAACCCTTGCGTTCGGCCGTATCCATCACCGCCGCCGGTCCGCGCCCACCGTCACGAGCGCGACCTTGTTGAGGCCGACGCGATTGAGCTCGCCCATAACCTGCATCACCGAGCCGTAGGATAGCGCCCGATCCGCCCGGAGAAAGATCTGTGGAGGCTCTCCGCCACGATGGTCTTCAGCGATCGTCTCCAGCGCATCATTGAGCCCGTTGGCAGGCACGGCGTCCTCATCGACATAGACCTGGCCATTGCCGTTGATCGAGATCTGGACGGGTTTCTGATCCTGATCGAGCGCCTTGGCGCGGCTGTCGGGCAGGTTGATCGGCACACCGGCGACGAGTAGCGGCGCCGTGATCATGAAGATGATCAGCAGCACCAGCATGACGTCGACCAGCGGCGTGACGTTGATTTCCGACATCGGAGCACGGCGGCCATTGCCGGACCTGCCTGAGCCTGATCCTGCCGCCATCATTTCTTTTCGTGCTCCAGTTCGCGGCTCAGCATCGCATGGAATGAATCGGCGAAGCGATGGGTGTGCGCTTCGATGCGATTGATGCGATGGCTCAGCCGATTATAGGCGATCACCGCCGGGATCGCCGCGAACAGCCCCAGGGCGGTGGCGAACAGCGCCTCGGCGATGCCCGGCGCGACGACGCCCAGGCTGGTATTCTGCGATGCCGAGATGTCCGAAAAGCTGCGCATGATGCCCCAAACCGTGCCGAACAGGCCGACGAAGGGCGCGACCGAGCCGATCGTCGCGAGCAGGCTCAGCCGGTCGGCAAGCCGATCGGTTTCCGCTGCCGCCGCCGAATTCATGGCAGTGACGAGACGTGCGCGCGTGCCTTCGCGATCGACCGGGGCCGATTTGATGGAGCGCCGCCATTCGACGACGCCCGCCGAAAATACTTTGGCGTTCGGAAGCTCCTTGCGGCCCGGGCCGTCATAGAAGCGATCGATATCCTCGGTTTGCCAGAAATCCCGTTCGAACGCCTCATTCGATTTCTCGATCCGGCGCAGGCGGGTGCCGTGGCTGATGATAATCATCCACGTCCAGATGCTGGCCCCGATCAGCCCCAGCATCACGATCTTGACGATGATATCGGCGTGCCAGAACAAGGCGAACGGCGACAGGCTCGCCCCCGCTGCGCTTAGCTGAACTCCATCCATCCGCTATTCCGCTCCTGTCAGATTTCGAAATATGTCGATCCACTGGTTCGGCTGCCGTCGCGGCCGTCCGTCCGGGCTCACAAACGCCGCCTTCACATCCGCTTCTGCCAGCAATTCTTCCGCACGCATCACCTTCTGGTGGATGTGAACGCTTGCAGCCTGCGTTCGGATCACGCGCGAGCGAATGAGGAGATCATCGTCGAGCTTGGCCGGCGTGCGATAGCGGATCGAAAGTTCGGCGACGGCGTAGACGCCGTCGCCGCGTTCGTGCGCGGCGCGCTGATCGATGCCGGCGATGCGCAGCATGTCCGATCGAGCGCGCTCGATGAAGCGGATATAGCTTGCATGATAGACCACGCCGGTTGCGTCGGTGTCTTCATAATAGACGCGGCAAGCGAAGCGATGCTCGCCACCAACGAAGCGGCCGGATTGGGGGCTGTCCTGCGCGTCATTAACCATTTGGCATGCCGATAGACTCTCGCGACTCGGCACGTAAAGCTGTTTTGCTCCAATTGGCGATCGAAGTGCGCGGTGAGATGCTATTTTGCGTCGAACAAGCTGTCCTGTTGAGAGGCTGCGGGCGGATTGAGCCCGAGATGCTTCCACCCGCGGCTGTTGAGGCAGCGTCCGCGCGCCGTCCGTGCGACCAGGCCGAGCTGGATCAGAAAGGGCTCGATGACGTCTTCGATCGTGTCGCGGGGTTCGGAAAGGCCGGCGGCCAGCGTTTCGACGCCGACCGGTCCGCCTTTGTAGATATCTGCGATCATCGTCAGATAACGCCGATCCATGCTGTCGAGACCGAGCGAATCCACCTCGAGCCGGTTCAGCGCGCCGTCCGCTACCTTGGCGTCGATCACCGGAACGCCCGAGACATGCGCGAAATCGCGCACGCGCCGCAGCAGCCGGCCGGCGATACGCGGCGTGCCGCGCGCCCGCTTCGCGATCTCATGCGCGCCATCGTCGGCGATCGGCGCGTTGAGCAGCCCCGCCGCGCGCCGCACTACCTGCTGCAATTCCTCGACCGTATAGAAGATCAGCCGGACGGGAATGCCGAAGCGATCGCGCAGCGGGGTGGTGATCAGCCCCTGGCGCGTCGTCGCGCCAATCAGCGTGAAGCGGGGGAGATCGATCCGCACCGAGCGTGCCGAAGGCCCTTCGCCGATCATCAGATCGAGCGCGCGATCCTCCATCGCCGGATAGAGCACTTCCTCCACGGCGGGGTTCAGCCGATGGATCTCGTCGATAAAGAGCACGTCACCATCTTCGAGATTGGTGAGCAACGCCGCGAGATCGCCCGATTTGGCGATCACCGGGCCGGAGGTTGCACGAAATCCTACGCCCAGTTCGCGCGCGATGATCTGCGCGAGCGTGGTCTTGCCAAGCCCTGGCGGCCCGTAGAACAGGACGTGATCGAGCGCATCCCCGCGCTCCTTGGCGGCGGCAATGAACACGCGCAGATTTTCACGCGCCGCCTTTTGGCCGACGAATTCGTCAAGGGCTTTGGGCCGCAACGCTGCGTCAACATCCTCGGGCTTGCGGCTTGCAGCTAAAAGGCGATCCTCGGTCATTTCGCGGCCTTGCGTAACGCAAGCCGGACCAGCGCGTCGAGGCCCGCACCCTCGCCGAGTTCGGCGACCGCTGCTGCAACGGCGGCATTCGCCTCGGCCGGGCGAAAGCCGAGATTGGCCAGCGCCGACATTGCGTCTGCCGCCGCACCGCCTTTGGGCGCCGCAGTGGGGCTTGGGCCCAGATCGATCGCGCCCACCTTGTCCCTGAGTTCCATGGCGATCCGCTGGGCGAGCTTGGGGCCGACTCCGTTGGCGCGCGCGATCATGGCCTTGTCGGCCGAAGCAACCGCACGGCTTAGTTCTTCGGGTGCAAGGACCGACAGGATCGCCAGCGCGACGCGCCCGCCAACGCCCTGCACCGAGGTCAGCAAGCGGAACCAGTCGCGCTCGCCCGCCGAGCCGAAGCCGAACAACGTGATCGCATCCTCGCGCACCTGCATCTCGGTAAAAAGCATCACCTGGCCGCCGACCGCGCCGATGGCTGCAAGCGTCCGCGTGGATGCCTGCACCAGATAACCCACGCCGGCCACGTCGATTACCGCATGATCAGCGCCACTTTCGGCCAAAATGCCGGTCAATCGGGCGATCATCGGCCCATCCCGTCGCGGGGCAAGATATGGAAGCTGGAATGAAGCACCGCCCGCATCGCCCGGTACATAAGCAGAACACTATCGTTAGGGAAGTAATTTCAGGGTAGTCGCCGTGCGGTCGCCAGATGATGCGCGTGGGTGATCGCAACGGCGAGTGCGTCGGCGGCATCGGCACCTGCAATCTTCGCGCCGGGCAGCAGGCGCGCAACCATCGCATGGACCTGCGCCTTTTCCGCCGTGCCAGTCCCGACCACGGCTTTCTTCACCAGCCGCGCGGCATATTCCCCCACATGCAGCCCGGCACGGGCGGCCGTCAGCATCACCACGCCACGCGCCTGCCCCAGCTTCAGCGTCGATTGCGGATTGGCGTTGACGAACACTTCCTCCACCGCCGCGCCATCGGGGCAATGCCGGGCGAGGACATCGGCGAGCTCGTCATGGAGCATCACCAGCCGTTCGGCCAGCGGCGCCGCCGTATCGGTCCGGATCTGGCCGTTGAGGATGTGACTCAGGCGATTGCCCTCGGCCGCGATCAGGCCCCAGCCGGTCGTACCGAGACCAGGATCGAGGCCGATCAGGATCAGCCCAGCTTCTCCATTACCGACTCCGGCACCTCATAATTGCCCCAGACCGATTGGACATCATCGTCGTCATCGAGCGCATCAATCAGCTTGAGAAGCTGGCCGGCATCGGCCTCGTTCACCGTGACGTTGGTTTGCGGACGCCATGCTAGCTTGGCACTCTCGGGCTCGCCAAGCGTCGCCTCAAGCGCCTTGGCGACTTCGTGCAGGGCATCGATCGCGGTCCAGATCTCATGGCCGTCCTCGGACGAGCTGACATCCTCCGCTCCGGCTTCGAGCGCCGCTTCGAACAGGGTGTCCGGATCGCCAGCGGAGGCCGGATAGGTGATCAGGCCCATGCGGTCGAACCCATGGCTGACTGAGCCGCCCGCGCCGAGGTTGCCGCCATTTTTGGAGACGATCGTGCGGACATTGGTCGCCGTGCGATTGCGATTGTCGGTGAGCGTCTCGATGATCAGCGACACGCCGCCGGGCCCGAAGCCTTCATAGCGGACCTCTTCGTAATTTTCGCCGTCATTGCCGGCGGCCTTGTTGATCGAGCGTTCGATATTGTCCTTCGGCATGCCTTCCTTGCGGGCAGCTAGCACGGCCGCGCGCAGCCGTGCGTTCATTGCCGGATCGGGCAGACCCGAGCGCGCAGCCACCGTGATTTCGCGGCTGAGCTTCGAAAAGAGCGCGGACCGCTTTTTGTCCTGAGCGCCCTTGCGGTGCATGATATTCTTGAACTTACTGTGACCGGCCATCCTTGCCGCTTTCTCCTATTACGATCAGCCGAGCCGCACTGCGGGTGTGGCGGTGACGATCATGATGCCGCACGCCTTGTCTGCATCGCCTGTGCAAAGCCATCGCGCATTTGGGTATAGCTGCGGCCGCCGAGCGGCGTTGATTTGATGCGCTGCCAATAGCTGTCGATCGAAGCGCGGCCCGACATGACAGGCGGGCTGGGCGCGACTTCGCAGATCAGTTCGCCGAGCGTGAGAAACGGGATAAGCGCCGCGTCCGCGATCGAAGGCGCATCGCCAACGGCCCAGCCATCTCTGTTAAGCCCGATCCGTTCGACGGCGTCGAGGCCGAGTTCGGTCTGCTGACGGCCATAGTCCAGCGCACCAGGATTATCGTACACGCGAAAGAGTTGCTGGACGACAAAATGGCGAAGTCCCGCGGCTACCTCAGTGTCGACGAGCCCGGCGATTTGCCGCGCCCTTGCCGCCATGCGGGGATCGGCCGGCAGAAGCGACGGGCCGGGCTGGGTTTCATCCAAATAGGCGATGATCGCCGAGGATTCGCACAGCGTCCACCCGTCTTCCGCCTCGAGCACCGGAATCCGCCGCATCGGGCTGATCGCCCCGCATTCAGGCGATTGGAGCGCGGGTCCGCCGAGCGGGGCCACGTCCAGCTCGACGCCCTTCACACGCGCGGCAAACAGCACGCGTTGAACGAACGGCGAAAAGGTCACGCCATGCAATTTCATCTTACCCCTCCTCAGTCGAGGCCAAGCGCCGCCCGGTAGGTTTCGAGCAGCGCATCGGCCTCCTGCCGCGCGTTCTTCTCCATTCTCCGAAGCCTTACGATCGCACGCATGGTCTTGCTATCATATCCCTGCGACTTGGCCTCGGCATAAACGTCGCGGACATCGTCGGCGATGCCCTTTTTTTCTTCTTCCAGCCGTTCGATCCGCTCGATGAAGAGCCTCAACTGATCGGCGGCAACATTATCGGACATGGAAATTCAACTCCTCCGCTTGGCTGTGGAGGGGCCGTTTAGGAGAGGTTAGTCAGCGGCTCAAGCGGTCAGCGGCCGGGCTCGCTCATTGCCGGTGGATCGCTTGCCGGAAAGCTTTCTTCCAGTGCCTCGTCAAGCGCGTCCTCGCGGCGGTTTCTCGCCACGCTTTGCTCCATCCGCGCAAGCTGTTCGGGCGTGGCTTCGGATTGGTGGCGTTTTTTCCATTCGGCATAAGGCATGCCGTAGACCGCGTGACGGGCAGCCTCCCGGTCCAGCTTGCCGCCGGATGCTTCGCTCGCCCAATCCGCCAGGCAATTGCGGCAGAAACCGGCAAGCCCCATCAGATCGACATTCTGCGCATCGGTCCGATGCCGCAAATGGCGAAGGAGGCGACGGAACGCAGCCGCGGCGGTGGCATCGTCTATTTCAGGAGAGGTCATCTGATAACTCCATGGCAAACTGTTTATTTAGAGGCTAAGCGGCCTCCGCCAAATCACGAAGAGGTTGGCTGTGCAGATCCTGTTTCCTCCCCGTAAACGCAAGGTTCGCATATTGGCGACGCTTGGGCCGGCCAGTTCGTCGCCGGAGATGATCGCCAAGCTGTTTCTCGCGGGCGCGGATGCCTTCCGCATCAACATGAGCCATGGCGGCCATGAGGACAAGGCCGCGCTGGTGGCGAACATCCGCGCGCTCGAAAAGGAATATGGCCACGCGACGACGATATTGTTCGATCTGCAAGGGCCGAAGCTCCGCGTCGGCAAGTTCGAGGGCGGGCGGGTGGAGCTCAAGACCGGATCAACCTTCGTGCTCGATCGCAATCCGGCGCCAGGAACGGCAAAGCGCGTCGAACTGCCCCATCATGAACTGTTCCTGGCGCTGGAGAAGGGCGCCCGTCTGCTACTCGACGATGGCAAGCTAGTGCTGCGCGTGTCGCGGGTGGAGGCCGAGCGGATCACCACCAAGGTGGAGGTCGGCGGGCCGCTTTCGAACAACAAGGGGTTGAACGTTCCGGACGTGGTGGTGCCGCTTGCGGCGCTGACGGAGAAGGACCGCGCCGATCTCACCTTCGCGCTCGATCAGGGCGCGGACTGGATTGCGCTGAGCTTCGTCCAGCGCCCCGATGACGTCGCCGAGGCCCGTCGGCTGATCGGCGGCAAGGCTTCGCTGCTCGTCAAGATCGAGAAGCCTTCCGCGCTCGATCGCCTCGAAGAGATATTGGAGCTTGCCGATGCCGCAATGGTGGCGCGTGGCGATCTCGGCGTCGAGTTGCCGCCCGAACAGGTCCCGCCGCTGCAGAAGCGCATCGTCGAACTGGCCCGCCGCATGGGGCGGCCGGTTGTCGTCGCTACCCAGATGCTCGAATCGATGATCGCCTCACCCAGCCCAACCCGCGCCGAGGTCTCGGATGTCGCCACCGCGATTTACGACGGCGCCGATGCCGTGATGCTCTCGGCCGAATCGGCGGCGGGCGCATGGCCGGAAGAGGCAGTGACGATGATGGACCGGATTGCCCAGTCGGTCGAAGCCGATCCAAGCTACCACGCGCGCGTTCATTTCACGGAAACCCGGCCCGACGCCACGACCGCCGATGCGCTTGCCGAAGCTGCCGGAAGCATTGCGCAGGCTGTTTCCGTGGCGGCAACGATATGTTTCACCCTGTCAGGTTCGACCGCGCGGCGCGTGGCGCGCGAACGGCCGACGGTGCCGCTGCTCGTGCTCACGCCGCGCCTTGTAACCGCGCGCAGGCTCGGCCTGCTTTGGGGCGCGCACGCGGTGCGGACGCGCGACGTGGCAAGCTTCGAGGAAATGGTCGGCAAGTCCAAGCGCATGGCGCTGCGCCATGGCGTCGGCAAGGCAGGCGACAGGCTGGTGCTGATGGCCGGCGTGCCGTTCGGGACCCCGGGCTCCACTAATGTGCTTCACGTCGTCAGGCTGACAGGCGACGAGCTCAAAAATTACGGCAGCTAAGCGTCATTCCCAGCGCGGACGGTGCTCAAACGCGCGCTCTTCGGGTTTTCTGAGCCAGAAGAGTCCGCCGGCCGCCATGCCGGCTGAATAGGCCAGCCGGGCCAGCAGCATCGCCGGAGCCATCAGCACCGGCTCGAACATGCGTGCCTTTATCCAGCAGCCGAGAATATAGGCCGTCGAAGCCAAAGCGAGTGGGAAGCTCGCCAGCACGAGCAGCCGCGGGTGCTCGTAAAGGAAAGCGAAGCGCGCCGTCCCGGTGCTGATCTTGGAGGGCAGGGCGCTGTAGCCCCAGCGATAGTTGCGGCGCAGAAGATTGCCGAAACCGGGCCGGTTATGATGATCGACCACCGCCTGCGGCTGGAAGAAGATGCGGCCGCCCTTCGCCAGCACGTCTGCCTGCCACTCCAGTTCCTCATGCGCATAGGCGATCGGCTGCTGCTCGACATAACCCTTGGTCGCACGAAAAACGTCGCGGCGGACGCTGAGATTGCAGGGCGGATGGTGGAGCACGGAGGCCGCCCGCCGCCGAGGGTGCACATGATACCAGCCGCAATAATAGTCGCAGCGTGCGGAGAAACTTAGGCCGTCGGGCAGCCCAAGCGAACCGCCGACGACCTCATAGCCCTTCGCATGTTCCGCTAGCAGCGCCTGGAGCCAGCCTTCATGCGGGGTGCAATCGGAGTCCAGAAAGATGATGGGATCGCCACGGCTGATCGCCGCACCCCGATTTCGCGCGGCCGCCGGATTGCCGCCGCCGGGGCGGGCAGGCAGCGCCAGTACGCGCGCGCCCGCTGCTTCCGCGACTGCAATGGTGCGGTCGGTCGAGGCATCGTCGACCACGATCACTTCAAGCTCGCTGCCGCTCGGAGTCTGCGCCTTAACCCGATCGATGACGCCGCCAATCGCGGCTTCCTCGTTGCGGCAGGGTATGATCACTGAGATGATGGGGAAGGCAGCAAGCGCGCGGGCGTTCACGTCACCGGCCGCCGATGAAGGGCTGCTCACTGGAGCTTGACTGCCAGTTTCAAGTCGCTGCTGACACGGCGATACACATCATCTACGAAACGCTGAAAGGGTGCCAGGCCATAATGGGTCTCGGATCGCGCGCGGGCGGCAGCGCCAAGCCTGCTCGCGAGCGGCGGATCCCGCAGCAGATGAACGATGCCGCGGGCGATGGCGTCGGCGCGCGGCTCTACAAGCACGGCGCAATTCTCATCCAATATGGTGCGGTGGATCGGATAATCGGTCGCCACGATCGCCTTGCCTGCCGCGATATAATCGAACACCTTGAGCGGAAGATTGTCGCCCCCAGCCCGCGGCGAGACCAATATGTCGGCCATGGCGATGAAGGAGGGAAGCGCCTCGCGCGGCTGCCGGGGCAGGATTCTGATCGATTGGGGGGATAAGGCTTCCACCGCCTTGCGTATCTCCGGTGAAAAGCTCTCCCGGTCGCCGCCGACCAATACGAAGACAGTGTCGGGAACCTGCTCCAGCACGTCGGAGATTGCTTCGATCAACGAGTCAACACCCTGATAGCGGGCGAAATTGCCCGAATAGAGAACGACAGGTGCATCGTCCGCGATCTCGCAGGCGCGGCGGCGCTCGGCGGCCTGGGTCGGATCGGGATTATGCGGCTGGCCCGGAAAATTCCACTCTTCCACGCGGGCGGTGGGTTCGGTCCGCATCACATACGGCTTGAGGCCGGCGCTTCCTACCACCATCGCCGCATGCCTGAGCGCCCATCGTTCGCAGCGCTGGAGAAAGCGCTGAACGATCGTAGTCCCAAACAACGGATGGTCGCTGAGCTGGTCGGGCAGGCAGGACTGCATGTCGTAGATCACGGGAATGCCACGATGGCGCCCTATCAGCAAAGCCGGGAACACAGCTTCCTCCACGGCATGCACGCACCAATAATGCTGCCTGCGTAGCATCCGCAGCAGGGCGAAGGTCATCGCGATGTCGAGCAGCAGCTTCTTGAGCGAAAAACCGATAGGAATGTTTCTGATCTGCAGCAATCCGCCAACCCGGATGATGCGCAAGCCGGGCAAGCTGATGTCCGCACCCGCGCTGAAAGTCAGCAGATCGACCATGTAGCCGGCATTGCTCAGTGCCTCAAGCACATGCCGTATCGCGATTGGGGTGCCGCGGTCCTCGTAAAAAGGCTGCGGCGCCACCATCAGCACTCGCGTTGCTGGACGCGGCTTATCCGACATCAACATGGTCGTTGTTCACAATGCGCTTCGTGAAATGGGCCGCGATCAATGTCAAAACCATCTTTCGTCAACGCGCCGTCCACTAGCCTGCCGCCGCTCGTTTGCCCGAGATCGGGACGTCTGGATGCGCACTACTTTCCAGTCGCGCCGCGTGCCAGCGGCCGGCGCTGCGGACGATGTTCTCGGGGTCGCTGCGCGTTGTGCGCCAGCCGAGTAGTTGCGCCGCCCGCTCGGGATTGGCGACCAGCGCGGGCGGATCGCCCGGCCGGCGCGGCGCCTCTTCGTGCGGGACCGTACGGTTCAGGACCTTTTCGACTGTTGCGATGATCTCGCGCACCGAAAGCCCATGGCCGGTACCAAGATTGAGCTGCGTCGTCTCGCCGCCAGCCAGCAAATAATTGAGCGCAGCGACATGGGCGTCCGCGAGATCCTCGACATGGATATAATCGCGAACGGCCGTGCCATCGGGCGTGTCATAGTCCGTTCCGAAAATCTTCAGCGGCGGGCGGGAGCCGAGCGCCGCGCCGATGGCCAGCGGGATGAGATGCGTTTCGGGATCATGCTCCTCGCCGAGTTCGCCGTCCTGTGACGCGCCCGCGGCGTTGAAATAGCGTAGCGCGACCGAACTCAACCCATAAGCCGGCGCATAATGGGTGAGCATGTGCTCCACCGCGAGCTTGCTCGATCCATAGGCGTTGATCGGGCGTTGCGGGTGATCCTCCGGAATCGGTACCACCGACGGGACGCCGTAAGAGGCGCACGTGCTGGAAAATACCAGGTTCTTGACATTGTGGCGGCGCGCAGCTTCGAGAAGCGTGAAGCTCCCGATCGTGTTGTTGCGATAATATTTCGCGGGATCGACCACCGATTCGCCCACCAGGGCATCGGCCGCGAAGTGAATGATGGCGGTGGGCCGATGCTGTTCGATCGCTCGATCGAGTGCGACCGGATCCGAAATGTCGCCTACTTCAAGCGGGCCCCAGCGAACCGCCCAGCGATGGCCGGCGGAAAGATTGTCGAACACGACCGGCTGATGGCCCGCGGCGTGAAGCGCCTTGCAGGTATGCGATCCGATATAGCCCGCGCCACCGGCCACGAGCACCGCGCTCATGCGACGCCCCGGCGGCTGATGGCCGGTGGGGCAACGATCGCCTTTTCGAAGTAGGCGATGGTTTGCCTCAGCCCCTGATCGAGGCTGATCTTGGGCTCCCAGCCAAGCTGGGCCTTGGCAAGGCTTATGTCCGGCTTGCGCTGTCTGGGATCGTCGTGCGGCAGCGGCTCGTGCACGATTTTCGAGCGTGAGCCGGTCAGGGTGATCACCAAGGCAGCCAGCTCGCGGACGGTGAATTCCACCGGATTGCCGAGATTGATCGGGCCGGTAATCTCAGGGCCGCTGTCCATCAGCGCGATCAGCCCGCTCACCAGATCGCTGGCGAAACAGAAGGATCTGGTCTGGCTGCCATCGCCGTAGACGGTGATCGGCTCGCCCTTGAGCGCCTGAACGATGAAATTGGAGACGACCCGTCCGTCATTGGGGTGCATGCGCGGGCCATAGGTGTTGAAGATGCGCGCGACCTTGATCCCCACGCGGTGCTGACGATGATAGTCGAAAAACAGCGTTTCAGCGCAGCGCTTGCCCTCGTCGTAGCAGGAGCGCACGCCAATCGGATTGACGTTGCCCCAATAATCCTCTGTCTGGGGGTGCACAATCGGATCGCCGTAGATCTCGCTGGTGGAAGCCTGTAGGATCTTCGCCTTCAGGCGCTTGGCCAACCCGAGCATGTTGATTGCGCCGTGGACGCTCGTCTTGGTCGTCTGCACCGGATCATATTGATAATGGATGGGTGACGCGGGGCAGGCGAGATTGTAGATCTCGTCCACTTCCACATAAAGCGGGAAGGTGACGTCGTGGCGCATCAGCTCAAAGCGCGGATGGCCGATCAGATGCTCGATATTGAAGCGCGTGCCCGTGTAGAAATTATCCACGCACAGCACCTCGTCGCCGCGCTCCAGCAACCGCTCACAGAGGAACGAGCCGAGGAAACCGGCGCCGCCGGTCACAAGAATTCGCCGTGGAACGGCCATTACCATATACTCCCGCCTTTCGCGCGGCCCGGACGGAGATCCTCACACACCAGCGCAGCGACTTGAGCTGCGGCGCTGGATTGCGGCTGGTTCAGATCTCCTGGCCGAATAACGCGCTCGGCGGCCATCTTAGTACAAAGCAAGTTAATATTTCTGGACCATCGCCCCATCGTCACTTCCCAGAAGGCGCGGCCGGGAATCCGCTCATGTGAAGATCGGGCAATCTGAGCCGGCCGTCGGGATTGGCACCGTTCAGCGAAAGCGCGAGCAAGAGACCAAATGAGATCGCCACGCCGTAGGGAATCGGCCCGCGCGGCTGCAGCCCGGGCCAGCCCAGCCGTTCGCGCACGCCTGCGGGCAACATCCTTCGTGCGATCACCAGCAGGAGGCTCAGCAGCCCTCCGCAAAGCGTCATATAGACGAACAATGCCAGCCCGCCTTGAAGATCGAACCATAAGGCGCCGGCGGATAGAAATTTCACGTCGCCGCCGCCGAACCATTTAGCGGCGAACAGCACAAGCCCGACCAACAGGACCACGGCGAACAGAACAGCATTCTGCCACAATGTCGCAGGGAGCCCGTTGGACCAAAGCCATGCGCCGAACAGCAGGATTAAAGCGATGGAGAACAAGTTCGAGATGCGCAGCATCGCGACATCCTGAAGAGCCGCACCCGCAAGGATGAGGTAGAAGCCGATGAGGATATACTGATTCACGGAGCACCGCCGTTCGGACCGGCCATATCGTGCAGATTTGCTTCGGCGGTTTCGAACTGAAACGGATTGTCCTTGATCGCTTGCGCGAAATATTGGGCTGCTGCCTGATCGTCGCCCGCAAGCAGCGCTGCATAGCCTGCATTGTTGAGCCGTTCGGCCCGCGTCCGGCTGTCGTCTTCCGCATCAAAGGAAGGGCGTGCGCCAGCCGAGACCTGCGCGATATCGAGATTATTCTTGGCGCGCTGATTGGAAGGATCGAGCAACAATGCCTGACGGAACAACCGCGCGGCATCGGCATAGCGATGCTGCGCGAGCAGGGATACGCCGGCGTTGTTGAGCAGCGCCGGATCGTCCTTCTTCAGTGCGATCGCCTTGGCATGGGCGGCGGTGCTGCGCTCCCAGCGGCCGGCCTTGTCCTCGATGACAGCAAGGGCGCCCCATGCGTCGGCATTGTTGGGGCAGGTCGCCACCGCAGCATTCAGCCGCGCCTCGGCTATCTCCGGCTGGTTGAGCCGGAGCGCGGCTATCCCGGCGCCCGATTGCAAGCGGCAATCGCCTGGTTGCTGCTTGAGCAGGGCTTCGAAACGATCGGACGCCGCCTGATCGCGATGCTGCGCCAGGAACAGCGACGCGATCAATCGCGAACGATCCTGCGCCTCGATCGTCACGTCCGTGCGATCGAGCATGGCCTCGGCTTGCAACAGGCGATTGCCCGCGATCGCCCGTTCCACCGCCGCGGTAAAGGACGCGCCGGTCAGCTCTGCCGCCGGCGCGAGCGTTGAGCAGCCGAGCAGCGCCAGCGCGAGCAGGGGCAGGCGTGGCATCAGCTTCGCTTCGGCGCGCGCAATTGATTGTCGAAGACCAGCGCATCCCTGCCCAGCAGCAGGAACATTGCCGGGGCGTTGCGCATCCGCTGAAGCCGCGGCTGGAATGGCAGCGTGGCGGCAAGCTTGCGGGCGGCTGCGGCATCGGCTGCGCCGAAGAGAATGCGGGACCGCATGAGCTTGTTGCGGCTGTCGCCGGTGGAGATGGTCGCCCAGCCATCCTGCTTGAGATAGGAGCTCATGCGCGCGGCCTGACGCTTACGGCCGACCGCGTTCATGATATGCAGATGCGGGGTCGAGGATACAATTGCGGGCGCTGCTGCCTGCGCAAGGACAGACGCGGGCGCCGCGCGCGGTGCAGGTGCATCGAGTAGCACATTGACGCCGCTCTGACTCTGCGGGAAGGCCTCGATCACCGTCGCCGCGACACGCTGGAACAGCGAGGGGGAATTGGCCACGGTGACGGGCGCGGCCGCCGGCAGCGGCTCGGGCGCGATCGACATCGTCACCGAACTGGGCGATGCCCCATCCGCATAGGCTTGCTGAACGGGGGCGGCGGCAGGTGCGCTCGGTTGGGGCTGTGCTTGGCCGGCGGCTTGGGATGTGCCGTCATGCTCCAGCGCGGCGGCTTCCGCGATCAGCTTTCGCGCCGCCAGCTGGTCGCCCTGGTGGAGCATCGAGCGCGCGAAATTACGAAGAACGCGGCCGTCTTCCGGCGATTGCGCCAGCGCCAGCTCATAATAACGGCGGCTCAGATCGTAGCGGCCGAGCTGGTCATAGCTGGCGGCGAGGCCGTTATAGGCGTCGGCGCTCTTCGGATCGTAACGCGCTGCCTTTTGAAAGGCGTCGGCGGCGAGCGCGAATTCGCCGCGAGCGAACAGCATACGGCCCCTTGCCAGCGAAGCCTCGTCAGCCGTGCTGGCGCTCTCCGGCACGGGCAAGGAGCGCACCGCCAGCTTCGAATGGGTGCAGCCTATCGCCGAAACCGTAAGCAGCAGTGCAGCAGCCACTTTCCTGTTCATCCGACATGTCCTTGCATGGCGGGCAACAGCACGCGGACCACCCGAATGCCGGCCGGCAACATCAGTACGCCGATCATCACCGGCAGCATGCAGGTGACGAGCGGGATCGATATGAGCACCGGCAGCCGGTGCGCCTTTTCCTCGGCACGCAGCCGGCGCTTCTCGCGCATCTCGGCGGCATAGACCCGAAGGGTCTGCCCGATGCTAGAGCCGAGCTTGTCCGACTGGATCAGCAAGGTCGCAAAGGAGCGGATCTCCTCCACGCCAGCCCGATCGGCCATGCCGCGCAGAGCATCCTCACGCGCGCGGCCGGCGCGCAGCTCCAGCACGACCGACCCCAACAGTTCGGAGAGAAGTGGGTGCGACAGGCTCATCTCGCGGCCGACGCGATCGAACGCCGCTTCGAGCCCGAGCCCGGCTTCGACACAGACCAGCATCAGATCCAGCGCGTTCGGGAAGCTGTTGACGAGTTGCTCGCGGCGCCGGTCAGCGCGCGCGGTGACGAACAGATTGGGGAGATAGAGCCCCAACAGCGCCAAGATCGCGCCGAAGAAATAAACCTTGAGCAGCGAGGGCGCGCCGCCTGTCACGTACAGCAAGGCGATGAACAGGCTCGGCAGCGCCAGCGTCAGAACGAGGCGGATCAGCGTGAACAGGCGCGGCGCAACCGGCGCGGTGAAGCCGGCGGCAATCAGCTTCTTGCGCAGCACGTCGCCCTTGCTGTCGGCAAGCGAGAGACCGCTGGTCTCGATCGTGTCGACCAGCTTCGTCCATGCCGATCTGGTATTTTGGGCACGCAGCGTCGAATGGCCTCCACTCACCGCACGCGCGCTGGCCGTCTCCTCCAGCCTTTGCCGCACGACCAGGCGCCGATCGAACGCGCGGCTCACCACAAAGGCAATTCCCGTGACGAACAGGAACAGGGCTGCGAGCAGAAAACCGCGAAACAGGGGCTGCGACAGAAGCTGGGTCATCGCATCAGACTTTCAGATCGACCAGGCGCCGGATCCAGAAGAAGCCGAGCGCATAAAGAGTCACCAGGATGACATAGCCCGGCACAAACGCCGGATCCTTGGCTACATCCAGAAAGAAGCTGGGGTTGAGCAGGAACAGGCCGACGAAGGCGAGCACCGGCAGCGCGGTGAGGATCACTGCCGTCATCCTGCCCTCGGAGCTGAGCGAGCGCACCTTCAGCATCATGGAGGCACGCTCGCGGATCACACCGCTGAGATTTTCGAGGATCTCAGCGAGATTGCCGCCGGTTTCGGTCTGCACCGAGAGCGACACGACGAACATGTGGATATCCTCGATCCCCCAGCGATCGGCCATGTTCTGCAGCGCGTCGCGCAGCTCGGCGCCATAGGTCACTTCATCGACCACCAGGCCGAATTCGCTGCCGATCGGATCGGTCATTTCTTCGGTCAGCAAATTGAGCGCCGACGAGACCGGATGGCCTGCGCGCAAGCCGCGCACGAAGATATCCAGTGCAACCGGGAACTGCTCCTGCATTTTCCTGCGCCGGCGATCGGCCATGCGCGAGAGCACCATCATCGGCAGGCCGAAGCCCGCGGCGAAGGCGAAGGTCAGCAGCATCAGCACCATGCCGCCGGTGAGCACGAGCCCGGCCGCCATGATGAACAGCAGGCCGATGACGATGATGCCGAGCACCGTGCCCGCCATCAGCATCATGACCGTGCGCGCGGACCATGGCAGCCCGGTGACCGTAAGCGTGCCTTCGATCTGCCTTCCGGCGCGGCCGAGCAGCCCAGGCAGCGAGCCAAGCCCCTCGGGCCGCTGGCGGCGAAGCCGCGAATAGACGACCTCGCGGCTGGCGCCGTCGCCGATCATCTGCAGCCGCTTGTTCATGCGGCGATTGCGCTCATGCTGGTTACGGACGAGACCGACCACGCCTTCGACGGCGAGCAGTACCGTCCCGAAAACCAGAATGAGAAGAAGCAGCTTCAGCCAGGCGGGATCCATTAATCGATCCTCTGGTCGGGCCGGAACAGATCGGGCGGCAATGCGATACCGCGATCGGCCAGCTCGCTCATGAATTTGGGCCGGATGCCGGTCGCCTCGAAATGGCCGAGCACGCGACCCTTTTCGTCGCGACCTGACATCTTAAAGCGGAAAATCTCCTGCATGGTGATCACATCGCCCTCCATGCCGGTCAGCTCGGACAAGCTCATCAGCTTGCGCCGCCCATCCGAAAGGCGGCTGACCTGGATCACCACATTGAGCGCCGAGGCGATCTGCGCGCGTGCCGAGCGCAGAGGAATATCCACGCCGCTCATGCCGATCATCTGCTCGATACGGGCCAGCGCGTCGCGTGCGGTGTTGGCGTGGACGGTGGTCATCGATCCATCGTGGCCGGTATTCATTGCCTGCAGCATGTCGAACGCTTCGCCGGCGCGCACCTCGCCGACGATGATCCGGTCCGGCCGCATACGCAGCGCGTTCTTGACGAGATCGCGCTGGGTGACCTCGCCGCGCCCCTCGATATTGGGCGGACGCGTTTCGAGCCGCGCGACGTGCCGCTGCTGAAGCTGAAGCTCCGCCGAATCCTCGATCGTGACAATGCGTTCGGTGCCGTCGATATAGGCCGACATCGCATTGAGCAGCGTCGTCTTGCCCGAGCCGGTGCCGCCCGAGATGAGCACGTTGCGCCGCGCCTGCACGATCGCGCGCAGAACTTCGGCGACCGGCGCGGGAATGCTGCCGAACTCGATCAGCTTGGCCATATTGATCGGGATCCTGGCGAATTTGCGGATCGAGAGCAGCGCGCCATCGACCGCGAGCGGCGGAATGATCGCGTTAATGCGCGAGCCATCGGCCAGCCGCGCATCGACATAGGGCGAGGATTCGTCGATGCGGCGGCCGACCGCGCCCACGATCTTCTGGATGATGCGCTGGAGGTGGCGATCATCCTTGAAACGGACCTTCGATTCCTCAAGCCGGCCGTGGCGTTCCACGAAAACCAAATTGTAGCCGTTGACCAGAATGTCGGTGATCGTCTCGTCCTTGAGCAGCGGCTCGAGCGGCCCGAGGCCGAGCAGCTCGTCGAGCACGTCCTCGACCAGCTGCATCCGTTCCTTCTGGTTCAGCGCATGCTTCTGCTGGGCGAGCTGTTCGTGCACGATGTCGCCGATCTCGGCTTGCACCTGCGCGCGCGACATCGTGTCCAGCGCCGAGAGATTGATCAGATCGAGCAGCTTCTTGTGCAGTTCGACCTTCAGATCGGTATGGCGGTCGCTCTCCTCGTTCACCACGGCGACCGGCGTGTCATAGCGAAGGTCGGCGGTGCCGACGCTATCGAGGAAGCTGGGCGCCGTCCCCGATTTCTTGATTTGCCACATTACACACTACTCCGCTCGAACAACATTTCACAGCCATTGACGATTTCGCCGATATCCTTGGCAACCTTGCCGCCGGCCTTCAGATCGCTGACCAGCACGCCCTGATCGAGCGCGGTGCTGACCAGGTTGAAATCATTGGCGATCGAATAGCTGATGTCATAGCCCAGTGCGCGCTCGACATCGGCGAGGCTGATCGCCTTGAACAGCTTCTTCTCTACCCGGTTGACTACGATGTAGATCGGCGCGTCCGAAAGGCCCTGGCTGCGCATGAGCTGGAGCTGGCGCTTGGCCTGGCGCAGGCTGGCGATGGTCTCCTCGACCACCAGCAGCACCGCATCCGAGCGCGCGACCAGAGAGAGCGACCAGTTCGTCCAGTTGCCCGGCAGATCGAGATAGACCGTGTCGAACTCGTGCGAGGCAAGCTCGACGATGTTCATCACCTGGTCGGCGCTCACCGATTCGAGCGGCACGATGTCCGCCGGTGCGGCGATCACGTTGAGCCCGGTCGTGGTCTGCACGCAGGCGGTCTTGAGCAGTTCGCCATCGACCCGCGATCCGGCCTCGAGCAGATCCTGCAGCGTGAGCTTCGGATGCACGCCGAGATAGGTGCCGGCATTGCCGAACTGCAGATCGAGATCGAACAGGCAGGTCTTGCGGCCCTGTGCGGCATCGAGCCGCGCGTGCATGCTCGCCGCCTGGGTCGCCAGCGTGGTCGCGCCGACGCCGCCGACGCTGCGCACGATCGAGACGATCTTGCCGGTCTTCTGCTCGGAGCTGGCGTGGCGGGCCATGTCGGCGCGCAGCTGCTCGAGAACCGAGCGCAACTCCTCGACCTTGAGCGGCAGGCTGACGACATCGTTGACACCCGCCTTGAGCAGCGCGCGTACCACCTGCACCGAGGGCTCGCGCACCGCGGCGACGATCGGCAGATGCGAATGCGCAGCGCGCAGCGCCGCCAGTCGCCCGAGCGACTGGGTCGAGCTCGGCACCGCCTCGATCACAATCGCGCGCGCCGGGCTGATCAGCTCTTCGGTGATCGGCGCATCGCACGGCACGGCGTTGACCGTCACCCCGAAGCCAGCAATCTCCCCCGCCGGAATATCGCCCGCGCCGATCTCGGCCTGAGACAGGATCAGCTGCACGCTCGCCTCACCCGTGCGAAGCGTCCACCCGCCCATATCTGTCTCCGGATTGTTCACGACGCCCACGATACTTTCACCCTTCTAATTCGAAGCTGTTCCTGAGCCGTCTTCCAACGTCAGCCCAGCGGAGAAATCAGGAAGCGTTATGTTGAAACCTGCCAGCAAGTATGCATGGAACAGAACGCTCCGCAGGCTCACTTTGACGAGCGGTGCGACATCGATTCCATTGGGGTCACCAGCGTAGCCCAGCCCAGAATAGGCATAGTCGATCTGCACGTTCGTGGCCGTCACCTCAGGCATGAACAATTGCATACGGCCAACGATATTGTTGAACGCATCCTTATTCGGCGTTCCTAAGTTTGGGCAGGTTCCCGTGCAGGAACAGGTAATGCTGGCGATAGTCGCGGGTGCTGCGTTCGATACACAGGAGGCCCCACCGAACGAGCTTTGGGGGATCGGATCACCCTGTGGAATGCTGCCGCTGACAGCAAAGCTATATCCAACCAGTCCCGCCGGTATGATATCTGTGGCAACCGCGTAGCGCGCGCCCATTTGGGTAGCTTTTTCTGCCCGATTGCATGTCCACATGAATCGGCCAGCATCGATCAGCCCCAACAGCAAGATCAGGAGCAGCGGCAGCACCATGGCGAATTCCGCCGCCGTGCTGGCCTTCTGATTGGAAAGGAGGCGGGGAATATAGCGCATCATATTCCCATCACCGCTGCTTGCGAAGTACCGTGCAACGTCAGGCTCGCCGAAGAAAATCCCACAGTACTGAAAAGCGAAGTATAAGGAACATCGGCGGAAACGGTGACAACGGGCGCGCCACTCGTCATGCCGCTATAGATTCCCGAAAATGCCGCGCCGCCGTTTCCGGTCGTGTTGCAGCTTACCGTCACCGATATGGTGTTCGGATCGGTCCAGCCAGGCAAGCGTGCGCTGCCTCCGCTCCCTACCTGCCCCGTTCGCACGACATTCTTGATCTGCGTCAGCGCCGGATCATTAGGTGATCCGCTGCATGCTGGATAGGACGTAAAGGACTGCCTTGCAGCAAAGCGTGCGCCATCCCTGACTGCTTTTGCGACAACATGATTGTCCATGAAGTAGTTGCCAAGCTCGAATGACCCGAACATCAGCGTGATCAATATCGGGGTGACGAGCGCCATCTCGACGGCGGCGGAACCGCAGCGAGAAAAAATTAGCGACTTAAGGCGACGGTGCATGTCGATTACTCGATCAGGTAGGGCACGTCGTGCCGCACCACTTGACCGGCCGTAGCACCCGCACCCGTCGTCGTCTCACCAATTACTTCGACATAGACGTCCCCCGCGCCTGTCGCAGACCGGCCGTAGGACTTGCCACCGATTGTCGCAGTGGCCGAACCACGAGCCACTGACGGTTCGACCAGGAAGACGTCTATCCACTTCTTTACCGGAACGTTGGTCGAGTTGCCATTGACGTTGTTTGCAGCACAGTTGATTACCGCAACCGAAATTCGCCGTCGATCAACATTGGAACCGCCCGGAACGATCCCTGTTCCGTAACTTGGGGTCTGAAGGCTACTACAAATAGGTTGGTCATGGTCGCGCAAGCTGCCGACGTCGCGCGGCCCTAAAATCACTCTGCTGCCGATGGTTTGCCCGCGATGGTTAATTTCCCATTGATAGACCTGGTATCGTGTCGGCGTTGATCCCAAGCCGGTATTTGCTTGCCAAGAGGATGGGTCCCAGCTGTAGTTCACCCTGAAATAGGCGTCACGGTCCCACTTGCCGTCACCCACAGGGCCGCTGCAGTGATGAGCAGCGGTAGCAAGAGAGGCATGGCACATATCGCGTGGATGACCCATTGCGTCCGGGACCACCGATGTAGGGAGTGCCGTCCATGAGTCCGTTGCGTCGGGTAGGTAAAGCTTATCGCTAGCAGATGGCTCCTGCCACCCTGAGTTGTGGATTTTGCATGCGTTGTTGCCGGTGGCGGTCAGCGGGCGCAGCAAGTCCTTGACCGTGTTTATAGAGGGCGGACAGCTGCCACCGTTTTGGCAAGAGGAGTTGCTGTCGTAGATGTCAAATCTTGTATTGAGCGCGTCGGTTGCGGGGACGTTGCCGCCGGGTTTGGTGTTCACCCCCGTTTGCGGGCTGCAATCACCGGGAGGGCTCACCCAACCGAGATCTTCCTGAAGACCCGGTACGCCGTTACTGCCGCCCTGATGATTCAGGTAGCCGAAATTGCCCGCCGCCCATGTCCCATTGCCATTGCCGACTGAGACAAGATTTAGACCTTTGCCGATATAGTTGGACGTCGTGAAATTGACGTCTCCTGTTTCGCCAGGGTTGCAAATCATCACAGGAGGGACTTTGCAGATGGCTGACGTCAGTCCTGCAAATGCTGTCCCCGCGATGGCACCCGAACTAAGCGCTGCGACAACTGGTGTTAAGGCAAAAAATGCCTCCCGTGTATCAACAGTTACTTCGACAAAATTCGCATTCGCATCGCTATCTGCCGCAGTAGTCTTGGCTTTATCCTGCCAGAACTTGATATTACCCGTCGCATCGCAGGTCGTTTCCAATGGTACGGTGACTGCTCTTGATCCGCCACTTTCATTTGCAAACAATGTGTTATTCGCGACGAGATTGACTGCGGCCCGCGCAGCCCGCGAACATGTACCTGTTTTTCCGTCTAGCTGACTGGCCGCAGCAAGTGCTGCCTGATCCGCTGCCTGTTGGAGCTCAGTGTGTAATGTCGCCATGCGCGAATAATCAAACGCGATACCTCCGGCAGCGATCAGCCCGAAGAGCGACAGCGCCACTGTTGGTGCGACGGCGGCATCTTGCGATCTGATCAGGTGCGTGAGAGGGTGCGGGCGCATCAGACGCGCCTTATTGCGATCCGCCGCCCGAGTTGCTTACGCTCTCGGTGGTCTTGATCGTTTGAGGTTCCTTGACCTCGCCCTTACGATAGCGCTCCATCGCCGAAGCGGCATGACTACCAGAACCGCCCTCCATCTCGGCGCCCGTGTAATGCGGCTCCGGATCGATGGTCTGCATCGCCACATTATGCTTCATTGCGCCGCCGAGCGTCACGTCGTTAGGCGTGCAGGCGGCGGTCGCGAGGCCGAGCAATGCTATGGAGAATATACGCATCGCCAACTCCTTACAGCTCATAACCGGTTGGACCCGAGAAGCCGCCCTTTTTGTCCTTGTCCGCAGGCTTGGCCGGTGCGGCAGGCTTCTCCGGAGGAGGGGCGTTCGGGTCTAGGGGGTTGATCCCGACCGCTTTGTCCGTGCGGCCCATCATGAACAGGTCGAGTTCATGCGGATCACCGACGCGATCCGTCGGCAAACGCACGTCAGCCACGTTTTCGATGGGCTTCACCAGCCGCGGTGTCACGATCATGACCAGCTCAGTCTGGTCTTTTTGGAAGCCGGTGGAGCGGAATAGCGTACCGATGATCGGCAGGGTGCCAAGCACCGGGATCTGCCGCACCGTATCTTTGAAGTCATTACGCAGCAGTCCAGCGACGGCGAAAGATTGCCCATCACGAAGCTCTACGACGGTTTTGGCGCGGCGCGTCTGCAGGCCGGGAATTGTCAGGCCATTGAGCGTGATCGATGCCGAGGGGTCGATCGAGCTGACTTCCGGCGTCACCGCCAGGCTGATCACCCCGTCAGCAAGGACTGTCGGCGTGAAGCCCAGGCTGACGCCGAACGGCTTGAACTCGATGGTGATGCCGTTGTTGCCATTTTGCCCTCCACCGCTGCTGTTCTGAACAACGGGGATCGGAAACTCGCCGCCCGCGAGGAACGACGCGGTCTCGCCCGACAGCGCAACGAGTGTCGGCTCCGCGAGGGTCTTGGCGACGCCTTTTCGCTCCAGCGCGTCAATATAGGATTCGATATTAAAAGATCCGAGGTCGAAGACATGCGACACGAAGCCCATCGAGCTCTTGAGTGACGACACGTCCACAGTGGTGGACCCAGACCCCGCGAAAATATTGTTTACGGCAACAGCGCCATTCTGGCCAACCTCGCCGATGCCGCCGATCGTCTTGCCACTGTCACTAAAGAAGGTGTGGTTGAAGCCGAGTTGCTTCGCAGCGCTGCGGTTCATCTCGGAAAACCGCACTTCCAGCATCACCTGCTGGGAAGCGCCGACCGAGAGCATGTTGACGACCTTCTCGGGCGCACCGGTATAGGTGCTGGCAAGCTGCATGGCCTTGTCGACCGCGACGGCGCTTGATGCGGTGCCGGTCAGCACGATCGCGTCGTTCGAGATCTTCGCGCCGATCTTCTCGCCCGGCATGAGGTCGGCGAACTGGCGGCGGAGGCTCACCACGTCGGGGCCGACGACCACGTCGATCACCTGGATGAGCTGATTGCCCGCGCCGTAAAGCGTCAGCGTGGTCGTGCCGGTCTTCTTGCCGATCACGTGCAGCGACTGGTTCGAAAGCGGCAGGACATCGGCGATGTCCGGATTGCCGATCAGCGCCTTGGTGAAGCTGCGGCTGGCGCGATAGACTTGGCTCTTGTTTAGCGGGACTTCGAGCGAGCTCGATTGCTGCACGGGGGCGATCACTGGGGCCGGCGCCGGTGCGGCGGCCTGGATCGCGGGCGCCAGCAGCGCCGGCGTCAGCAGCAGCGCGGCGGTGCGCCCGACCTTCATCGCCTCAATAGCCGACATAATGCCCTACCTCATAATCTTTGCTGTTCACGCCGCGCACGACCTCCACGGTCAGCGGCTTGCGGCGTGGCGCCACGAAACCATAGCGCACCCGGTGAACGGGCGCGGCGACGCTGGGCGCCGGACCGGGGCTTGAGAGGCCGCCGGCATAAGCGCGGTCGCGCAGATCATCGGACGCAACCGTCTCCACCATCGGGCGGGGATCGTCCGCGGCTTTCTTGAGCGCGAGGCTGAGCGAGCCGACCTGCTGCGCGAGCGCAAGCTTCTGCGCGTCGGTCTGGCTGACTTCCAGGGTCGCGGTCTTGCCCACGCGCGGATCGGATTTCGCGTCGCTTGCGTCCTGATCGATCGCGATCACGCGGACGTTCTGGAGCAGCACGTCGGTGATTTGCTGGGCATTGTCGGTGCCGGCGCTGCGCGTGATCAGCACGTCTACTACATCGCCCGGCAGCACAAAGCCGGCAACGCTCGAGCTGTCGCTTACCCGGACGGCGAAGGCGCGCATCTCAGGCCGCAGCAGCGCCGCGAGCGTGGCGCGGCCACCCTCACCAGAAAGCTTGGAACTCAAAATGGGTTCGTTGGCGGCCATCGGGCGCAACACCACATGGGATTTGCCCGCGGGGAAAAGCTGCTCGACCGAGCTGAAAGAGCCTTCGGGAACCGACCAGCTCGGCCAGTCGACGAAGCGCACTTTCTCAGGAGTTACCGGTGCGCCGAAATCCAGGGGGGATGCGGCCACGGCGATCTTGACCATGCCCTTGCCGGCATCTGTCTGTTCCGCCTGCTGCTGAACGCCGCCCAGATAGGCGTTTGCAATGATAACCGCGCAAATTCCCAGAAGGACCGCGACAGTGAGAATGATGAGGGAACGTCCCTGTAGCATGGCCTCTTGCCCCTTAGGCCTGACAGATTAAAATTTAATATTCCTGCCGCCGAAGCGGCAGGAATAACGCAACCCACTTAGCAGGAAGCACCCTTTGTGCTTATGCAGTTCGAAGCGGTGTTCATCGAATTGCTGATAGCGCCGCCAAGACCGATGGCAGCAGCCGCAATGGCCGAGCCGACGATCGCCAGAATGAGCGCGTATTCCGCCGCCGACGCACCACTATCGTCCGCGAGGAAAGTCTTGATAAGCTTGAACATAACTAAACTCCTTAAAAGACAAATCTGAAGACTTAGCTGCAAGCTGCGGTAGTGTGCGTCTTGATGCAATTCGAAGCGCTGTTCATCGAATTGCTGATAGCACCGCCAAGACCGATGGCAGCAGCGGCAATGGCCGAGCCAACAATCGCGAGGATGAGCGCATATTCCGCCGCCGAAGCGCCGCTATCGTCCTTCAGGAACGAAGACACCAATTTGACCATGTTAGTGACCCCTTACTGGAGGTGGTAAACTGTCCCACCTTTCGACACCCCGTTTACCCTGTTCGCCGTTTTGCAGCTTCACCCTGGAAACTGCGCCCCGCTCCCGCCTCGGTAAACGATGTGTTTACGGAGATATAAACCCAGCTTCATGTCAATTGATGTTTTTTCTCCCCTACAATCAATCAGTTATGAAGCGTTTTGTGTTAACCAAAGATATCATTATCGATTTAACTATCGAATAAAGCCACGAGTCGAATCGTATACCATTTTTATTTACTTGGCTTGTTAGAAACTTGTGAGTTTCATCGGCGATGATGATGTACATTTCTCGTATATCTAAGGATATACAACTCTAGATATACTGTTATTAATCTTCGCCAACGCTATAGACGACGCTAAAGGAACAGCCAAGTAAATCTCCCAAAGATTCCCGCTGGCTGAATTGAGCAAAAATATTGTCTTCCAATCGGGCAGATGCAGATGGCGAAGGCGGGGCAGGGCTGATATCCGGATGAGGGGAAGCGGTGATACAGCTTGTTAACCAATTTCCGGCAGAGCCTTCGCAAGGTCCGGAAGCGGGGAAATGCGTGAATCATTCTGACGTCAGCGTCGATGTTGCGATCGTGGGTGCGGGCCCTGCCGGTCTCACGGCGGCTTATCTTCTTACCAAGGCAGGCAAGCGCGTCGCCGTGATCGAGAAGGATCCGATCTATGTGGGCGGCATCAGCCGCACCGTGGAGCATGACGGCTTCCGCTTCGATATTGGCGGCCACCGCTTTTTCTCGAAGTCGCGCGAAGTCGTCGATCTTTGGAACGAGCTGCTGCCCGACGATTTCATCGAACGGCCGCGCATGAGCCGCATCTATTATGAGGGCAAGTTCTACAGCTACCCGTTGCGCGCGTTCGAGGCACTGCGTAATCTCGGCCTGTTCCGCTCCGCCGCATGCATGATGAGCTATGCGCGCTGGAAGCTGTTCCCGATCCGCAATGCGCGCTCGTTCGAGGATTGGACGGTCAATCAGTTCGGCCGCAAGCTTTTCTCGATCTTCTTCAAGACCTATACCGAAAAGGTGTGGGGCATGGCGTGTTCCGACATCTCCGCCGACTGGGCGGCGCAGCGGATCAAGGGGCTCAGCCTGGGTGGCGCCGTGCTGGACGGGCTCAAGCGTTCGCTGGGGCTGCACCGCAAACCCAATGACGGCATGGGCGTCAAAACCCTGTTGGAGACCTTCCGCTATCCACGGCGCGGGCCGGGCATGATGTGGGAAGCAGCGCGCGATCGCGTGCTCGCGGGCGGCAACCTCGTGCTGATGGGCCATGCTCTCAACCAGCTCAGCCATGATGCCGAAGGCTGGCGCATGACATCGACAAGCGCGGCGGGCGAGCGTGTCATCCGCGCGCAGCATGTCATCTCCTCGGCGCCGATGCGTGAGCTGGCCGGGCGGCTGCACCCGCTGCCCGCTTCGTTGCCCAATGCTATGGAGCTCAAATATCGCGACTTCCTGACGGTTGCGCTGATGATCCGCTCGGCGGACCTGTTTCCGGATAACTGGATCTATATCCACGATCCGAGCGTGAAGGTTGGCCGCATCCAGAATTTTCGCAGCTGGTCGCCCGAAATGGTGCCGGACACGGAGCTTGCGTGCGTCGGCCTCGAATATTTCTGCTTCGAAGGCGATGGTCTCTGGACCTCTTCTGACGCCGATCTCGTCCGGCTCGCGACCGAGGAGATGGGAAAGCTCGGCCTGTGCGACCCTGCATGGGTCGAGGGCGGGGTGGTCGTGCGGCAGGAAAAGGCCTACCCCGTTTATGACGAGGATTATGCGGCCCAGGTCGCGGCGATGCGCGCCGATCTCGAAGCATCCTATCCCACGCTGCACCTGGTCGGCCGCAACGGCATGCATCGCTATAACAATCAGGATCATGCGATGATGACGGCGATGTTGACGGTTCGCAACATCCTTGCGGGCGAGCGGCTGTTCGATATCTGGGCGGTCAACGAAGACGCCGAATATCATGAGGCCGGCCGGGAAGGCGAGAACGAGCATATCGGTTCGGCTGTGCCTGAAAATGGGCGGGCGGCGCTATCCTCGTTGCGAGCCGTGCCGAAGCCATTGAAGGCCGCCTAGGCGATCGCGCATGCTGTCGCCGCACGCCGACGCTTCTTCGCCGGTCCGTGATGAGGCGCCGCTGTTTGGCGGCCGTCTCTTCCTGCCTATCGGCGCCGTGTGGGCTTTGGCGGCCCTGATCCTGCTGGCCGTCCGCTGGCACGCGATCACGACCCATAATTTCGCCGATGTCGACGATCAGCTTCGGCTCGTCGAAGTGCGCGACTGGCTCAACGGCCAGAGCTTCTATGATGTCACGCAATATCGGATGAACCAGCCCTGGGGCGCGCCGATGCACTGGTCGCGCCTGGTGGACATGCCGCTTGCGGCCCTGATCCTGCTCTTCCGCCCTTTGGTCGGGGCCAACGGTGCCGAGATGCTGGCGGTTTCGATCGTGCCCCTTGTCACGCTGGGCATGATTCTGCTGCTCGCGGGGCTGGTTGGTCGGCGGCTGGCTGACGCCGAGACCGGCGCGGCCGCGGCAGCCTTGGTCGCGATGAGCACGATGGTGCTGGTTCAGACCACGCCAACGCGCATCGATCATCATGGGTGGGAGATTGCGCTATCCATGCTGGCGCTGTTTGCCGCACTCGACAGCAACGGAAGACGATCGGGGCTGCTCAGCGGCGTCGCGGCGGCCATTGCCTTGCAGATATCCTTGGAGCCCTTGCCGTTCATCCTGGCTATTGCCGCCGTGTTCGGCATCGACTGGGGGCTCCGCCCTTCGCCTAGCAAACGCCAGCGCCTGATGGGCTTTTCGGCCGCGCTGCTCCTGCTCGAACTTTCATTGTTTCTGCTGTTGCATGCGCAGCGCGATTGGACCGCGCCGTTCTGCGACAGCGTGTCGCCACCGCAATTGCTGGCGATGGGAATTGCAGCAGGGGGGGCGATCGCACTCGCCGTGCTGAATCCACGCAACACGATCGTTCGATTTGTGGCGATGGCATTGATCGGGGCGGCTGCGCTTGCGGCCTATCATAGCGTTCCGCCCCATTGCGGCGCCGATGCGTTCACCACGCTCGAGCCCAATGTACGCACATATTGGTATGAGCACGTACTGGAGGGCCAGCCGATCTGGCGCGGTTCGCCCGGCGATATGGCCTTGAACATTCTGTTCCCGCTCATGGGGCTGGCCTGTGCGGGATTGGGTTTCCTCCGCGCAGATCCTGAGCGGCGGTGGGCGTGGGGAGTCTATCTCTCGTTGCTCGTGCCCGCGGTAATAGTGGGCATTCTGGTGCAGCGCGCGTGTGGGCTTGCCAGTGCGGCCGCCGCGCCGGGGGTCGCGTGGTCGATGGTCCGCGCGGCGCGCCGGTCGTTGGCGAGCGACAAGGCGGTGGTCCGCGTTCTCGGCACTTCTCTGATCATATGGCTCTTGAGCCCCGTTGCGCCGCTTGTCGCTTCGGCGGCGATATCGCACCTGGTCCCGAGCGCACCCGATAAGGCGAATGCCCCGGGTAACGCATCAACGTCGGCCTGCGAGGCGGCGGAGCATGTAAGCCAGTTGCAAGGATTGCCGGACGGGCGCTTTCTGGCGACATTGGATCTCGCCCCGCCGCTGCTACTTTACACGCGCCACGCGGCACTCGCCAGTAGCCATCATCGCAATCATGCTGCGATGAGCCAATTGATCGCGGCGTTCATGGGCAGCCCCCAACAGGCACATGACATCATGCGGCAGCGCGAGCTCCGTTACGTCATCATCTGTCCCGATAGGGGTGAGGTGCAACTCTATCAAAGATTTGCGCCGCATGGCTTTGCCGCGCAACTGCTGGCAGGGAAGAAGCCCGCCTGGCTTCAAAGGATAAGGTTGAAGGATAATCCTATCATGATCTGGCGGGCCATATCCTGACCGGACGCGCGGACAGGCTTACCCGCGTGTTCGGCCCATCGTCAGCAGCATCAGCTCTCCACGCGATGCGATTCCCAGCTTCCGGTAAATGCGATGCAGGTGGACCTTCACCGTTCCTTCGGTGATGCCGAATTGCTTCGCGATTTCGCGGTTGCGCGAACCTTGCGAGACCCGTTCCGCGATCTCCCGCTCGCGCGCCGAGAGCGATTGAATCTTGCCCGCCGCCGCCGAACGGCCCGGCTCGGGCCGTTGTTGGTGCGCGATCAGCACGTCGATCACGGCATCCTCGAACCAGTCCTCGCCGCGCTTGACCGCCTCGATGCATTCCAGCAGCGACTGCGGCTCGTTGTTCTTGAGCACCAGCCCATTGACCCCAAGCCGAAGCGCTTCCGAAATGTCCTCGCCATCGATGCCCACGGTCAGGAATACGACCGGCACCTCCAATCCTGCGTCGCGCACATATTTCAGCACCTCGATGCCGCCACCACCGGTCATGTGCACGTCCACCATCACCACGTCCGGCTTCACCGAGCGCAACGCCATGATGGTTTCATTGGCGGACGAGGTTTGGCCGACGACATTGTGGCCATGTGCTTCCAGGAAGGATTTGAGGCCCGACAGGAATATGGGATGATCGTCGGCAATCAGCAGGTCGGCCATTATTTTCTCTCCAGCGGGATCTGGATCGATAAGACCCCGCCTCCACTTATGGATTGAAGATAGGCGGTCCCCCCCAGCTTCTCGACACGTTGGCGTAGCGACCGCGATTCAACTGGGCGTTTTCGATCGCCCTTTTCTTTAACGTTACGCGAGGGTTTTCCCTCAGTACGCAATGTGACCAATAACGTATTGTCTTCCAATGCCATCGCCAGCGCAACATGATCCGCGCTCGCATGCTGGGCTGCATTCGAAATGGCTTCACGCAGCAGAAATTCGCATTCGATCGCGGTCTCTTCGGAAACCGGCAGGCTCTCGTCGGGAATCTGCACGCTGCAACGCATATTCCACTGTCGTGCGAGCGATTGCGCCCGGCTTTCGAGATAGGAGAACAGCTCGGCCGCCGTCTCGGCGTTCTCGTGACTGCGCTTGAGGACGGCGCGAAGATGCTGCTGCTCGGCCGCCACGATCCCGTCGAGGCTTTTCATCTGCGCGTTAAGCTGTTCAGAGCCGCCTGCCTCGCTCGCCTTCACCATCGAGCTTAACTGCATACGCAGCCCGGCAAGCGTCTGCAGGACGCTGTCGTGCATGTCGCGGCTGGCGAGCAGGCGCGCCTCGGCGAGCGTGCGTTCGCGCCAAGATTCGAACCGTTCGAAGCGCACGATCATGCCGTTGATGTCGGCCGCCACCTTGCGCAGCTCCAAAAAGCTGCGATGCGTCAGATCCTGTCCGCTGACGATATAGAGCCAGCCTCTGGCCCGTCCCATGCCGACTGGAATGGCCGTGCCCCGCGCCGACGCGAACAGCTCGTTCCAGGCTTGAGCGAACGCTGCGGTATTAAGCACGCCGATCCGCCCGCGATGATCTTCGAACAGGCTCTTGCCTGCCTTGCTGTCGAACAGGAAGGGCCGTGTTTCCGCACGTGGCGCGTAAAGAAGCTGGCCGGATTTTTCGTCCAGCTCGATGACGTGATCCTGGCCGGCGTGCATCACGCGCGCGACCAGTGGGCGGTCGGGGCCTCCGGTGAACACCATGGCGACCGTGCCGCCGATCCGTTCCGCGATAAGCTCGAGCAGCCGCTCCATCGGCGCCTTGCTGGCGAAAGCCACATGGTGCGACAGTTCGTCATTCCACGTCATCTCGCGCGGGATGATCGCGCCGCCGCTCACCGCGACGGCGAACATCGCGAACACCAGCCCGGCAAAAGCCTCGTCGAACGGGCTGGACGGGGTTTGCATCACCGGCGGCCCCCAGCGGTGGCCGAACAACAGGGCAGCGCAAACCAGGCCGGCGATCAAGAGCGCCTTGACGGTGGTGCGTCGCGTGATGTGGCGAAGATAATCCTGGGGTAGGAACAGGGCGACCGCCGCTGCGAGGAAACCGAGCAGGACCGGTCCGCCCGTGGCAATGATGGCCGCGCAGAGCGTCAACTCAGCAAGGCGCCCCGCCCAGACGGGCGTCATGAATATCGGCGAGCCATAACGCGGCGGGAACAGGCCGGCGATGGCCCACAGAATATAAGCGGCGGATGCGGCAAGCCCGAGCGGGGCCGGCTTGATGCCGTAGATCAATGTCGCCACTTGCAGGCACGATATTGCCGCGGCCACGAACAGCCGCACAATGTTGCGATCGACCGTCACGCCCGAAGGGAATAGCGGCGCATTGGCGATCGGCCTCGGCGTTTTGGCCGGCCGCTCCGCAATGATCGTCTCCCCACGCATCAGACTATGCTCCCCGCCACGCCGCGCCCGATGCGCATAGCTGTATCTGGGGAATGCATGATGCCGAGATGGCGCGCGGAAACAAGGCCCGGCATAGGCCTCCGTCGAAGGTTTCGATCTTTCCGCATGCAGCGATCCGATTGGCATGCGGCAAGAATTCCTCGTTGTTGAACAGACGTCAAGCTCGACATCAGGTAAATATCAACAACCAAAGGACAACCGTATATCCGAAGATATACGTACTCGTCGACGGTATTTACTAATAAATCTTCTTAGTAGAGTGAGATTTATGTGCTGTGAAGGCGAGATCTGGTCAAGATCTTTTGAGATTGTTGAAGCTGTAAGCAGGGATGCGATGGCGAAAGGTAAGATTTACCCGCTGCGACAACAATAAATAAGGCAGCCAGATCGCGACGCTGATGCCGACCTTCTCGATATTGCCGTTCAGCAAGGTCGGCAACTGATGCATCACTGAGGCCGGGACATGGGAAACCGCCGCCATCGTCGCGCCAATCACAAGCTGCGCGGTGATGTCGAGCAGCCATGTTACTACGAGCAGGCGCGGGAAGTGGGGCACTTTGCGAATTGCAAGCCCGACGAGGCCCGCATAGCAGGAGCAGAGCAGCGCAAGATCGATCAGCATCAAGCCATAGAAAGTGAGATACCAGCCCGGCGCGTCCGGACGCGGAATTGGCATGGCGACCAGAAATTCAGCCGCCCGCACCGGTACGTTCAGCAGCAATCCGCCAAGTAGCATTGTGAGCAGACCTGCGGTGCCATATTGCTGGAAATCACGAGCACTCAGATTGTCGAGCTGCCGCCAGCGGCCCAGCCGCGCAAGCCGTGTGGCGGGTTGAGCGAAGAAGGCGGACGGCTGATAATAGCGCAGAATGGCAAGAAGTACGATCGCCGGCGCAGCAAGCGCGATTGCCGTCAGCACCGATGCCGGCATCCATGCCCCGGGGGAGTGCGCATTGCGCATGAAGGCCGCGCTGAGGCTGAGCACCAGCCACACGCGGCAGATCGAAGGCAGGCTCGCCTGAAGGCGGCCGGCGAGCTTTCCGTCATATCGCGATTTCAGCCGGGTCCAGACATTTGCCAGCACGTATCATCGCTCCGCTCGATTGCCGGCGGAGATTGGCTGATTTTAGTCAATGTCTGGTAAAGATGCCTTTGCGCGAGCGCGGCCCTTGCTGCGGCCTAATCCGGCTGCGGCCAATCTTCCTTGCGCCGGCGCGGAATCTGCTTGGCGCGCTTTGCCGCTTCGATGGCGTCGAGCGTCACCTGGCGCGCCTGTTCGGCGCCGCCCCAGGTACCGACGCGAACCCACTTCTTGGTTTCAAGATCTTTGTAGTGGGTGAAGAAATGCTCGATCTGCTGCATGATGATCTCAGGCAGATCGTCCTTTTCGCCGACCTTGCTGTAATAGGGAAACACCCCATCGATCGGAACGGTCAGCAGCTTTTCGTCGCCGCCCGCCTCGTCCTCCAGCATCAGCACTGCGATTGGCCGCACGCGCACCACCGAGCCCGGGATGAAGGGCGATCGCGCGACGACGAGCGCGTCGAGCGGATCCCCGTCCGGAGACAGCGTATGCGGCACGAAGCCGTAATTGGCGGGATAGCGCATCGGCGTGTGCAGGATGCGATCGACGAACAACGCACCCGATTTCTTGTCGAACTCATATTTCACCGGCTCGCCGCCCACCGGCACTTCGATAATGACGTTAAGGCTGTTGGGCGGGTCGTCGCCGACGGGAATTAGATCTATGTTCATGCTGCGGCGCAATATACGCGCTCGCGGCCGTGCTCAAGTCGGTTCGAAGAATATTTTGCAACAGCGAGCGTCCCGGCGGCAAAATGCCTTCACCTTTGCGACCGAATTCCTCTAGGGAGCGCCCATGGCAAGGACGGAGACCCCGAAACCTATACGGGGCACGCAGGACATGATCGGGGAGACGGCGGCGCGCTTCGCGCATGTCGTTGCCACGTTCGATCGTGTCCGCAAGCTCTACGGCTTCGGCCGGATCGAGGTCCCCGTGTTCGAGGCGACGGCAGTGTTCGCGCGTTCGCTCGGCGAGACCACTGATGTCGTGTCCAAGGAAATGTACACCTTCGACGATCGCGGCGGAGATTCGCTTACGCTCCGTCCCGAATTCACCGCCGGCATTGCGCGCGCTTATCTGACCGAGGGTTGGCAGCAATATGCGCCGCTCAAAGTGGCAACGCATGGCCCGCTGTTCCGTTATGAACGGCCCCAGAAGGGGCGCTTTCGCCAATTCCATCAGCTCGATGCGGAGGTGATCGGCGCTGCCGAACCCGCCGCCGATGTCGAGTTGCTCTGCCTCGCCGATCAGTTGCTCAGGGAATTGGGCATATCCGAAGGCGTGACGCTACACCTGAATACACTCGGTGATCATGAAACGCGCGAGGCATGGCGCGCGGCATTGGTGGCGCACTTTGAAAAGCATCGTGGCGAGCTTTCGGAGGAGAGCCTCGACCGGCTCACGCGCAATCCGCTGCGCATCCTCGATTCCAAAGATCCCCGCGATCGGCCGATTGCCGATGCCGCGCCGGCGATTGACGATTTCCTATCCGTTGATGCAGGCGCCTTCTTCGATGCGGTCGTGCGCGGACTTGATGCGGCTGCAGTCGCTTGGACCCGGAACAGCCGGTTGGTGAGGGGCCTGGATTATTATCGGCATACCGCCTTTGAATTTATCACCGATCGGTTGGGCGCACAGGGCACCGTGGTCGGCGGCGGTCGCTATGACGGTTTGATCGAAACGCTCGGTGGCCCGCCGACGCCCGCGGTCGGCTGGGCTGCCGGCATCGAACGGCTGGCGATGCTGATCGATGCGCCTGCCCGCGCGCCGGTCGAGGTCGTTCTGATCCCGATGGGGCAGGCTGCCGAAACGCTCGCCACCGGGTTATTGGCTGATATCAGAAGGCGAGGTCATGCGGCCGACATGGCCTATCGCGGCAATATGAAGAAGCGGATGCAGAAGGCCGATGCCGCTGGCGCGCGCCTCGCCCTGATCCTCGGCGACGACGAGATCGCGCGGGGCGAGGTGACGATAAGGGATCTCGGCACGGGCGCTCAAGAATCCGCGTCCATGTCCACTGTGCTCGACACGCTGGGAGCGAGGCTTGCATGACTAGCATCGCACCTGAGCGCATTGCCCAGATCGAAGCGCGCAGGGACGAGCTTCAGGCGGCGATGGCCCGTCCCGATCTCGCAGCCGACCAATTCGTGCAGCTTTCGAAGGATTATGCCGAGATTGAGCCGGTCGCGCGGGCGGCGGGCGAAGTGCGGCGGCTTCGCCATGAAATTCGCAATATCGAACATATGCTGAGTGATGAGGCTTCGGAAGGGGAGCTGCGCTCGATGGCCGAAGAGGAGCTGGCCGATCTCAAGGCGAAGCTGCCAGCCGCCGAGCGCGAGCTGGCGCTCAAGCTTCTGCCGAGGGATGCCGCCGACGAACGCGCGGCGATGCTCGAAATTCGCGCTGGCACGGGTGGAGACGAAGCGGCGCTGTTCGCGGGGGACCTCTTTCGCATGTATCAGCGCTATGCCGAAAGTCAGGGCTGGCGGGTCGAGCTGATCTCGGCCAGCGCTGCCGATCTTGGCGGCTATAAGGAAGTCGTCGCGAGCGTCACCGGGCAGGGGGTGTTCGCCAGGCTCAAATTCGAGAGCGGCGTTCACCGCGTCCAGCGCGTGCCCGTCACCGAAAGCGGTGGCCGCATCCACACCTCCGCGGCGACGGTGGCGGTGCTGCCGGAGGCGGAGGATGTCGATGTCCATATCGACGAGGCGAAGGATTTGCGGATCGATGTCTACCGGTCTTCCGGACCAGGCGGACAGTCGGTCAACACGACGGATAGCGCCGTGCGCATCACCCACCTCCCCAGCGGTCTGGTGGTTATCCAGCAGGATGAGAAGTCGCAGCATAAGAATAAGGCCAAGGCCCTCAAGGTGCTGCGCACGCGGCTCTATGAAATCGAGCGCGAGCGGCTGGCCAGCGAACGCGCCGGCGCGCGCAAGTCGATGGTCGGTTCTGGCGACCGATCGGAGCGGATCCGAACCTATAACTTCCCGCAGGGGCGCGTCACCGATCACCGGATCAACCTTACGCTTCACCGTCTTCCGGAAATTCTCGAGGGCCCAGGGCTCGAGGAACTGATCGCGGCGCTTATCGCCGAAGATGAAGCCGCCAGGCTTGCTCAGCTTGACGACGTTGCGTGAAGCCATTGCCGCGGCTGCAGGGCGACTTGTCTCGGTCAGTGCGACGTCGCGCCTCGACGCGGAACTGCTCGCGGCCCGCGCTCTAGGTACAAGCCGGGAGGCCTTGCTGCTGCAGGGGCTTGATCAACCTGCGCCCCCAGGATTCGCGCCCCTTGTCGAGCGGCGGCTGAAAGGGGAGCCGGTTGCCTATATCATCGGAGTGCGGGATTTCTGGACGATCTCGCTTCATGTCGCGCCGGGGGTGCTGATTCCGCGCCCGGACAGCGAGACGCTGATCGAGGCCGCCGTGGCACATTTCGGCGTGGCCGGCCCGCGCACGGTGCTTGATCTGGGCACCGGCTCGGGTGCGTTGCTGCTGGCGGCGCTGGACCAATGGCCCAGCGCCCATGGCGTCGGCGTGGATCGGTCGCCGCAAGCGGTATCGATCGCACGTGCGAATGCCGAGCGTCTCGGGCTTGCTCGGCGCGCGCGGATCATCGAGGGTGATTGGGCGGAAGATATCGTCGAGCAGTTCGATCTGGTTCTTTGCAATCCGCCCTATATCCGTGAAAATGAAGAGCTTCCTTTGGACGTCGCGGGCTATGAGCCAGCGAGCGCGCTTTATGCCGGCAGCGATGGCTTGGCCTGTTATCGCTCACTTGCGCCGGAAACGTCGCGGTTGCTCGCACCGGGAGGGTTGGCGCTGTTCGAAATTGGAGCAGATCAGGGCGACAGTGTCGGCGCGATCTTTCGTAGGGCCGGCCATCAACCTCGGCTGCTCAAGGATATGGCCGGCAGAAATCGTTGCATTGCAATTCACTGCATGGACACGATGCATCCGTAAATTCCACTTGGATTTTGGCGCCGGACACACTAGATGGGAGAACAGGCAGGGGTAGAGATCGCGAATGTGCGGTAACCTCGGGCCTACCCCCAAATGGTTGCGCCGTTCATGACAGGAACGGCATGACATCTGGTGGAAGCGCATAGCCGCTGGGCCATGCGCAGATTTGGGTTATTTGCAACCTGTCGCCCGGCTTAGGCGGGCATGAGGAGTGGTTAGATCGCCACCATTACAAGGACATCCAGACGTTGATTAATAATCGTCAGAACAACCGCCGCCGTGGGCGCGGGGGCGGGCCGCGGCCCAATGGTGTCAATCAGGGGAATGATCGCGGCAACAGGATAGATAACCGCGCGCGCGGCAATGCCAACCAGCTTTACGAGAAGTACAAGACGTTGGCTCGCGATGCCCAGATGCAGGGCGATCGCGTGATGAGCGAATATTATTATCAATTCGCCGATCATTATTTCCGGGTGCTGAGCGAGAATCGCCCGCGCTTCGAGGATCAGCGCCGCGGCCGCGACGATCAGTTCGACCGCGACGAGCAGGATGATTTCGCCGAGGAAGCGGATGGCGGCCCCGAGGTCCCGAATGGCAACGACGGAAACAACGGGAGCTATGCCGAGCGCAATTACCAGCGGCGCCCGATGGTCGAGCAGGAGCGTGCGGCTTCCGAGTCTGTCCGGGCTTCTGAAGAGTCTGCGCCGCCGGTCGTCCATGCTGCCAACGGACATGATGAGCGCGCGCAGCCCGAATCGGCCTCCTCGGAACGGCGTCCGGGCCGCGGCCGTCGGCCTCGCACTGAGAGCGCTCCGCTGCTCGCGCCGCTCGCCAATGATGATGAGCGGATCGAGGTTGACCGCTTGCCGCCATCCTTCACGCCTGCCGCCGCTCCTGTCGAACAGGACGGCGAGGCTCCAGCGGAAGGCGCTCCGAAGCGGCGTGGGCGTCGCCCGCGCGCGGCATCTGCCGAGGCGTAAGTAGGCCGGCCTAGGATGCAGGCTCCGGCAAAGGCCGGGGCCGGTGCGTCGCCTCGTCGATGGCAACGAAGGTGAACAGGGCTTCGGTCACCTTAAGCTGCTTCTTACCGCGATCGCGCGTGGCGTGGACTTCAATGCGAATGCCGAGTGATGTCCTGCCACGCCGCTCCACCTGTGCGTAAATCGAGATGACGTCGCTGAGCAGAATCGGCTCGATAAATTCCATCGCATCGATAGCTACGGTAGCCACTGGCCCTTTCGCGACATTGCCAGCGACGATGCCGCCGGCGATATCCATCTGCGCAAGCACCCAGCCTCCGAAAATGTGGCCGTTGGCATTGATGTCTCGCGGAGCGGGCACGACCCGCAAAATTGGATCAGCATGATTCATGGGGCTTCACTTACCTCTTCTCCTCGAAATCAGCCACGTCCTGGTCATGCCCGGTCTCTGAGCTGAGAAACGCCAGCCCCATCAAGGCCGCGCCGAGCAGCACGGTGAGGCCAACGCCAGCAACGCTGGCGAGAATCACTTGCCAGCGCAGCGGGCCGATCGATGCATGCAGATAGGCCAGCGCGCCAATAATGGCGATGGCGGCAACCAGCGTCATCCAGCGCATAAGCCGCCGGTAACGCCCCCAGGCAAAGGCTGCATAGTCGGGATCGGAAAGTGAAGATGGCTTGTTCGTCACCGCTTCCATTTGGCGGCTGCGCGTGGGATCATCAAGGTGCGCAGGAAATGCCATGGCGGAAGAGTCGTGGCAGGGGGATTGAGAGGAGCAGGCTATGACGATCGCCATTTTGCTGGCCTCACGCAATGGTGAAGTGGTCAGCGTCACGCGCGGCACGCGTGTTTCCGATGCTGTCGCGCTTCTGGCCGATCGCAGAATCGGCGCCGTGCCCGTGTTGGATGACGGCCAGGTGATTGGGATCATGTCCGAGCGGGACATTATCTATCATCTGCGCAGCGGCGGCGCCGCGATCCTCGATTGGCCGGTTGAGCGGGTCATGACAGCGCCGGTTCACACCATCGACCCGCAAACGACGCTGATCGGTGCGCTTGCGCTGATGACGCAACGCCGAGTCCGCCATCTGCCTGTGGTGGAAGGATCGCGGATGGTCGGGCTGGTGTCGATCGGTGATCTGGTGAAGGCACGGATCGATCGCATCGAGGCCGAAGCCGCGGCCATGCGCGACTATATTCAAAGCGCTTAAACCGCAGCGGCGGCAGGCTGTTTGCTTCGCAGCCCCGCGAGCGAGGCGAGTTCGCCGAAGACTTGGCGCGCGGTGAGCAAGAGCGTGGCGGAGTAGCTGGTCGCCCCGGTGGCGACGAGAATCACGAGGTGGGGCAGGGGCGGCAAGGGTGGGAGCAGATGATCGACCCCCGTCACGGCCGCGGCCATGACGAGCCCGCCGCCAAGCGCTGGCGCTAGTGCGCCCAGCAGCGCGCCGAGCCGTAGCCCGATCACTCGCAGCGACAGGAACGTGGCAATCAGCGTGAGCAGCGGAAAGCCGGTCAGCCAGGCATAGGCCATGCCGACGGCGCCATAACGCACCGCGAACAGGTATGAGATCGGCATGATGATCGCACCCGTGCCGGAAACAGCAGCGGCGATGGACGGGCGCCCCAACGCATTCGTGGCCGGAGCATAGAGAATCTGGAGCGTCACGAACGGCATCGCGCAGCCGAGAATGCGCACCACAGGGATCGTCTCAGCCCATTTCGGCCCCAGCACGGTCAGGATCAGCGGCTCTGCTGCCACGCTCAGGCCGAGCGAGAAGGGGATCGCCACCAGCATGATGATGCGTACCGACTTGGCAAAGCCGGCGGCGACCTTCGCGCGATCGCCATCCATCCTTGAATAGGTCGGGAACGCAACCTCGTTGATCGCCGGCATGAACTTGTTGACCAGGATCTGCGAGAGGAACAGCGAGGTCGTATAGATGCCTATCTCATGCGCGGCGAGGCTGCGGCCTGCGATGAACACGTCCGCCTGGGTCTGCACGAACCACAGCAATTCGCTCGCCAGGATCGCCATGCCGAAGCCGAAGACCGCGCCAGCGCCTGTGAAGCGGAAGCTCGGCCAGACCCACCAGCGGCCCATGACGAAGAGGCCGACTGCGCGCGCATAATAGAGCGTCAGCGGTGCCAGTACCAGCGTCCAGACGCCGAAGCCGGCGAGCGCGCAGCTCGGCGCCACGATCGCCGACAGGAGCGCGGCGATGATATTGGCGCGCGCCTGGGTACGGAAATCGATCCCGCGTGAGAGCAGCGCCTGCGGCACCATGATGAAGGGCGTGGTGAGATAGAAAAGCGATTGCACGCGCAGCAGATCGACGACGATCGGCGTCCGGAAATAGGCGCCGGCGAGCGGGGCGCTCAGAAACTGGAGGGCGGCAAGCGAGAAGTTCAGCAGGATCAGCATGCCGAACACCTGACGCACCTGGCCGCGATCAATCTCCTTGGCCTGCACCAGCGCGCCGGTGAAGCTGTAGCCGTTGAGCAGGTTCATGAGGCTGAGGACGACTTGCGTCATGGCAAACAAGCCGTAGTCGGAGGGGCTCAACAGGCGGATAACGAAGAAGGTCGAGCTCCAGGTGACGAGCTGAGCTGCGAGTTGGCTGCCGGATCGCCAGAGCACCGCGCTCCTGACTCGCGCGGCCATGTTCGAATCGTCGTCAGCCATTGAAAAGTCTTTGCTCATCACCATTTAGCGTTCCGGGCAGGCTATGCACGCTACCCGTCAACATGCCGTAAATCGCGTTTTTTCGGCCTTTTTTGGAGGCGGTGAAACAAATTTGCAAAAAGCCTGTTGACGGAAACCGAGCGCGGGCATAGATACGCCCTTGTCGACGGGGACGCGGCCTTCCGGGCCCGCCTCCGTGCCTCACCAGGATCGGTAACACGATCACCCCGAGATAAAAAATCGGGGCGGTAAGGCGTCGGCTCTTTCTCATTGTCGGTTTGATGAAGGGACATGTGGGCGGCGGCCCCGGGTCTGGCAGCTTCAAGGTGTCGGGTGCTCGGTAAATTATGCCGTTCCATATTGTCCTAATACACATCCATTTGTGTAATTTGTGCAGGAACGGCTCCTTGAAGCTATGGTTTCTGTCGTGCGGTTTTCCCCGTGCGGCAGTGATCTTATGCAAACTTGAGAGTTTGATTCTGGCTCAGAACGAACGCTGGCGGCATGCCTAACACATGCAAGTCGAACGATGGCTTCGGCCATAGTGGCGCACGGGTGCGTAACACGTGGGAATCTGCCCTTGGGTACGGAATAACAGTGAGAAATTACTGCTAATACCGTATGATGACGTAAGTCCAAAGATTTATCGCCCAAGGATGAGCCCGCGTAGGATTAGCTTGTTGGTGAGGTAAAGGCTCACCAAGGCGACGATCCTTAGCTGGTCTGAGAGGATGATCAGCCACACTGGGACTGAGACACGGCCCAGACTCCT
>Ga0068862_100000275_pt1 | contig 57657 bp, 57 predicted proteins | sample KBSSwiS52_FD_66598 | JGI IMG/M metagenome (GOLD analysis project Ga0068862, IMG submission 66598) | Switchgrass rhizosphere microbial communities from Kellogg Biological Station, Michigan, USA - KBS Switchgrass S5-2 | ecosystem: Host-associated > Plants > Roots > Rhizosphere > Soil ...
CCGCGGCTGCTGCTCCTCGACGAGCCGAGCACGGGGCTCGATCCCGGGGCGCGGCGCGATCTCTGGAGCACGCTCGACGGGCTGCGGAAGGAGGGAGTGACCGTCCTCCTCACCACCCATTTCATGGAGGAGGGGGACCGCTGCGACCGGCTGGCGTTGATCGACCGCGGCACCCTGGTCGCCGAGGGCAGCCCGGCCGCGCTCAAGGAGGAGATCGGCGGCGACGTGGTCACGCTGACCGGGGCTGATCCGGAGGCGCTCGCCCGCGAGCTCCAGGAACGCTTCCCGGACCTGGCCCCTGAGGTCCGCGACGGCGCTGTGCGGCTGGAGCACGACCGGGGGCATGCGCTGGTGGCGCGGCTGATCGAGGCTCTGCCCGGCCGGGTGGATGCCGTGACCGTGGCCCGTCCCACTCTGGAAGATGTCTTCCTTCATCGCACGGGGCGGAGGCTGTATTGATGTTGGCTGTGTTCACGCTCTGGCGGCGCGAGTTGGTGCGGTTCTTCCGCCAGCCGAGCCGGATCGCGGGCGCGGCCGGGTCGCCGCTCCTGTTCTGGGTGCTGATCGGCAGCGGCCTCTCGGGCTCGTTCAAGCTGCCGGGCGGGCCTTCGGACCTGAGCTACCTGGAGTACTTCTTCCCGGGCACGATGGTGCTGACCCTCCTGTTCGCCGCGATCTTCTCGACGATCTCGGTCATCGAGGACCGCAGCCAGGGCTTCCTCCAGGGCGTGCTCGTCGCGCCGGTGCCGCGGGCGGCGATCGCCGCGGGCAAGGTGCTGGGCGGAGCCACGATCGCCTGGCTCCAGTCCGTGATCTTCCTGGCGCTCGCGCCGCTCTCCGGGATCCGGCTGACGCTCGCCTCGGCCCTCGCCGCGGCCGGAGTGCTGGCCGTCCTCGGGATCGCGCTGACCGCGGTCGGCTTCGCGTTCGCCTGGAGGGTCGATTCGGTGCAGGGCTTCCACGCGGTGATGAACCTGCTGCTCGTCCCCATGTGGCTCCTGTCGGGGGCGTTCTTTCCGCCGTCCGGCGCGCCGGGGTGGCTGGCGGCCGTGATGATGGCGAACCCGCTTACCTACGGGGTCAGCGCACTGCGCTGGGCGCTCTACGGCTCCGCCCCCGAGGTCGGGACCGGCCTGCCCGGTCCGGGCCTGGCGATCGGAGTCACCATCCTGGCAGCAGTGCTCGCCTTCGGCTTCGACCTGCTCGCCATGCGGGGGACATCAGAGTGAAAGTCCCTCTCCGGCGGGGGCTCCTCTGGGGGTTCCTGGTCGCGGCCCTGGTGTTCGTGGCGGCGGCGACCCTGGTCCAGCGTCTGAGGAGGCCGGAGCCGCTCCCCATCCTCGGCCAGCTCCCCGGGTTCTCCCTGGTCAACCGGGACGGCCGGACGATCGGACTCCAGGACCTGGCGGGCACGCCCTGGGTGGCGGACTTCGTCTTCACCCGTTGTCCCGCCTCCTGCCCGATGATGTCCGCGCGCATGGCCCGCCTGAACCGCAGCCTCCCCCCGGAGCTGAAGGTGCGCCTGGTCTCGATCAGCGTGGACCCCGAGTACGACACGCCGGAGATTCTGGAGCGCTACGCCGGGAATTTCGAAGCCCCGGAGCGCTGGCTCTTCCTGACCGGCGGGCGGGAGGAGGTCCGCCGCCTCTGCGTCGAGGGCTTCAAGCTGGGGCTGGACATGGAGCCGGGGCCGGGGATCGGCCCCGAGCCGATTCTGCATAGCACCCGCTTCGTGCTGGTCGACGGCGAAGGGCGGATCCGGGGGTACTACGAGGCGTTCGACGAGGCTTCGACGGAGAAGCTGCGGAAGGACCTGTTGCGGCTGGTGGAGCCGTGAACCTCACCCCCTGTCCCCCTCTCCCATCTCCCAACCACCCCCGCCGGGAGAGGGGGGACGTTCCTGGGGCGATTGTGCCCAAGCGCAGGCAAGACGGCTTCAGTCACGTCCCCCCTCTCCCGGGGCAGGCCGGCCGGAGGCCGGGGAGGGAGATGGGAGAGGGGGACAGGGGGTGAGGTCTCCCTTGCAGGTCGCAAGCTCCGTGTCGTAGACTCTGGCGTCTTTCACGGACAGCCGCTTCCGCATGAAGTTTTGGGATGCAGAAAAAGCCGGACGACGCAGGGTCAGGCGCGTGCTGCGCCCGGCCGGGGCTCGCCGGTCCGGAACGTGAGGTCGGAGGACTGTAGACGATGGCACTAGTCGACGATCACGCAGCTCACACACACGGCCATGCCGATGCCCACCATGAGCCGGGGTTCCTGGGGAAGTACGTGTTTTCCCAGGACCACAAGGTCATCGGCATTCAGTACGGCTTCACCTCCCTGGTCTTCCTGCTGTTCGGCTTCACCCTGATGATGCTGATGCGCTGGCAGCTCGCCTTCCCGGGCAAGCCGATCCCGCTGGTCGGGGCGCTGTTCGGGCAGCTCAACGCGCCCGGCGGCATCATGCTCCCCGAGTTCTACAACCAGCTCGGAGCCATGCACGGCACCATCATGGTGTTCCTGGGGATCGTGCCGCTCGCCGTCGGTGCGTTCGGCAACTACCTGGTGCCGCTCCAGATCGGGGCGCCCGACATGGCCTTCCCCAAGCTGAACATGGCCAGCTACTGGATCTACTTCGTCGGCGGCGTGATCATGCTGACGAGCTTCTTCCTGCCGGGTGGCGCGGCGCAGTCGGGCTGGACCTCCTACCCGCCGCTCTCGGACATCGCGCCCACGGGCCAGACGGCCTGGCTGTTCGGCATGCTCTGCCTGATCATCTCGTCGCTGCTCGGCTCGACGAACTTCATCGTCACGATCATCCAGCTCCGCGCCCCGGGCCTCACCTGGATGCGCCTGCCGTTCTTCGTCTGGGCGCAGTTCGTGACCTCGTTCCTGCTGCTGCTCGCCTTCCCGGCTCTCCAGGCCGCGGCGGTGCTCCAGGGCATGGACCGGCTCGCCGGCACGAGCTTCTTCCTGCCCAGCGGCCTGGTGGTCTCCGGCCAGCAGCTTGCAGTCTCCGGCGGCGGCAGCCCGCTGCTCTGGCAGCACCTGTTCTGGTTCCTGGCCCACCCGGAGGTCTACGTCCTGATCCTGCCGGCGTTCGGCATCATCGCCGAGGTGATCGCGAACAACACGCGCAAGCCGCTGTGGGGCTACAAGTCGCTGGTCTACTCGGTCGTCTTCCTCGGCTTCATGTCGTTCATCGTGTGGGCGCACCACATGTTCATGACCGGCATGGGCACGGTGATGAGCACCTTCTTCCAGATCACGACGATGATCATCTCGGTGCCGTCCGTGATCGTGCTGACGGCGTTCATCATCTCGCTCTGGGGCGGCTCGATCCGCTTCACCGTGCCGATGCTCTTTGCGCTCGCCTTCCTGCCGATGTTCGCGATCGGCGGGCTCACCGGCCTGCCGCTCGGCCTGGCGCCCACGGACATCCACCTGCACGACACGTACTACGTGATCGGGCACTTCCATTACGTGGTGGCCCCGGGCACCATCTTCGCCATGTTCGCCGGCATCTACTACTGGTTCCCCAAGCTGACGGGCAAGAAGATGAGCGACGTCCTGGGGAAGATCCACTTCTGGTTCTCGTTCCTGTTCATCAACGGCATCTTCATGCCGATGCTCTGGCAGGGCCTGGCCGGCGTGTCGCGGCGCCTCTACGACGGCGGCGACTCGTACTCCCACGCCCAGGGCGTTCTCGGGCTGAACAAGATGATGTCGTACTCGGCCTGGGGGCTCGCTCTCGCCCAGCTCCCGTTCATCATCAACCTGTTCTGGAGCATGGCGAAGGGCAAGAAGGTGGGCTCGAACTACTGGGATGCCACCACCCTCGAGTGGGCGGCCACCACGTCGCCGCCGCTCGCCCATGGCAACTTCGCCGAGGTCCCGACGGTGGTGCGCGGACCCTACGATTACAGCCTGCCCGGCGCGCCGAAGGACTTCACGCCGCAGCACGAGGGCTAGGAGGAGAGGACGATGGAGATTCCCTACAACTCGGAAGCCCGGCCGGATACCGGGCTGTACAACGCCAAGCTGGGCATCTGGCTGTTCCTCGCCTCCGAGGTGATGCTCTTCGGCGCGCTGTTCTCGTCCTACATCCTGCTGCGCACGGGCGCTCCGAGCTGGCCGCACGGCCGCGATCTCGGGCTGAACGTGCCGCTCGCGACGCTCAACACGATGGTCCTGATCGCCTCGTCGGTGACGGTCGTCCTCTCGTGGGCGTCGCTGCGCCTCGGCGACATCAGGAAGTTCCGGCTGTACATGGGGCTGACGATCCTGTGCGGGCTCGGGTTCCTGGTCATCAAGTACTTCGAGTACATGGAGAAGTTCCACCACGGCCACTTCCCGAGCTTCAACACCTTCTTCGCCATCTACTTCACGCTGACCGGCCTGCACGGCCTGCACGTGATCGGCGGCATGATCGTCAACGGCTACCTCTGGGGGCCGGGCGCGAAGATGTGGAAGACCGACCCGCAGCGGTTCACCAACCGCATCGAGGTCGCGGGCCTGTACTGGCACTTCGTGGACCTGGTGTGGATCTTCCTGTTCCCCACCCTCTACCTGCTGTAGCGGAGGACGAGATGGCGCAGACGCATGACGCGGAATCGATCCGCAAGGAGACCCGGACCTACATCGGCGTCTTCATCGCGCTGGCGGTGCTGACGGTGCTGACGGTCGGGGTCAGCTACTTCCACCTGCCGCCGGCGCTGGCGATCGGGGTCGCGCTCCTGATCGCGGCCTTCAAGGGCTCGCTCGTGGCGGGGTTCTTCATGCACCTGTTCCACGAGCGCAAACTGATCTACTGGGTGCTGGTCCTGACCGTCTTCTTCTTCCTGGTGCTGCTCTTCTACCCGACGTTCAGCGCCTGGGACCAGCGGCACCTATGAGCCTGTCGCTCCGGTCGTTCCACCTGTTCTTCATCTCGGCCTCGGTCGTGCTGTCGGCCGTGGTGGGCGTGTGGGGCATCCGGAGCTGGATGGACACGAAGGCCACGGAGGATCTCGCCCTCGGCGCGTTCTTCTTCGTGGCGGGCATCGTGCTTGCGCTTTACGGCCTCAAGGTGCGGAAGAAGCTCCGCGAGCTGGAGCCGGAGGATTAGGTCATGAGAAGAGCAGTGCTGACGATGATGGTGGTTGCCGCTCTGATCCTGTCCCTGCCGCAGATCGCGTCCGCCTGCGCCACCTGCTTCGGCGCGGCGGATGCGCCGATGACCAAGGGGATGAACAACGCCATCCTGATGCTCATCGGCGTCGTCGGCGTCGTCTACGTCGGCATCGGCAAGGTGGCGTGGGACTTCAGAAAGCGTTCCAGGCGGCTGGCGGAGAAGGAGCATCCGAAGCCGCAATTGCGTCTCATTCGCGGAGAGAAAGACTGATGGAAACGCACTATGGACTCCCGCTGAACCTCCCGGTGGAGGCGTCGGCCCACGCGCGCCAGCTCGACAACCTGACGGCGATCGTGCACTGGTTCATGATCGTGCTGTTCGTCGGCTGGGGCATCTTCTTCGCCTACAGCCTGTTCCGCTTCCGCAAGGGGCGCAACCCGGTGGCGAGCTACGAGGGCGCCAAGGGGCACTTCTCGACCTACGGCGAGGCGGCCGTGGTGCTCGTCGAGGTGATCCTGCTCGTCGCCTTCGCGGTGCCGATCTGGGCCGCGCGGGTCGGTACCCTGCCGGACGAGCAGAACGCGGTCCGGGTCCGTATCGTGGCCGAGCAGTTCGCCTGGAACGCCCAATATCCGGGCGCCGACGGCGTCTTCGGCCGCACCGATTCGAAGCTGGTCACGGCAGGCATGAACCCGCTCGGGCTCGACCCGAGCGATCCCGCCGGCAAGGACGACGTCGTCACGCTCAACCAGCTCCACCTGCCGGTCGGCCGCAAGGTGCTGATCAACCTGAGCAGCAAGGACGTGATCCACAGCTTCTTCCTGCCCCAGATGCGGGTGAAGCAGGACGCGATCCCGGGCCAGGTCATCCCGATCTGGTTCGAGCCGACCCTGGTGACGCCGCCGGAGAATTCGCTGCCGGGCTGCGCCGTCACCAAGACCTGCTGGGAGATCGCCTGCGCTCAGCTCTGCGGCATCACGCACTACCGGATGCGCGGCTTCTACCAGATCCATGACGCGGCCGGCTACGAGCAGTGGCTGTCGGAGAACGCTCCGAAGGTCGCGGCGGCGCCGGTGGCGGCGAACTAGAAAGGACCCAAAGGACCTAAAGGACGTAAAGGACCAAAAGGACGCCGGAGGGTTTGTCCTTGAGGTCCTTTGAGTCCTTTGGGTCCTTTACGTCCTTTAAGTCCTTTTTCCATGATCGAGGTTCATAACCTTCCCGCGCTCAACGCGGTCCTCAACTCGCTCTCCACGGTGCTGCTGCTGACGGGCTACGCCCTGATCCGCCAGGGCCGGAAGAACGCCCATCGCAACGTGATGATCGCGGCCCTGGTCTCCTCGGGGCTGTTCCTGACCTCCTACCTCTACTACCACTCCCAGGTGGGCTCGGTCCGCTTCCAGGGCACCGGCGCGGCGCGCACGCTCTACTTCGCGGTGCTGATCACCCACACGATCCTGGCCGCGGCGGTCCCCGTCCTCGCCGCGATCACCGTCGTCCACGCCTGGCGCAAGCGATGGGCGAAGCACGCCGGCATCGCGCGCTGGACGCTCCCGATCTGGCTCTACGTCTCGGTCACGGGCGTGATCGTGTACCTGATGCTCTACCAGATGAGCTGGTAGGAGCAGGCATCATCCCTGCATTCTCCCGGACGACGTAGTTGTACCGGTTCGGTTGGGCGAAGAGGAGGATGGTCGTGGCAACGCTTCATTCCGAGGAATACGAGTCTCTGGTGGAACGCCTCCGCAAGGCACGGGAGGATGCCGGGCTGACGCAGGAAGAGGTGGCGGAGGTCTTCGGACGTCCCCAGTCGTTTCTGTCGAAGGTCGAGAGCGGCGAGCGGCGGATCGATCCGGTCGAGCTGTGCCACTTTGCCGACCTCTACAAGAAGCCGGTCGAGTGGTTCCTCCCCGAGGACTGCAGCAACTGATAGGCTGCCCTGGCCGTCATGGCCAGCCCGTTCTCACGCACGCTGCGCTCCCTCGAAGCTGACGGGCATCGCCGCTCTCTCCTCGCGCTGGTGCCGGCGCTCCTCTTCCTCGGCGCCTGGTCCGCCTGGTTCCTGTCCGCGAAAGTCACCCTGTACGAAACCACCGGCAGCGCCTGGCTCTCTGCCGAGCGGGAGGCGCACCCGATCGCCGCGCCGGTCGGGGGGCGCGTCGCGGCCGTCCGCGCCGCGCTCGGCCAGCGGGTGAACGCCGGAGACGTCCTGGTCGAGCTGGAGGGCGAGGAGCAGAGCATCCGGCTGGACGAGGAGCGCGCGCGCCAGGCCGCGCTCGGCGGCCAGATCGGCGCCCTGCGCCAGCAGATCGCCACGGGGGGCCAGGGCCTGGGAGAGCAGCGGCGCGCCACCGGGGCCGCCGCGGCCGAAGCGCGGTCGCGGACGGCGGAAGCCGAGGCCGCCTCGCGCCTGGCCGACCAGGAGGCAGCGCGCCAGGAGCGGCTCCTGGCCGAAGGGCTCGTCCCGCCCGCCGAGGCCGAGCGGGCCCGCTCCGAGGCGGAGCAGCGCCGCGCCGCGGCCGAGTCCCGGCGCCGGGAGCTGGACCGCCTGACCTGGAGCGAGCGCACCGGCGAGAGCGACCGCCAGGGAGACATCGACGAGCTGCGGCGCGACCTCGCCCTCCTCGAAGGCCAGGCTGCCGCGGCAACGGCGACCGTGCGCCGGCTGGAGCGGGATCTCTCCTTGAGGACGATCCGCTCCCCCGTCATGGGGCGCATCGGCCAGCTCGCTCCGGTCCGGTCCGGATCGGTGGTCGCCGCCGGAGCCCAGCTCGGGGCCGTGATCCCCGAGGGCGGGCTCAAGGTGATCGCCGAGCTTCCGCCCACGGCGCTGGGGCGCATCCGGCCGGGCCAGCGGGCGCGGGTCCTCCTGCAAGGCTTCCCCGCCATCCAGTATGGCCATCTGCCGGCCACGGTCGTCCGGGTCGCGAGCGAGGCCCGGAACGGGCGCATCCGGGTCGAGCTCGACGCCCGACCGGTCCCCGGCTCCCGGCTGCCGTTGCAGCACGGGCTCCCGGGAACGGTCGAGATCGAGGTGGAGCGGGTCACTCCCGCGGTGCTCGTGCTGCGGACGGTCGGCAAGGTCTTCTCGTGAAGCGTCTGGTCCCCGAGGTCGTCCAGACCTCCGAGATGGACTGCGGCCCCGCGGCGCTCAAGTCGCTGCTCGAGGGCTTCGGCATCCCGGTGAGCTACGGCCGGCTGCGCGAGGCCTGCCAGATCGACCTGGACGGCACCTCGATCGACGATCTGGAGGAGGTGGCCGTGCGGCTCGGCCTGGACGCCGAGCAGATCATGGTGCCGCTGGACCACCTGCTCCTGCCCGAGGCGCGCTGCCTGCCCGCGCTCGTCGTGGTGCGCCTGCCCAACGGCGTCGCCCACTTCGTCGTGGTGTGGAGCCGGCACGGCGGCCTGCTGCAGGTGATGGACTCGACGACCGGCCGGCGCTGGCCCACGGTGCGGCGGTTCCTGGACGACGTCCACCTCCATCGCATGGCCGTGCCCGCGGCGGGCTGGCGGGAGTGGGCCGGCTCCGAGGAATTCCTGGAGCCTCTGAAGGTCCGCCTCGGCCGGCTCGGGCTCGCTCCCGCCGAAATCATGAAGGAGATCGCCGAGGCGCTGGCCGATCCGGGCTGGCGGCCGATCGCCGCGCTCGACGCCTGCGCCCGGATGGCCCTCTCGGTGGTGGAGGCCGGCGGGCTGCGGCGCGGAGCGGAAGCCGCGCGGCTGCTGCGCGCGCTGGTTTCCGGCCCGGAGGCGGTGCCCGAGGAGTACTGGTCGGTGCGGCCGGCTCCCGCGGACGAGGACGGCGAGGAGCAGGTGCTGTTCCGCGGCGCGGTCCTGATCCGGGTCCGGGGCCGGAAGACCGGGAAGACCGCGGAGGCGCTCTCGCCGGAGCTGGCCGCGGCGCTCTCCGAGCCTCCGGCGCGGCCGGGGAGGGAGCTGCTCCGGCTGCTCGCCGCGGACGGCCTCCTCGCGCCGGGCGCTCTCCTCCTCGGCCTGGCGGTTGCGGGGCTCGGGGTGGTGCTGGAGACGTTGCTCTTCCGCTCGTTCTTCGACCTCGGGCCCGAGCTGGCGGCGAGCCGCCAGCGGGCCGCGGCGATCGCGATGCTGGCCGCGGTCATCGCGCTCTTCCTGGTCCTGGACCTGCCGATCACCCAGGGGGCGCTGCGCCTCGGCCGCCATCTGGAGATGCGGCTGCGCATGGCGTTCCTGCGCAAGATCCCGCTCCTCGGCGACCGCTACTTCCAGAGCCGGCTGACCTCGGACATGGCCGACCGCAGCCACAGCGTCCACCGGCTGCGCCTCGCGCCCGACCTGGGCGAGTCGTTCGTGCGCGCCGCGTCCGAGCTGCTGTTCACGCTCGCCGCGATCGTCTGGCTCGATCCGGGCAGCGCGCTGCTCGCTCTGGCCGCGGGCGCGCTCACCGTGATCGTGCCGCTCGCGCTGCTCCCCCGGCTCCAGGAATGGGACATGCGGGTGCGCAACCACGCGGGAGCGGTCACGCGCTTCTACTTCGACGCGCTCATGGGCCTGTTCCCCATCCGCACGCACGGCGCGCAGAAGTCGGTGCGGCGGCAGCACGAAGGGCTGCTCGCCGACTGGGCGCGCGCCTACCTCCATCTGCGCGGCGCCGAGGTGGTGGCCGACACGGCGGTCCAGGTCGCCATGGTGTCGATGACCGTGGCCCTGCTGTTCAGCCATCTGGCGCGCAGGGGGCTCGACGGCAGCGCCCTGCTGCTCGTCTACTGGGCGCTCAAGGTGCTCACCCTCGGGCACATGCTGATCCTGACGATCGCCACGCAGTACCCCTCCCACCGCAACGTGGCGCTGCGCCTCCTGGAGCCGCTCGGCGCTCCCGAAGAGGGCGACGGCCCGGCCTCCGCGGAGGCGTATCCGCCGCTGGACGGGAGAGGCCTCGGCATCCTCTACCAAGGGGTGAGCGTGCGGGCCGGCGGGCACACGATCCTGGAAGGGATCGACCTGGAGATCGAGCCGGGCGATCAGATCGCAATCGTCGGCCCCTCGGGCGCGGGCAAGTCGACGCTGGTCGGCGTCCTGCTCGGCTGGCACCGTCCGGCCGAGGGAGGACGGGTCCTGGTGGATGGGGAGGCGCTCGGCGGCGAGCGCCTGGAGCGGCTGCGGCGCCAGACCGCCTGGGTGGACCCCGCGGTGCAGATCTGGAACCGCTCGCTGCTCGAGAACCTGCGCTATGGCAACGGTGCAGCACCGGTCGACCGCGCGGTTGCCGAGGCCGATCTCGCCGGCGTCCTGCGCAAGCTGCCGGACGGGCTTCAGACGCAGCTCGGCGAGGGCGGCGGCCTCGTTTCGGGAGGCGAGGGGCAGCGGGTCCGTCTCGGCCGGGCGCTGCTCCGTCCTGGCGCGCGACTGGCGATCCTGGACGAGCCGTTCCGCGGCCTCGACCGCGAAAGGCGGAGGGAGCTGCTGGCCCGGTCGCGGCGGCTCTGGCAGGGCGCGACCCTGCTCTGTGTGACCCACGACGTGGGCGAGACTCTGGACTTCGCCCGCGTGCTGGTGGTGGAAGCGGGCCGGATCGTCGAGGACGGTGCGCCCGCCGAGCTGGCGAAGCGGCCGGGCTCGCGCTACCGCGCCCTGCTCGACGCCGAGCGGGAGGTCCGCGAGGGGCTCTGGGAGAGCGAGGTCTGGCGGCGGCTGCGGATGGAGGGGGGGCGGCTCTCGGAGGCCCTCACCCCCGTCCCCTCTCCCGCCTCCCCGCACCCCTCGCCGGGAGAGGGGCGCCCCCACACGCCCCAGGAAGCAGTTCCCCCTCTCCCAGGGAGGGGGTTGGGGAGGTGGGAGAGGGGGCCAGGGGGTGAGGGCTCATGAACGCCCTCGCCTGGCCCGCCGACCGCCTGGGAGAAGCGCTCCGCATCCTCGCCCGCAAGAGCGGCCTCGGTCCCGGGGAGCTCGACCCCGGTGAGCCCTCCGACACCGGGGACCCGGGAGCCTGGATCGTCACCGCCGCCGCGACCATGGGCCTGGAGGCGGAGACGGTCGAGGTGCCGTACCGGGACGTCGAGTCGCTCGTGCGCCAGGCGGCGCCCGCTCTCCTGCGTCTTCCCGGAGAAGGAGAATCCTGTTTTCTCGCCTTGCTGCGCGGCGGCCGGCGGACCGCCATGGTCCTCGATCCCGAGCGCCGGGTGCGGCGGGTGCCGGTGGCGGAGATCTGCCGCGCGCTGCGGCGCGAGCACGACGACCGTCTCGGCCCCGAGGTCGACCGCCTGCTCGACGAATCGCAGGTGCCGGCCCGCCGCCGGGAGCGGGCGCGCACCGCGCTCCTCGCCGAGCGGCTCGGCCGGACGCGGATCGGAGGCGCCTGGATCCTCGACCTGCCGCCGGGCGGCAGCTTCGGCGGGGCGCTCCGCCATGCCCGGCTGCCGGGGCGAGCCACGGTCCTGGTGGGAGCGCACATGATGCAGCACGCCCTCCTCCTGGCCTCCTGGTGGGTGCTCGGCCGGAGCGTGCTGCAGGGCAGGCTCGACGCCGGCTGGCTGCTCGCCTGGGCGCTGCTGCAATTCACGGTCATCCCGTTCCGCGGCCTGGAGCTGTGGTCCGCGGGGTTGCTCATGGCGCGGGCCGGGAGGCTGCTCAAGCGCCGGCTGATGATGGGCGCGCTGCGGGTCGAGCCCGAGGAGACCCGGCATCAGGGCGCCGGCCAGCTTTTGAGCCGCATCCTGGGCTCCGAGTCGCTGGAGTTCCTGGCCCTGACCGGCGGCCACATCGGCCTCATCACGCTCTCCGAGATCGTCCTCGCCCTGCCGGTGCTCGCCGCCGGAGCCGCCGGATGGCCTCACGCCCTGCTCCTCCTGGCCTGGGTGGCCTTCGCGGTCTGGCTGGGTTGGAGCTACTTCCGGCAGCGGCGCGCCTGGACCGTGGCGAGGCTGGACATGACCCACGACCTCGTCGAGCAGATGGTCGGCCACCGCACGCGCCTGGCGCAGCAGAGCCCGGACCGGTGGCACGAGCGGGAGGACCGGCAGCTCGAGCGCTATCTCGACCTCTCCTCCGGGCTCGACAGCCGGGCGGCTTGGCTGCGGGTCCTGATCCCCCGCGGCTGGCTGCTGCTCAGCCTGATCGCGATCGCCCGGCCCTTCATCACGGGAGAAGCCTCGGCCGCCCGGCTCGCGGTCGCGATCGGAGGCGCCCTGTTCGCCTACTGGTCGCTCTGGAAGATGGTGCGCGGCCTCGCGGACCTGGCGGAAGCCGCGGTCTCCTGGTCGCAGGTGGCGCCGATCTTCCACGCGGCGGCCCGGACGGAGCCGATCGCTCTGGAGCCGCTCCCGGAGGCCGGGTCCGCGTCCGTGGTGGTCGAGGGCCACGATCTGGTCTTCCGCTACGGGGAGCGCGCCGATCCGGCCGTGGCCGGAGCCAGCCTGCGCATCCGTTCGGGCGAGCGGCTGCTCCTCGAAGGCCCCTCGGGCGGCGGCAAGTCCACGCTCGGCTCGCTGCTCTCCGGGCTCCGGGTGCCGCAGTCCGGACTGCTGCTCCTCCAGGGGCTGGACCGCCAGTCGCTCGGTCTCGAAGGCTGGCGGCGGAGGGTGGTCGCGGCGCCGCAGTTCCAGGAGAACCACGTCCTCACCGACACGCTGCTGTTCAACCTCCTCATGGGCCGCGAGTGGCCGCCGGGGCCGGCCGACGCCGCAGAGGCCGAAGAGGTCTGCCGCGAGCTCGGGCTGGGGGACCTGCTCGACCGCATGCCCGCGGGCGTCCTGCAGATGGTGGGCGACACCGGCTGGCAGCTCTCGCACGGCGAGAAAAGCCGCCTCTACATCGCCCGCGCGCTGCTCCAGGATGCCGAGCTGGTCGTCCTCGACGAGAGCTTCGCGGCGCTCGATCCCGAGAGCCTGCGCCAGGCCCTCGCCTGCGTGCTGCGCCGGGCGCGCACCCTGCTCGTCATCGCTCATCCCTGACGGGCATACATCTCTGACTACCGTGCCGCGGCCTGTTCGATCACGTGCCATTTCGGGCGCTGCCAGCTTCTCCGGAGCTCGTCGATGCCTGCTTCGACCGCCTTCCCCAGCTTCTCCTGGCCGTCCAGGAACAGGACCATGTCGAATTGGGGCGTCCCCTGGGCCATCTCCTCGTCGAGCTGGCGGGCGATGGAGTTGGCGGGGATGGCGGTGCGGCCGAGGATCTCCTCCAGCTTCAGGCGGATGCCGCGGTATCCGGGCACCGGCTCGTAGGACTTGTAGACGAGCTCGGTGCATACCAAGGCCAGGTCGGTCTGGAAGTCGAAGTTGAAGTCGTAGGGCCGTCCCACGTACTGGAAGGCGCGCAGGAGCGCCTGCGCCTTCTCGGCGCGCTCCAGGCGCGGGCGCAAGGCGGTCATCGAGTCCGCGGCGGCGGAGTGCTCCAGCGTCGTGAACACCACCCCTTCGCTGATCGCCTCGAGCACGCGCGGCACATGGCCTTGCTCCTGGGTCGCGAGGGCGAGGGCATGGGCCTGCGGATGGCGCGACCGGAGCAGGGCTTCGAAATCGCCGCTTGGCTCCCCTTGCGCGATCACCCACCGGCGGACCTCCGGATCGTCGAAGTAGGTGCGCCGCTCTTCCGGCGTGCCGATGTAGAGGGCGGCATGGCTCCAGAAGCCCGGCAGGCCGACGTTGGACATGTACCACTCGCGCCGCTGCAGCAGGACGTCTCCGGGAGCGAGCCGCCGCGGGAGGGCCGCGATCTGCTCCGCCGAGATGAGAGCGCGGTCCTTGCGCAGCACCTTGGTGTCGCCCATCCACTCCGAGACCTGGACTTGCACCGGGAAGGTCACGCGGTTGGCAAGCTTCGTCAGCACGTTGAGGGAATTGGCCGCGGTGAGGACCTGCCGCCTGCCCCTGGCGGCCTGCAGGAGACGGGCTTCGTCTTCCGCCGCAGCCCGCGCGAGAGCCGGGTCCGCCGCCGCCGGGAGGAGGCGCGCGAGAGCGCCATAGGCGGCGAGCTGGGAGGAGGCGGCCACGTTCAGGAAGCGGAATTTCAGCCGGTCGTAGCTCCCCGCCGGCAGGCCGAGCGCGGGCAGCGGCTCGTTGAGCAGGATCGGGAGCTTCGGATCGTTCTCCACCCGGCGGATGAAGTCGAGGGCGAAGCGGTACTGGGCGAGGAAGGCGCCCCGGGCGACATGAAACGACGGGGTGCGGTCGCTCCAGGCGAGGACCGCGTATTCGGCGTGGAACCGTTCCAGGGAATCGAGAGCGAGTAAGTAGTCGAGGAACGACTTCCAGGTTTCGCGCACCGCCGAGCGCTCCGCCTCGTTCAGCAGGTGCGTGCCGCGCCGGCGTGCCGCGGGGAACAGGTCCGGCCGCGCCGCGGTCGTCTCCGTCACGCGGGCGAGCCCTCCCCGGAAGACCCCGACGGAGCGCAGATCGGACGCCTGGCTCGCGGCACGGCTGGCAGCATCGAGCTTCGCGAGCGGATGCGCTCCGGCCTGGGTTGCGAAAGCCATGATTCCCAGGAACACCGCTGCAGCGACAGCTTTGCGCATCGACCCCCTCCAATTGAGATGCTCGAATATTGATGATACACCAGGTGGAAGCCGGGTTGACGCGACCGGCGGCACAGGCGTACCGTCTTCTTCAAGATGAAGGAGCCATCCCTGACCGGCGAAGAGCTCGCCCGGCTAGAACGCGATACCTTCCGGTACTTCGCCGATGAAATGAACGCGGAGAACGGGCTCATTCCGGACAATACGCGGCAGGGAGCGCCGAGCTCGATTGCCGCGGTTGGATTCGCGCTGACCGCGTACCCGATCGGTGTCGAGCGGGGCTACATGACCCGGGCCGAGGCGATCCAGCGGTCATTGATCACGTTGCGCTTTTTCCATGACGCGCCGCAGGGACCGGGACCGGACGCGGTCGGTTACAAGGGCTTCTATTATCACTTCCTCGACATGAAGACAGGCAGGCGCGTCTGGAACTGTGAAATCTCAACCATTGACACGACGTTCCTCCTGGCCGGGGCGCTCGCCACAGCCATGTATCTCGACGGCCCGACGAAAGACGAGCGCGAAATCCGCAGGCTTGCGGAGGCGCTTTACGCTCGGGCCGACTGGCAGTGGGCACAAAATGGCGGTCTCACGGTCACGCATGGGTGGAGACCGGAGACGGGATTCATCAAATACCGATGGGCCGGGTACAACGAAGCATTGATCCTGTATGTCCTTGGCCTTGCGTCAGCTACGTTTCCCCTTCCCGAGGAGAGTTACCGCGCGTGGGCGACGACATACAAATGGAAGAAGCTCTATGGGCATGAGTTTCTCTATGCCGGGCCGCTCTTCATTCACCAGCTATCGCACATGTGGATCGATTTCCGTGGCATCCAGGACGAGTACATGAGCGGCAAGGGCATTGATTATTTTGAGAACAGCCGCCGCGCGATCTACGTTCAGCAGGCTTATGCCATGCGCAATCCCAGAGGACTCTCTGGCTACGATCGTTATAGCTGGGGAATCACGGCGAGCGATGGTCCCGGGCCGGCGGTTCGGCGGATCCAGGGCAAGACGCGGCGTTTCTACGATTATCTGGCGCGGGCCGTTCCTTATGGTCCTGACGACGGTACCCTCGCGCCCTGGGCCGTCGCTGCCTCCTTGCCCTTTGCTCCGGAAGTGGTGCTGCCGTCGCTCAAGCGGATCAATGAGAAGCACCCGGAGATAACGAGCAAATACGGGCTCAAGTGCAGCTACAACCCCACGTTTCCTTCAGGCAGCCGCAAGCAGAAGGGCTGGATTTCCGATGGGTATTATGGCCTCGATCAGGGTCCGATCGTGATGATGATCGAAAACTACAGGTCTGGCCTGATCTGGCGACTGATGAGGCAATGCCCTTCCATCATCAAAGGACTGCAACGCGCCGGATTTCAAGGCGGCTGGCTGGAGCTGGCTTGACGAGGGAGAGGACGCCGGTCATTCCCGGCCATCCCCTTCCAGATGGGGCTCTTCCTCCAGGTAGGGCCTTCGGCGGCTTTGAGGTAGGCGCCTCCTGCTGAGGCTGAGGTACTCTTCCAGGAGTAACAGGAACTTCTGGAAGCAAAGGAGGTGAGACCATGCACGTCAAGAGCAGCGTCAAGGCTGGCGGCGTCATTACCGGCGATTGAAGTCCTGGCCAGAGCCTCGGGAGGCGCCGCCAGGCGCCTCCCCTTTGCCCGATGACGGAGCCTCGGATGAACCGAGCTTCGCGAGGGAGCCGAACTCCGACCGGGTTGACCAATATAGGTTGCCGATATAGGATAAGGCGATGAGGCCGATCTCCCTGCACGTCGAAGACGATGTCTACCGGGATCTGAAGTCCATTGCCGAGCGGACGGGCAGGCCCGTCGCGGAGCTGATCCGCGAAGCCATGTCCGAATATCTGTCCCGCAGGGTGGGAAAGGGGGGCTCGATCTTCGAGCTGGCTCCTCATCAGAGTGGGGCCATGCTCCGGGGTTGGACCCGGGAAGAGCTCCTCGACGAGATGCTCGGCTCGTGATCCTGGGCGTCGACACGGACGTCCTGGTCACGTGGGTCATGACTGGGACCCCACTCCATGGCGCCATCCGCCGCCTCTTCGACGCCGAGATCCGCGAGCGGGACGGACAGCTCGCACTGACACCCCAGGTCGTCCAGGAGTTCCTTCACGTCTCCACCGATCCCCGCCGCTTCGAACGGCCGTTTTCCATGGAGGAAGCCCTGCGGGTCTGCCGATCGCTGACCGAGGCCAAGGAGATCCTGTGGGTTGTCCCGACGCGCGAAGTTCTTCCCAGGACCCTGGATCTCCTGGAAACGCTCAAGCTTGGGCGGAAGAGGATTCTGGACACGGCTTTGGCGGCCACGCTGGAGTGCGCCGGCGTCCGCAGGCTCGCGACTCTGAACGCAAGGGACTTCGAGGTCTTCTCGTTTCTGGAGTTGGTAGGACCTGAGGTTCAATAGCGCCTCAACGCGTCAGCCAATTAATTCACAAACTCTCAGTCCAGATACCGGTACGCCAGCGACGTCAGGAACGGCTGCATCTCCGGGCTGAGCACCAACTCGTCCAGGAGGGCGGCGGCGTCGCGGAGGCGGCCCTGGTCCAGGCCCCCCAGCTTCGCGAGCTCTTCGTCGCGGATCTGCCGGTAGAGGTCGGCGCTCATGCGGCGCCCGTCTGAGAGGGGGGCTTCGTTCCAGACCCACTGCCACAGCTGGGTGCGGGAGATCTCGGCGGTGGCGGCGTCTTCCATCAGGTTGTGGATGGCCGCGGCGCCGGTACCCTGGAGCCAGGCGTCCAGGTACTGGAGGGCGATGTTGACGTTGGCGCGGACTCCGTCCTCCGTGACCTGGCCTCCTTCGACCCGGAAGTCGAGGAGGTCCGCGGCCGAGACGTCGACGTCTTCCCTCATCCGCTCTTTCTGGTGCTGGCGGGTCCCCAGGTGACGGTCGAAGATCTCCTTCGCGACCGGGACGAGGTCGGGATGGGCGACCCAGGTGCCGTCGAAGCCGTCGCGGACCTCCCGCTCCTTGTCCTCCCGGACTTTGGCGAGGGCGCGCTCGTTGACGTCGGCGTCCCTGCGGCTCGGGATGTAGGCGGCCATGCCGCCGATGGCATGGGCTCCGCGGCGGTGGCAGGTGTTGACCAGCAGCCCGGTATAGGCGCGCATGAAGGGGACGGTCATGGTCACCTGGCCGCGGTCGGGGAGGACGACCAGTCCGCGGGGGAACTTGCGGATGATGCTGAAGATGTAGTCCCAGCGGCCGGCGTTCAGACCCGCTGCGTGATCGCGCAGCTCGTAGAGGATCTCGTCCATCTCGAAGGCGGCCAGGATGGTCTCGATGAGCACCGTGGCGCGGATGGTGCCCTGGGGGATGCCGAGGACGTCCTGCGCCGCGTGGAAGACGCGGTTCCAGAGCTGCGCTTCGAGGTGGCTCTCCAGCTTGGGCAGGTAGAAGTAGGGGCCGCTGCCCCGCGCGACCAGCTCCTGTGCGTTGTGGAAGACATAGAGGCCGAGGTCGAAGAGGCTGGCCGAGATCGGCTGGCCATCCACGAGCACGTGCCGCTCCTCCAGGTGCCAGCCGCGCGGCCGGACGAGCAGGGTCGCGGTCTTCTCGTTGAGCTTGTATTCCTTGCCTTCCGGGCTGGTGAAGGAGAGGTCGCGCCGCACCGCATCGACCAGGTTGACCTGACCATCCAGGACGTTGGTCCAGGTGGGGGAGAGGGAGTCCTCGAAGTCGGCCATGAAGACGCTGGCGCCGGAGTTGAGCGCGTTGATCATCATCTTGCGCTCGACCGGGCCGGTGATCTCCACCCGGCGGTCGAGGAGGTCGGGCGCGGTCGGCGCGACCTGCCAGGAGGACTCGCGGATATCGCGGGTCGAATCGAGGAACCCGGGCCGGGCGCCGCCCGCGAAGTCGGCGAGGCGCTGGGTGCGGCGGTCGAGCAGGCTCTCGCGGGCGGGTCCGAAATGCCGCTGGAGATCCGCGACGAACCCCAGCGCCTTCTGGGTGAGGATCTCTTCCTGACGGCCCTGGACGGGCCCGGTCACCTGGATGTCCGAAGCCATGATGCCCCCCTCCTCCTCCGGCAGTCTACACGCTAGACTCCCGTGCTGAGGAGGGGCCATGGCCATCGCTGAACCGGACGTAGAAACCAGCACACCCTTCGAGCGTGAAGTTGCCGCCACGCAGCGGTACTTCGACAGCCCGCGCTTTGCCGGGATCCTCCGCCTCTACACGGCTCGCCAGGTGGCGGAGCAGCGCGGCACGATCCCCATGGACTACACCGTGGCGCGCGAGGCCGCGGCGGCGTTCCATGAGCGGCTGCGCGAGCTCTTCTCCGAGCGCAGGAGCATCACCACCTTCGGCCCCTACTCACCCGGGCAGGCGGTGACCATGAAGCGGATGGGGATCGAGGGGATCTATCTCGGCGGCTGGGCGACCTCGGCCAAGGGCTCCACCGCCGAGGACCCGGGGCCCGATCTCGCGAGCTATCCCCTGAGCCAGGTGCCGGACGAGGCTGCGACGCTGGTGCGCGCCCTGCTCACCGCCGACCGCAACCAGCAGTACCTGCGCCTGCGGATGAGCGAGGCGCAGCGCGCCGCGACCCCGGCCCACGACTTCCGCCCCTTCATCGTCGCCGACGCCGACACCGGCCACGGCGGCGACCCCCATGTGCGCAACCTGATCCGCCGCTTCGTCGAGGCCGGCGTTCCGGGGTACCACATCGAAGACCAGCGCCCGGGCACCAAGAAGTGCGGCCACCAGGGCGGCAAGGTGCTGGTGCCCTCGGACGAGCAGATCAAGCGCCTCAATGCCGCCCGCTTCCAGCTCGACATCATGCGGGTCCCCGGCATCATCGTCGCCCGCACCGACGCCGAGGCGGCCAACCTGATCGACAGCCGCGCCGACGAACGCGACCAGCCGTTCCTCCTCGGCGCCACCAACCTCGGCGTCCCCTCCTACAAGGCTTGCTACCTGGCGCTCCTGCGGCGTTTCTACGAGCAGGGAGTCAAGGAGCTCAACGGCCATCTCCTCTATGCCCTCTCCGACGGTGAATACGTGGCCGCCGCGAATTGGCTCCAACGCCGGGGCATCCTGGACTTGGTCGCGGCAGGCAAGGAGCCGTCGATCGATGCGCTGTTCGATAAGGTCGAGTCGCGTTTCGTCGACGCCTGGCAGGAGGACGCCGATCTCAAGACCTACGGCGACGCGGTGACTGACGTGCTCACGTTCCGCGAAAGCGAGGGCGAGCCGGCGGACCTGAGCGCCGAGGATTGGCGGTCTTTTGCCGCGCGGGGCTCGCTCTACACCGCGCAGGAGAAGGCCCACGAGCTGGGGGTCCATGTCGGCTGGGACTGCGAGCTGGCCAGGACTCCCGAGGGGTACTACCAGATCCGCGGCGGTATCCCGTATGCGATCGCCAAATCGCTTGCCGCGGCGCCGTTCGCCGACATCCTCTGGATGGAGACCAAGACCGCGGACCTGGCCGAGGCCCGGCAGTTCGCCGAGGCGATCCATGCCGAATTCCCCGGCAAGATGCTCGCGTACAACCTCTCGCCCTCGTTCAACTGGGACACCACCGGCATGAGCGACGAGGAGATGAAGCGCTTCCCCGAGGAGCTCGGCAAGCTGGGCTTCGTCTTCAACTTCATCACGTACGGCGGTCACCAGATCGACGGCCTTGCCGCCGAGGAATTCGCCACCGCCTTGAAGCAGGACGGCATGCTGGCGCTGGCCCGCCTGCAGCGCAAGCTGCGCATGGTCGAGTCCCCCTACCGCACGCCGCAGACCCTTGTCGGCGGCCCGCGCAGCGACGCCGCGCTGCTCGCCTCTTCGGGGCGCACGGCGACCACCAAGGCGATGGGCAAGGGCTCGACCCAGCACCAGCACCTGGTGCAGACCGAGGTCCCGAAGAAGCTCCTCGAAGAGTGGCTGGCCATGTGGAGCGAGCACCACGGCCTCCCGGGCAAGCTGCGCGTCCAGCTCCGGCCGCACCGGGCGGGCTCGGAGCTGCTCGAGCTGGGTATCTATGACGAGGCCGAGGAGAAGCTCTCCAACGTCGTCTTCGCGCCCATCCACGACCGCCGCGGCCGGAGCATCCTCTCGGTCCGCGATCAGAACACCTTCGCGGAAGAGCTGCGCCAGAAGCGTCTGATGACCCTCATCCACCTCTGGCTCGTGCACCGCTTCAAGGCCGACTCGGTGCACTACGTCACTCCGACCGAGGACAACCAGTACCAGACCGCGAAGATGAAATCTCACGGCATCTTCCGCGAGGTCCAGACCGAGGTCGGCCAGATCATCGTCGCCGACGTCAACCGTCCGCGGATCGACGAGCTGCTGGCGCCCGACCGGCAGGCGCTCGGAAGGCTGATCCGGAAGGAGGAGTAGCATGCCCCCGCTCCCGAGCCCCCGGAACTTTCTCCTCCCTGCGCTCCTCGCGCTGCTCCTTCTGCCCGGCGCGCCGCTCGCGGCGCAGACGGAGGTCGCCGAGGAGACGTTCACCGACGAGATCGAGGTGAGCCTGGTCAACCTGGAGGTGGTCGTCTCTGACAGGAAGGGCAAGTCGGTTTCCGGGCTGCAGCGGGAGGACTTCCAGGTTCTCGAGGACGGCAAGCCGGTCGAGGTCACGAACTTCTACGCCGAGACCGGGTCTGCTTCGAGGTCTGCGGAGCCGCGCTCGCTCGATCAGCGCTTGAGCCTGGTGGTGTTCGTGGACGACTACAACACGGAGCAGGAGAGCCGCAACTCGATCCTGGACGGCCTGAAGCAGTTCCTCTCCAGCTCTCTCTCGCCGGGCGACCAGGTGATGGTCGTGCGCTTCGGGCGCTCGCTGGAGGTCCGCAAGCCGTTCACCACCGATCTCGAAAGCGTGCTCTCCGAGGTGGAGGTGATCCGCAAGCTCGCGTCGAACCTGGCCAGCCGGGAGACCTCCCGCGATCACCAGATCCAGGTGATCGCGGATGCGCTTCAGATCGGCGGCTGGGGCGCGACCGCGGAGGCGCGCATCCGGGAGTACGCGGAGGTCGAGACCTCCTACGTGGCCGCCTCGCTCTCCGCGCTGGAGACCGTGGTCGGCTGGCTGGGCGGCCTGCCCGGCCGCAAGGCGGTCCTCTACGTCAGCGACGGCCTGCCGGCGGTCCCGGGGGAGGATCTGTTCATCTGGGCCGAGGCCTACTCGGGATACCGGGCCGGGAACCGGATCTCGGGTATGAACGCCGGCGCCTATGATGCGTCGGAGCTCTTCCGCCGGGTGACGTCCAAGGCGAGCCGCAACCGGGTGGCGATCTATCCCATCGAGGCCATGGGAGCGCGCTGGGTGCGCGGCACCCGCCTCCAGGAGGCGCGCATCCAGAACCGGCAGAATGGCTTGAGCTTCCTGGCCGAGGAGACCGGCGGACGCACCATGTTCAACGTGGCGCAGGCGGGCGCGGCCCTTCAGGCCATGGCCACCGACCTGTCGACCTACTACTCGATCGGATACCGGCCGCAGCGTCCCGCCGACGACCGGGAGCACAAGATCGAGGTCAAGGTGAAGGGCAAGGGCCTGGCCGCGCGCTACCGCCGCTGGTATCAGGACAAGTCGCTGGGCGAGGCGATCGCCGAGCGCACGGCCGCCACCATGGTGTTCGGGGCGGAGGAGAACCCGCTGGGTGCAGCGCTGGAGATCGGCCAGCAGACGCCCGCGGGGGACTCCTTTGTGGTGCCGCTGAGGGTCAAGATCCCGCTCGGCAAGCTCTACCTGGAGCCGAAAGGTGAGAAGAGGGAGGGGCGCCTGCGCCTCTTCGTGGTGGCGAGCGGCACGGAGAAAGTGACTCCGGTGCGCGAGACCCGGGTGGTGACGGTGACCGTGCCCGAGAAGGACCTCGCGGCCGGAGCCGCCCCGGACTACGTCTACGAGGTGCGGATCAAGCTGGAAAAGGGGAGCTGGACCGTCGGGGTCGGCGTGCGCGACGAGATCGCCACGACGACCTCGTACCTCCAGGGGAAGGTCGAGGCCGGGGCGGCCGCGGTGGGGCGCTAAAAAAGGACCTCAGGGACACCAAGGACCTCAAGGACGGGAGTCCTTGTCCTTGGTGTCCCTGAGGTCCTTGGTGTCCCTGGTGTCCTTTCAGTCGCCGGTGAACAGGGTCGCCTGCGCCACGGCTTCCAGGGCGGCGCTCTCTACCACCTCGGCGCTCTCTTCTGGCTCGGGCAGCGGCGGCAGGTAGACGTAGCGGCCCATGCCCCGGTGGTAGACGATGCCGGGGTTGGCCTCGCGCGAGGCGCGGAGCTGGTTGAGCTTGGAGTCCAGGTCGTCGATGAAGTGGAGGACGACGGCCTCGGGGGTCATGGGCTCGACCGGCGAGGCGAACTCCTTCTTGCCCTGGTGCGAGAGGACCATGTGCTCCAGGAGGAGCTGCAGGTCGGCGGGGAAGTCCTCGATCGCGGCGCAACGGTCTCGCAGGAGATCGCGGCCGATGACCACGTGCCCGACCAGCCGCCCCACCAGCGTGTAGTCGTTGGCCGGCATGGCCCCGAGCTCGTGCAGCTTGCCGAGGTCGTGGAACAGCACCCCGATCAGGACGAGGTCGAGGTCGAGGTCGCGGTAGTGGGCGCAGACCTGGACGGCCAGCTCCGCCATGGAGACCACGTGCTCCAGGAGGCCGCCGCGGTAGGCGTGGTGCATGGCCTTGGCCGCGGGATGCTCGCGCAGGGCCTTGCCGTGGAGGGCCAGGGTCTCGGCCGCGAGCCGCCGCAGGATCGGGCGCTCGACCGTCTCTGCGCAGATCCGGGTGAGTCGCATCCAGAGATCGTCGATGTCCTCCCGAGTGGACGGGATGAGCTGCGACTCGTCGAATCCGAAGCGCCGGTCGTCTTCCGTGGCCTCGCGGCAATCGTCGATGCTGAGCTGAAGCTGGTCGCGGTAGTTCTTGACCGAGCCGCGGAATGCGATGAACTGGTGGGGCTCGAACTGGGCGGTGAGGGCCGGGCTGTCCGACCAGACCTTGGCCGTCATGGAGCCGCTGGCGTCGGCGATCTCCATGTCCAGAAAGCTTTTGCCGTTGCGGTCCTGGCGCTGCTCCTTCTTCGTCAGGAGCGCGAAGCCCTGGACGATGTCGCCGCTCTCCCAGGTCCGGATCGGTGCGTTGCGGACGTGCTTCGCCATAGGACAGCGCCCATAGTAGTCTGTCCGGACCTCCGCTGCCAAGGTTGATCCCGTCCTGTGGCACCGGCTTTGCGAACGAGGTGCTCCGTGAGACCCTTCAAGCGCTTTCTTCCGCTCTCTGTCCTCTTTTGTGTCCTGACCGGTGCCGCTCCCCAACCCGACGATCCCCTCAAGTGGCCCGAGCCGCAGCGCGCCTTTTTCCAGGACGGCCCCGGCCTGCTCCTCACCGCGGAGCAGCGCGCCGAGCTCAAGGCCCTCGACGAGGCCGGGCGCGAGAAGTGGATCCGCGAATTCCTGGAGAGCGTTCCGGAGCTCCGGACCGGCATCGACCGCCGGCAGCGCCTCGGCCTGGCCGGCTACGCCTCGCCGCTCGACGTGCGGGCACAGATCCTGTTCCTGAACGGCGCTCCGGCGGAGAAGAAGACGCTCGACTGCGGCTTCGTCTTCGAGCCGCTGGAGATCTGGACCTATCACTTCGGCAAGGGCACGGACGGCAAGCCGAACGAGAAGAAGCTCGTCGTCTACAAGCCCTCGCCGTCCGAGCCCTGGAAGCTCTGGCTCCCCACCGATTCGAAGAAGGCGCTCTACACCGACGTCATGGAGTACTGGATGATGCAGTGGGAGGAGCTGCGCGGGCGCATCTACATCGAGCGCATCGACCTCCAGAACTGCAAGGAGGCGCGGGAGGTGGACGACGCCACCGGCATCCGCGGGGTCAGCGGGGCCACGGACAACAAGAACCTGAGCTGGATCAAGCCCAGGGATGCCGGCGCCTTCCTCGCTCCCCCCAAGGACCTCGCGGCCTGGGCGCGCGCCGCCGCGGAAACGAAGGTGCCCGAGCCGCCGCCCGCGATGGAGGTCACGTCCCTCGACTTCCGCTTCCCGGACATGGCGAAGCAGCGCATGACGGTGCGCACCTATCTCGCCGTGCCTGGTGACGGGCTTGAGCCCCAGGTGACCGAGGAGGCCAAGAAGCCCGAGGTCATCCTCACGGTCGACGGCATGCTGGAGAGCGAGGGCCGGCCGTTCGAGGAGTTTCGCCTGCGCTACCGGCTGCCGGTCCCCGAGGCGGGCGTGCCGGTGTCGCTGGTGTCCGAGCAGCAGCTCCGGCCCGGGGAGTCGTTTGTGATGCGTCTCCGGATCAAGGATGAGGGGAGCGGCAGCGAGGCGCGGGTGGTACGCGCCTTCCGCGTGCCCATCAGCCCCACGGGCGACGACCTGGAGGCCGGGGTCGCGAACGTGGGCTCGCTGGTGCCCGCGCAGGTCGGCCAGGGCCGGGACAGTCTGCTGCTCCTGCCGCCCCCGGCCGACGTGGTGCTGGGGGTCTGGCGCGCCGACGCCCTGGTCACGGGCAAGCGCATCCAGAAGGTCGTGTTCCTGGTCGACGGCGTGCAGCAGCTCATCAAGACGAACCCGCCGTTCTCGGCCGAGCTGCGCCTGAGCCGCTTCCCCACCGAGCAGGTGGTGCGGGCGGAGGGGTACGACGCCGAGGGCAAGCTGGTGGTGTTCGACGAGGTGATCCTCAACCAGCCGCGGGGCGCGCTCGCGGTCTTCATCGTCGAGCCGTCCAAGGGGACGCGGGTGGCGCCCGGCAAGCTGCCCGTCAAGGTCGAGGTCAGCGTGCCGGACGGCCGCCGCATCGAATCGGTCGAGTTCCGGATCAACGACCAGGTGTCGACCATCCTGAACAAGTCGCCCTGGCAGGCGGACGTGATGGTGCCGAACGAGGAGGTGGCCTATGTCACGGTCGCGGCGACCCTGGACGACGGCAGCCGCGCCGAGTCGGTGCGCTTCGTGCGGGCGCCGCAGTACTTCGAGGAGGTGGACGTCAACCTCGTCGAGCTCTACGTGGCCGTGACCGACCGCAACAGCGACCTGGTCCGCGGGCTGACGCAGGACGATTTCGAAGTCCTGGAGTCGGGCAAGAAGCAGGAGATCACGAAGTTCGAGCTGGTGGAGAACCTGCCGCTCACGGTGGGCATCCTGCTCGACACCTCGGGCTCCATGCGGTCGTCGCTGGTGCAGGCGCAGGACGCGGCGGCGGCTTTCCTGCGCGGGGTGATGACGCCGCGCGACCGCAGCTTCTCCGTGAGCTTCTCCTCCCGGCCGCGGCTCGACATGCCGCCCACCGACGACGTCGAGGCGGTGGTGCGCTCGTTCGAGGACCTGCAGGCCGTGGGCGACACCGCGCTCCACGACGCGCTGGTGCACAGCCTCTACTACTTCCGCGGCATCAAGGGGCAGCGCGCGCTGGTGCTGCTTTCGGACGGCGACGACAACGCGAGCTATATCGCCTACAACGATGCGCTGGAGTACGCGCGGCGCAGCGGCGTGGCGGTCTATGCCATCGGCTTCAACCTGGGAGTGGGAGGCGGCCTGCGCAACAAGCTGGCCGAGCTGTCCGAGACGAGCGGCGGCAAGGCCTTCTTCACCGGCAAGGCCGAGGAGCTGCCCGCCATCTACGCGCAGATCGAGCGCGAGCTGCGCAGCCGGTATCTCGTGGCCTACAACTCCAATCAGGCCGGCGGCAAGCCGGGCGTCTTCCGTGAGGTGGAGGTGAAGGTGAAACGCGGGCTCAAGGCGCGGACGTCGCGAGGGTACTACCAGTGAGGGGTCTTCTGGCAGTTGCTCTCCTCATCGCAGTCCCGGTGCTGGCCGAGGACCCGGTCCTCTGGCCCGAGCCGCAGCGGGCCTTCCTCCAGGACGGTCCCGGCCTGCTGCTCACGCCGGAGCAGCGGGAGGAGCTGCTGTCGCTCGACGAGGCCGGGCGCGGCGCCTTCATCGAACGCTTCCTGACGGTCAACGAGCTGCATGAGGCTATCGAGCTGCGGAAGCGGCTCGCCTTCGAGGAGCGCTCGCCGTCGGATGCCCGCGGGCAGCTCCTCTTCCTCCAGGGGCTGCCCGCGGAAAAGCTCGTGATCGACTGCGGCAACGCGTTCAAGCCGCTGGAGATCTGGACCTACGGCGCCGTCCCCAACCAGCGCCGGCTCGTCCTCTACCAGCCTTCTCCCGACGAGCCGTTCCAGCTCTGGCTGCCGATCGATTCCAAGCGGGCGCTCTACACCGCCGACATGGGGAACTGGCTCGACCAGTACGAGACGCTGGGCATCGGCGGCAAGCGCATCGACCGTTTCTTCTGTCCCGACTCGGTCAAGGTCGACGAGGCCACCGGCATCGACGGTCTGCGCGGCAAGGTCGTGGCCAGCGCGGGCGGCATCCACCGCAGGCCGGACGGCAGGGTCCAGGAGCAGCCGTACGCCGCGTTCCGCTGGGCCCGGCCGCAGGACCGGGCGCGGTTCCTGATGCGGCCGGACGACCTCGCCGCCTGGGCGCGCGCCGCCGCCGCGACCCGGGTCGCGCCTCCCCCTCCCCTCCTCGCCCTGCAGAGCCTCGACCTCGACTTCCCGGACAGGCAGGGGCAGCGCATGGTCGCCCGCATCCTGGTCGGGCTCGCGCCGCCCGGCCGGGAGGGGGGAGTCGGAGTGGTCGCCGAGGACGGCAAGGACCGGGTCAAGCTCACGGTCGAGGGCACGATCGAGCGCGAGGGGCAGTCCTTCGAGGAGCTCCGGGTGCGCTTCCGGCTGCCACCTCCCCCGGAAGGAGACGTGGCCCTGCTGCTCGAGCACCGGCTCCGCCCGGATCAGCCGTTCCTGCTGCGCATGAAGGTGCGCGACGAGGTGAGCGGCGCCGAGGTGCGGGTGGCGCGCGGCTTCCGGGTGCCGGAAAAGCCGGAGGCGCGGCTGGCCCGCGCCGCGACCCTGTCCGCCTCCCGCGGCGAGATGATCCCTCTCACCCTGGCCGGCAAGAACAGCCTGGTCCTGGTGCCGCCGATCGACGAGGTGGTGCTGGGCACCTGGCGCGCCGATGCCATGGTCAACGGCGAGCGCATCGTGAAGGTGGTCTTCCTGGTGGACGGCGAGCCCCAGCTCTCGCGCACGAAGGCGCCGTACTCGGCCGAGCTGCGCCTGGCGTCCTTCCCGCGCGAGCAGGTGGTGAAGGCCGAGGGCTACGACGCCGCCGGCGACCTGGTGGCGGCGGACGAGGTGATCGTCAACCAGACCCGCGGCGCCTTCCGCGTGCTGATCACGGAGCCCGCCGAGGGGGAGAAGATCGGCCGCCGGGTGCGGGTGCGCGCCGAGGTGGCCGTGCCGGACGAGAACCGCGTCGAGCTGGTCGAGCTCCGCGTCAACGATCACACGGTCGCGACGCTCTCGGCTCCGCCCTGGCAGGCGGATGTCGACGTGCCCGACGAGCCGATCGTCCACCTGGCGGTCGTGGCGCAGCTCGACGACGGCCGGAAGACTGAGACCGTGCGCTTCCTGCGGGCGCCCGAAAACCTGGAGAACGTGGACGTCAACCTGGTCGAGCTGTTCGCGACGGTGACAGACGGCGGCGGCCTGGTGCGCGGTCTCACGGCCAAGGACTTCGAGGTCCTGGAGGCGGAAAAGCCGCAGGCGATCTCGCGCTTCGAGCTGGTGGAGAACCTGCCGCTGACTCTCGGCTTCGTGATCGACACCTCGACCTCGATGGCCTCCTCCCTCGTGGAGGCGCAGCGCGCGGCCGATGGCTTCCTGCGCAAGCTGAAGCCCAAGGACCGCGCCTTCGGGGTCGGCTTCTCGAGCCGGCCGTATCTCGCCATGCCGCCCACGGACGACCTCGAGGCCGTCAGCGAGTCGCTGGAGGGGATGCGGGCGGCGGGGAGGACGGCGCTCTACGACGGCCTGATCACCTCGCTCTACTACTTCCGCGGCTATCGCGGCCAGCGCGCCCTGATCCTCCTCACGGACGGCGAGGATACGGCGAGCAACACGCCCTGGCAGCGCGCCCTGGAGTACGCGCAGAGGAGCGGCGTCGCCGTCTATGCCATCGGCCTCAACGTGCCGGCGCTCAGCTTCGACGTGCGGGGCCAGCTCTCGGCCCTGTCCGAATCGACGGGCGGCAAGGTCTACTTCGTGGACCGGGCCGAGGAGCTGGCCGAGGTCTACGGCGAGATCGAGCACGAGCTGCGCAGCCGCTACTACCTGGCCTACGAGTCGGACCGGCCGGCGGACGAGTACGGCTACCGTCCGGTCGAGGTGCGGGTGAAGCGCGGCGGGAAGGTGCGGACGGCGAGGGGGTATTATCCCTAGATGATGTGGTTGCGCCGTCTCTTCCTCATGGCCTGCGCCGTGCTTCTCCTGGGTGCCGTGGTTCCTGGCCAGTTCCGGTTCGAGCGGTTCAACCGCAGCTATCCCGAGGTGATCCCGGAGATCGCGCCGATCGAGCAGGGTCCGTTGACGATCCAGCTCTCGTCGCCGAAGAGCAACCTGACGCTCCGCAGCCACTTCCTGCGGCTGGAGCCGGGTCCTGGGGGCAGCCACTCGGCCGAGCTGCGGGTGGAGTTCCTGGGCAAGGGCCGGCTCGTGGCAGACCTGGACGTGGCGGGCATGGCCGCCACCCGGCTCCAGGACGACGTGCTGGTTCCGCCGCAGGCCGCAATCCTGGAGGGGAGGGTGAGGCTGACCCGCGAGCCCGGCGCCTACGTGGTCACCACGGAGCAGCTTCCCAGGCAGATGCGGGTGAAGATCCAGAGCGGGATCGCGGGCCAGGTGGTGGGGTTCTGCGACCGGATTCCGGTGCTGCTCGCTCCCGACCTCGACTGCGAGAGGCTGAACCAGATGCTTTCGACGGCCACGGTGCCGCTCCCGCCGGCTGGAGAGAGCTACCTCCTGGAGGACGCCGACCTCACCGCGGAAGAGCGGAGCCAGCTCGACGCCTATCTCAGGACTTCTTCAGGCCGAACATCTGCTGAATCACCTCAAGCGGATCACGGAATACACGTTGCTTCCAGGCCTCCAGAGCTATGATGCGGCGCTCCAAGCGCCAGTAAGGCTGCTTATAGATGATGCGGAAGTCCTCGCGGAGCCACCGGAGTTCCCGCTCAAGGTGCCCTTCAAGCTTCCGTTCCATCTCGTAGAGGCGCTTGTCCACATGGGCGATTAGTTTCTCGTCAGGCATGTCCTCTCCGGTTCGTGTCGTCTTCTGAGAAAACATCCTGCCACATCCCGCTTCCCCCGGTCAACCATCCCGGGTGCGAATGTTCCCCGGGCGGCATTTGTTACAATGGCTCGACGGGGCGAGGTCTCTCTCCCGCCAGCCGATCCCACTCGCACAAGCGACACCGTCTGGAGGAATCAGCCGCATGGCTCGACGCATGATGAACCGCCTGTTCTACTTCACGGTCGAGGACGAAAGCATCCTCGCCGAAGCGTTCTCGCAGCTCGAGAAGGACGTCTATGCCATCACCTACAAGGTGACCGGCACCGAGGACGTCTTCGTGACCACGAGCGAGACCAAGGACGCCATGGACCGCAACGACATTCCCTACAACCTCCTCGCCGAGGAGGACGGCTCGCGCATCGCCCTCTACCACTCGCCGCTGTCGCGCGAGGAGCTGGGGGACTATGAGGACGCCGTCAAGGCCCTGACCCTCGCCTGCCGCGCCATCGCCGTGGCCTGCGTGGGCGTCAACGGCGAGTCGAACCTCGGGTTCGACCTCTCCCAGGGCTCCAAGAGCTACACCTACTTCACCGCTCCCGCCGGCCATACCTTCATCTGGCGCCTGTTCCGGGAGCGCGACGAGGCCGTCGACTTCCTGCACAAGCTGACCGGCGGCGAGAAGAAGGCGGTCGAATGGGCGGAGTCGATCCCGCTGGGCTCGGTCAAGGAGCTCAAGTCCTACCATTGAACCTCCCCCTGTTCGAGCCCACGTACTCGGTCTCCCAGCTCTGCGGAGAGGTCCGCGACTTCCTCGGCGAGGCGTTCTCCGCCGTCTGGGTCGTGGGCGAGGCGCAGCGCGTCCGCCCGAGCGCCCGCGGCCATCTCTACTTCGAGCTGGTCGAAAAGGGCGAGCGCGACGAGATCGTGGGCAAGCTCGAAGGGGTGATCTGGAAGGGCGACCTCCTGCGCGTCCGCCGCATCCTCGGCGCCTCCGGGCAGCAGCTCGCGGACGGCATGCAGGTGCGCGTCCGCGGCAGCCTCGACTTCTACGCCCCGGCCGGCCGCATCCAGATCTGCGTCCGGGACGTGGACCCGGCCTTCACCCTGGGATTGTTGGAGCAGCGCCGGCGCGAGACCCTGGCTGCCCTTACCGCGGCCGGCCTCCTGGAGCGCAACCGCGCCCTGCCGCTCGCCGACCTGCCCCTGGACATCGCCCTCATCACCTCCTACGGCAGCGCCGCCTACCACGACTTCCTCTCCGGCCTGCAGGAGAGCGGCTACGGCTTCCGGGTGATCTTCGTGCACGCCTCGGTGCAGGGGAAGGAAGCCGAGCGCGAGGTGGTCTCGGCCCTCGCCTCCCTCCGTGGCCTGCCGATCGATCTCGCGGTCCTGATCCGCGGCGGCGGCTCGCGGAGCGACCTCGCGGTGTTCGACAGCCGGGCGATTGCGGAAGCGATCGCCATGGCGCCGTTCCCGGTCCTGACCGGGCTGGGGCACGAGATCGACCGCTCCATCGCGGACATGGTGGCGCACTCGTCGTTCAAGACTCCGACCAAGGTGGCCGAGCTCCTGGTGGAGCTGGTGGCCCAGCGCGAGCTCGCCCTGGACGAGCTGCGGCGCCGGCTCGTGCGCGAGGCGCTGGAGCCGCTGCGCGCCGGCCGCGAGTCGCTGGGCCGCGCCGAGCGGGGCGTGAGCCTGGCCCGGATGCGCCTCGCCGCGGCCGGGGAGCGCATCGACGAGCACGCCCGCGCCCTGGCCCGGCTGGGCAGGAGCGGCCTGCGCCAGGCCGAGAGGCGGCAACGCGAGCTGCGCGTCCGCCTCGCCGAGCTGTCTCCCCGGCTCGTGGAGCGGGGGGAGGGGGAGCGCGTCCGCCTAGGCGAGCGCATCGCGGGCTCCGCCCGCGGCCGGCTGCGCGAGACGCGGGCCACGATCCAGGGGATGGAGCGGCTGTGTGCCCAGCTCTCCCCCGAGCGCACGCTGGAGCGCGGCTTCAGCCTCACCCGAGGTCCCGGGGATCTTCTGCTCCGGGACCCGTCCCAGGTTGCCGCCGGCGATCTGGTCAAGACTCAACTGGCCGGAGGGACCCTCACGAGCCGAGTGGAGGAGCCATGAACGACCTGTTTTCGCAGACTCCCCCAGAAAAGACCGAGGACCAGCCGGCCCTGAGCTTCCGCGAGGCCATGGAGGAGCTGGAGGGGATCCTGGAGCGGATCGAGGGCGAGGAGATCGACATCGACCGTCTCGCCGAGGAGCTCCGGCGCGCCGCCCAGCTCCTCGACCTCTGCCGCGGCAAGATCCGCAAGGCCGAGGTCGAGGTCACCCAGATCGTCCAGAGCCTGGAGGAGGTCGGAGGCGAGGAGTAGGATCGGAGCATGAAAGCCCTGGCCCTGGCCTTGTTGCTCTTTCAGGCTCCCCCCTCCGCACTTCCGCCACCGCCCTCAGATCCCGCCGTCGAGCTTGCGCCGGGGGTGGAGCTGCTCAACACCCGGCGCATGGGCGAGGGCCGGCTGGAGAAGGCCCGGGAGTTCTTCGAGTCCTATCTCGCCACCCATCCGCAGTCCGCTCCGGCCGCGTTCTACCTGGGGCGGGTCTACCTGGAGATGGGCCAGGGGGAGACGGCCGCGGACTGGCTGGAGAAGGCGATCGATCTCGACCGCGACAACGCCGACCTCCATGTCTGGCTCGCCCGCGCCTACGGGGTCGCCGCGGGCAAGGCGAATCCCGTGGCGCGCAACAGCTACGCCCGGGAGGCCCGGGCGGCGCTCGAGAAGGCGGTCCGGCTCGATCCGAAGAACGTGCGCGCCCGCGAGGACCTGATCACGTTCTACCTGAGCGCGCCCGAGTTCCTCGGCGGCAGCGTCGAGAGCGCCCGCCGGGAGGCCGAGGCCGCGCGCGCGGTCGATCCCGTCGCCGGCCGCCTGCTGCTCGCCAGCATCCATCTGCACGAGAAGAGCCCCAACGCGGCGGAGCTGGAGTATCAGGCGGCGATCCGGGAGGCGCCGGCGGACCTCCGGCCGCGCATGGCGCTCGGCTATCTCTATCAGTCCCTCTCCCGCTGGACGGAGGCCTTCGACGCCTTCGAAGGGATCGTCGCCCTCGATCCCGAGAGCTGGGACGCCCTGTACCAGATCGGCCGCACCGGCGCCCTGTCCGGGCAGCGGCTCGACCGGGCCGCGGAGGTCCTGAAGCGGTACCTCGCCCACACCCACGAGGGGGACGGCCCGCCGCTCTCCGGCGCCCACTTCCGCCTGGGCATGGTCTACGAGAAGAAGGGGGACCCGGCCCGGGCCCGCGAGCACTACCGCAAGTCCCTGGAGCTCGACCCGGCGAACGAGGAGGTCCGGAAGGCGCTGGAGCGGCTCAAGCCAGAGCCGCTTATCGAGAAGCCAGAGCGGCTTGTACTCTAGCGACAGCCGCTTCTACACAAGCCGGAGCTGCTTATCGAGAAGCGAGAGCGGCTTGTGCTCTAGCGACAGCCGCTTCTACGGAAGCCAGAGCTGCTTGCACTGAAGCGGAAGCTGCTTGTCGAGAAGCGAGAGCCGCTTTTCCAGAAGCCAGAGCGGCTTGTACAGAAGCGAGAGCCAGTCCTCGATCACATTCGAATTCAGGAACAGGGTGGCGGGGTCGCCGCTGGCTTTGCGTAGCTTGGGGAGCGGAGGAGCAAACCCCGCAGCTTTCTTGGAGGATATGAAATGAGATTGAAGACCGTCCCGAGCCTTTTTGTTCTCGGAATCCTGATCCTGGCCGGCGCCCATCCCGCGCTGGCCGTGAGCCCCGAGCTCGACTCGTTCAGCGGCAGGAGCTACGGCGAGCTGACGGCTGCCTGGTGGCAGTGGGTCTACTCGTTCCCCGCGTCCCAGAGCCCGCAGACCCGGCAGGGCGCCGTCGACTGCAGCGTCAGCCAGTCCGGCCCCATCTGGTTCCTGGCCGGCTCCCCCACGGGCACGGATGTCTACGTCCGCTCCTGCACGGTCCCGCACCAGAAGGCGTTCTTCTTCCCGGTGCTCAACAACTCCTGGGTGAACGAGCCCGGCGAGAACCTGACCGTGGCCGAGAAGCGCGACATCCTCGACGGCGTCATCAGCGATCTGCGGCCCGGCATCTTCGCCGACTTCGGGCTCCCGGGCTCCCGCGCCTGCCGGCTCGAGGTCAAGCTCGACGGCGAGATCTCGACCTACTCTGTCCCGACCGTCCGCGTGCAGTCGCCCCCGTTCGCCGCGAGCAAGGTCGCCGGCCATGTCGATCCCGAGGCGATCTCGGACGGCTTCTGGGTCCTGCTGCCGCCGCTCTCGCCCGGCCAGCACGTCCTGCACATCGGGGGCGCCTTCTGCGAGTTCGAGAGCACCGAGATCCACCCCTTCATCGGCGGCGTGGACATCACCTACAACCTCACCGTCCAGTAAGCGGTTGATCCCCTTCCCCTCTCCCCCGTGCCCGGGGGGGAGGGTTTGACACACTGCGGCATGGCTCCGGTAGGATGGCCGCATGACGACTGAACCCCTGACCGAGGACGGCATCGCCTGGCTCGTCCTCGACGATCCCGCGAAGAAGGTCAACACCCTCTCGACCCGGCTGTTCGAATGGTTCGAGGAGCAAATCTCCCGGATCGAGCAGGAGCGGCCGGACGCCCTGGTGATCCTCTCCGGCAAGCCGGACGGTTTCGTCGCCGGCGCCGACATCGAGGAGCTCCAGACTCTGAAGGAACCAGAGCAGGTGATCGCGATGCTCCAGCGCGGGCACGCGCTGATGAATCGCCTGGCCGAGCTGCCGTTCCCGACCGTGGCCGCCATCCACGGCGCCTGCCTGGGCGGCGGATTGGAGCTCGCCCTCGCCTGCCGCTTCCGGATCGCGACCGAGCACCCGAAGACGAAGCTCGGCGTGCCCGAGGTCCAGCTCGGCCTGATCCCGGGCCTGGGCGGCACGCAGCGGCTGCCGCGCCTGATCGGCGTCCCTGCCGCGCTCGATCTGATCCTCACCGGCCGCCAGGTGGATGCCCGCAAGGCCAAGCGGCTCGGCCTGGTGGACGACACCTGTCACCCCGCCGACCTGCGCACCGCGGCCGAGCGCTGGGCGCGCGGCAGGCAGAGGAGCGAGCCGGCCGGGGGATTCGCCCGCAAGGCCACTGACTTCATCGCCCGCACGCCGCTCACCGACCGGTTCGTCTTCGACAAGGCCCGCGCCGGGGTGATGGAGAAGACCGGCGGCCACTACCCGGCCCCGCTCGTGGTGGTCGAGGTGGTGCGCGAGGGGATCAAGCTGCCGCTCCCGCGCGCCCTGGACGTCGAGGCCGGCGCCTTCTCGCAGCTCGTGACCTCGGACACGGCCAAGGCCCTGATGTCCATCTTCTTCCGCAAGAACGAGGTCGAAGCGCGGGCCGCGAAGCTCGGCCGCAAGGCCCGTCCGGTCGGCAAGATCGGCGTCCTCGGCGCCGGGTTCATGGGCGCCGGCATCGCCCAGGTGCTGGCGGAGAAGGGGACCCAGGTCGTGATGAAGGATCGCGACCTCGCCGCCCTGGGCCGCGGCATGGCCTTCTCCAGCGAGCGCTTCCGCGACCAGGTCAAGCGCCGCCGAATGTCCGAAGCCGAATCCAAAACCGCCCTCGGCCGCATTCAGCCCACGGTCGACTATGCCCCCTTCCGCCGGGTGGATCTGGTGATCGAGGCGGTGTTCGAGGACGTGGGGATCAAGCACGCCGTGATCCGGGAGACCGAGGCCGCGGCGCCCGAGGGGCTGATCTTCGCCTCGAACACCTCGGCGATCCCGATCGCCCGTCTCGCCGAGGCCAGCCGCCGGCCGGAGAACGTGGTCGGCATGCACTTCTTCAGCCCGGTCCACAAGATGCCGCTCCTGGAGGTCATCCGCCACCCGGGCACGTCCGAGGAGGCGCTTGCGACGGTCGTGGAAGCCGGCCGCCGCATGGGCAAGACCGTGATCGTGGTCGGCGACGGCCCCGGCTTCTTCACCACGCGGGTGCTCTCGCCGTTCCTGAACGAAGCGGCCTGGCTGCTCGCGGACGGCGCCGGGATCGACCAGGTGGACGGCGCCATGACCCGCTGGGGCTGGCCGGTCGGCCCGTTCGCGCTCATGGACGAAGTGGGCCTGGACGTCGGCCGCCACGTCGCCGAGGTGATGCACGAATCCATGGGCGACCGCCTGGCGCCGCCCCCGGTCTTCCACCGCATGATCGAGGATGAGCGCCTGGGTCGGAAGTCGAAGCGCGGCTTCTACCTCTACGACGACGAAAGTAAGAAAGGGAAGAAGACGGTGGACCCCGCGGTCTACCGCCTCCTCGGCTGGCAGCCGGCCGCGGTTCCGGACGAGGAGATCGTGGAGCGCTGCTGGCTCCAGATGCTCAACGAGACCGCCCGCTGCATGGAGGAGGGGATCATCAAGGACCCGGCGGACGTCGACATCGGCGTGATCTTCGGCTTCGGGTTCCCGCCGTTCCGCGGCGGCCTGCTCCAGGAGGCGGACCGCCACGGCCTCGACTGGGTGGTGAGCCGCCTCGAAGGCTACGCCGCGCGGCATGGCAAGCGGCTGGAGCCGGCGGAGCTGCTGCGGGAGATGGCGCGCAAGGGGGAGAGGTTCTACCCGGTTTGACCGCCGTCGTCGTCCCCTCGATCCTGTTCGCGCTGTTCGCCCTGTTCAGCGCGGCAGGGGCCTATTTCCTGACGGCCCAGACCCGCGGGCGCAACGCCGGGATCGTGGCGGCGCTGCTCACCCTGTTCTTCTTCGCCCTGCTTTTCGTGGGCATGCTATTCCTGATGCCTGCGGAAGGGCTTCCGGGGGCGTAAACTTCACGCAGACGCAGAAATGCGCGGCGCGGGTTTTGCGTTCTTCCGGACAGAGATGATCCAACCGGCGGCGGAGGTCCAGCTCGAGAGCAGGGTCACGGTGAGGGCCTATACCAGCCCCTGGGAGGCCCAGCTCGCCCGCGCCTGCCTGGAGGCGGAAGGGATCGACTCGGTCGTGACCGACGAGCACCTGGCCCGTATCTGGTGCGCCGCCACGGTCGGCGGCATCAAGCTCCTCGTCCGGGAGGAGGACGCGCCCCGCGCCTCCGAGCTGCTGCGCAACCTGCGCCCGATCCCCGACATCCACCTGGTCACCGAGGCGGACCTGCCGCTGCCGCAGCGCTGCCCCTCCTGCAAGTCGGACAACCTGTCGCTGGAGCGCTGGTCGGTGATCGGGCTCCTGGGCACCTGGCTCCTGCTCGGCCTGGCGATCCCCGTCCCGCGCCGGCGCTGGAGCTGCCGCGGCTGCGGCTCGGACTGGAAGGACGAGGATTTCGGCCTCGAGCCGGGGCAGCCGGCCGGCTAGCGCCGCGGCGACTCGCGCCAGGGAGTCGGCGCGGGAGGCAGCTCCTCGCCGTTCTGCACCCGCTCCAGCACCTCCTCCTTCGTCTTCGCATCCAGCTTCTCGCTCTTGACCTCCTGGCGCAGCCGCGCGAACGAGCTGATGTAGAGGTTCGCCACGGCCACCAGGGCAAAGGCCGAGAGGATGTAGCCGCGCCAGTCGTCCAGCAGCAGCTTGTAGCGCGTGAGAAAGAGGAAGAAGAACGTCACCCAGTGGCTGAAGCAGTACTCGCAGGTGAAGAGATAGAAGAATTTGCGGACGGCGAGGCTCTTCGCGTTCTCCGAGCGCCTGAGGCAGTACTCGCGCGGCTCGCGGAAGACCTCCTCGTGGGTCACGGTCCAGGCCACGCAGGCCACGGGGAGGGCGAGGATGAACAGCCAGAAGAGCTGGAGAACCCAGTCGGAGCCGACCGGAGGGGTCGTCACCATGGCAGCTCCTTACGCGCGAGCTCCAGGGGACGGCCCGCGCCCGGATCGCGGCGCTCGGGCTCGCCATGGCTCGGGGAATCCTCGGGCTCGTCGACCGGCTGCTCCCGCGCCGGATCCTCGGGCTCATGCTCGCCGGGAGGCTGGATCGGCTCGCGCGGGTCCCGGTCGCGGCGCGGGTCGTCTTCGGGGATGCGCAGGTCGTCTCGCATGGTGGGCAGCTATTCGCAAGAATCGCGCCCGGGGAGGGGAAAGGGGCCCTGGCTTTATGTAGGGGCGGGGCTTGCCCCCGCCCGGGAGGGGGTAAACCCCTCCCCTACATTACTGCGGCACGTCTCTAGTTCACCGGCCCCGCTTCCTGCCACATCGGCGGCCCGATCTCGTCGTCCGCGAGCTCGTCCCCGAAGTCGAAGCGGCTGCCGCTGGCGAGGTCGAAGAGGGTCCAGCCGGCGGGATCGCAGAGCGCCACGAGGAAGCTCTCCAGCTCCTCCTCCTCCTGGGGGAGCCAGGCGCCGGCGCCCAGCATCGGGTGGATGCGCACCTTGAGCGTCAGCGAATGAACGGGCTCCTCGTCCCGCGGGAGGCCGATCTCGACCGAGAAGACCTCGCCGCTCCACCAGACGCCCAGGGCCTCGCCGTGCCAGCGCACCGAGGGCAGGGCCTGCTCGATCTGCATCCGCACCTCCACGCGCGTTCCGAGCGGCTGGGCTTCGCCGTCGCTCAGCTCGTTCAGGGAGGCCACCTCGTCATGGATCTTCAGGATCAGGAAGTCCGCGTTCATGGCTTCAGGGTAGAGTAGCGACATGCTCCAGCGCAAGCGTACCGGATCCATCCTCTGCCCCTCCTGCGGCAAGCTGGTGGGCGTCTCGGACGACGTGTGCCTCAACTGCGGGCGCCGGAACCCGGGCATGTGGGGGCTCACCTCGGTCCTCGGCAACCTTGGCCGCACCCTGCCGTTCGAGAACATCGTGACCGGCGGCTGCGCCTTCCTCTTCCTGGCCATGATCGCGGCCATGGCGATGAGCGAGCCCGAGTCGCTGCAGATCATGCGGGGCTTCCAGATCCTGCCGCCGACGCGCGACGTGCTGCTCCGCTTCGGGTCCTCGGGCGCCTTTCCGGTCTTCGTGTTCGACCGCTGGTGGACCGTGCTCTCCGCCGGCTGGCTGCACGGCGACGTGATCCACATCGCCTTCAATCTCTACTGGGTCCGGATGCTCGCGCCGGCCACGGCCGAGCTCTACGGCTCCAGCCGCATGATCGTCATCTACACGTTCTCGACGATCGTCGGGTTCCTGGCGAGCAGCGCCATGGGCTGGTGGGTCTACATCGGGCAACACATGACCTGGCTGGCGGGGATCGGCCTGGGCGGAGCGCCCATGACGGTCGGGGCGTCGGCGCCCATCCTGGGCCTGCTCGGCGCGGCGGTCTGCTACGGCCACCGCACCGGGGCGTACTCGACCTCCCGGTTCGCCTGGAGCTACGCCCTGTACATGATCGTCTTCGGCTTCCTCATGCCGCGGGTGGACAACTGGGCCCACATCGGCGGCTTCGCGGGCGGCTACCTCGGCGCCATGCTGCTCCGCCCCGAGCGCCAGGAGAGCCCCGTCCATACCGGCCTGGCCGTGATCTGCCTGGCCGCCACCGCGGCCTCGATCGTGGCCTCGCTGGTGGACGTGCGGTTCTTCCAGTATCTGTAGGACACGGACACACGGACTGACACGGACGATCACGGACCCACACGGACCTGGCGACTGCCGGGAACCTGTCCGGCAGCCTTCAGGTCCGTGATCGTCCGTGCCGGTCCGTGATCGTCCGTGTGTCCGTGTCAGTCCTTGGAATTGTAAGTGGCGGCGTCACCTTTACACCTTCCAGGGGCTCTGCTAGCTTGTCCCGCGGGTTATGGAGACGCTGACCCTTCCCCTTCCGCCGGCCGAGGCGGCGCTGCGGCGCCCCCTGCGGCCTCTCGAGCTGATCGGCAACACGCCGATGCTCGACCTCTCCGGCCTGACCGGCCGGCCGGGGGTGCGCCTGCTCGCCAAGGCCGAGTTCGCGAACCCGGGCGGCTCGGTCAAGGATCGGCCGGGCCTGGCCATGGTCCTGGATGCGCAGCGCCGCGGGCTCTTCGAAGGCGGCCGGCGGCTGCTCGACGCCACCTCGGGCAACACCGGCATCGCCTACGCCATGGTCGGAGCGGCGATGGGCATCCCGGTGACGCTCTGCCTGCCCGACAGCGCCAGCCCGGAGCGCAAGCTGATCCTGCGGGCCTACGGCGCCGAGCTGCGGATGACCGATCCGCTGGCGGGCAGCGACGGCGCGATCCTCGAAGCGCGGCGCCTGGTCGCCGCGGAGCCGGAGCGCTGGGCCTACCTGGACCAGTACTCCAATCCCGAGAACTGGCGCGCTCACTATCGCACCACCGGGCCCGAGATCTGGGAGCAGACCGGGGGCAAGATCACCCATTTCGTCACGGGTCTGGGCACCAGCGGTACCTTCATGGGTGTGGGACGTTTCCTGCGCGAGCGTGCGCCCGAAGTCCGGCTGATCTCGATGGAGCCCGACTCGCCGTTCCACGGGTTGGAAGGGATGAAGCACATGGCCTCCGCGATCGTGCCGCCGATCTACGATCCCGCGCTGGCGGACGAGGCGCTCGAAATCCCGACCGAGAAGGCGTACGCGATGGTGAAGAGGCTTGCCCGCGAGGCGGGATTGCTGGTCGGCATCTCGTCGGGGGCGAACGTGGCGGCGGCGCTCGGCGTCGCCGCGGGTCTGGAGTCCGGCACGGTCGTCACGGTCCTCTGTGACAACGCGGACAAGTATCTTTCCGACCGCTTCTGGGAGGAAGCGAACGCATGAGCCGTCTGGTCATCTCGGCCGGCCACCTCAACACCGCCGGACAGCACGCAGCGGCGAGCTATCCCGACGAGTGCTGTGGCGTCCTGATCGGCCGTTCCCTCGGCGACTCCACCGTCGTGGAGCGCCTGCTCTCGGTGGACAACGAGAGGAACGAAAGCCGTCACAACCGCTACCTGATCAATCCCGAGACCGTCCTGGCCGCGCACAAGGAAGCGCGCGCGCTGGGGCTGGACGTCGTGGGCTACTACCACTCCCATCCCGACCACCCGGCGCGGCCGAGCGAGTTCGACCGCGAGCACGCCTGGCCGGGAGTGTCGTACCTGATCGTCTCCGTGGAAAAGGGGAGCGTCGCCGATGCCCGCAGCTGGCGCCTGGCCGACGATCGGGAAAAGTTCGACGAAGAAGAGATCGAGGAGGCCGCATGAGCATCACGATTCAGATCCCGACGCCGCTGCGCCGCTTCACGTCCGAACAGGGCGAGGTCCAGGTGGACGGCGCGACCGTGGGGGAGGCCCTGACGGCCCTCACGGACCGCTTCCCGACCCTGCGGCGCCATCTCTATACGGACGACGGCACCCTGCGCAGCTTCGTGAACGTCTTCCTGAACGACGAGGACGTGCGCCACCTGAAGAGCGCCCAGACCCCGGTCGCCCAGGGCGACACGCTGGTCATCATCCCTTCGATCGCCGGCGGCGCGCCCACCGCGCCTCCGACCGAAAGACCGACGGAGACGGAGACGCTGCCGGGCCTCAATCCGGCAGAGATCCGCCACTACAGCCGGCACCTGATCATGCCGGAGATCGGCACCGCCGGTCAGCGCAAGCTCAAGGCGGCCAAGGTGCTGATGATCGGCACCGGCGGCCTGGGCTCGCCGCTCGGCCTCTATCTCGCCGCGGCTGGCGTCGGCACCCTGGGCCTCGTCGACTTCGACGTGGTGGATGAGACCAACCTCCACCGGCAGGTGCTGTTCAGCAACAAGGACGTGGGTCGACCGAAGACGGAAGCCGCGGCCGAGCGCCTGCGCGGGATCAATCCGCACATCCGGATCGTCCCGCACGACACCCGCCTCGAATCGGCCAACGCGCTCGATCTGTTCAAGGACTATGACCTCGTGGTGGACGGCACCGACAACTTCCCGACGCGGTATCTCGTCAACGACGCCTGCGTGATGCTCGGCAAGCCGAACGTCTACGGCTCGATCTTCCGTTTCGAGGGGCAGGTCTCGATCTTCTGGGGAGCGCAGGGTCCGTGCTACCGCTGCCTGTTCCCGGAGCCGCCGCCGCCGGGGCTGGTGCCCTCCTGCGCCGAGGGCGGAGTGCTCGGAGTGCTGCCCGGAATCATCGGCTCGCTCCAGGCGAACGAGGTGATCAAGCTGATCACGGGAGCGGGCGAGCCGCTGATCGGCCGGCTGGTGCTGTTCGACGCGCTCAAGATGAAGTTCCGCGAGCTGAAGCTGCGCAAGGACCCGAACTGCCCGGTCTGCTCGGAGAATCCGACGCAGCGGGAGCTGATCGACTACGAACAGTTCTGCGGCATCGGCCTGCAGCCGGAGAGCGCCACGATGGCTGACGACTTCGAAATGACCGTGCAGGAGCTGAGGAGGCGGCTGGACGAGGGGCACGAGGTCGTGGTCCTCGACGTCCGCAACCCCCCGGAGTACGACATCGCCCGTATCGAGGGCTCGAAGCTGATCCCGCTCGGCGAGCTGCAGGACCGTCTCGGCGAGCTCGATCCGGCGGCCACGATCGTGGCCCACTGCCATCACGGCATGCGCTCGGCCCAGGCGGTGCGCTTCCTCCGCCAGATGGGCTTCGACCGCGCCATCAACCTGGCCGGCGGCATCGACGAGTGGAGCGTGAACGTGGACCGGTCGGTGCCGCGGTATTAGGGTCCCCTCACCCCCCGGCCCCCTCTCCCATCGCACACCCATCCCCCCGGGAGAGGGGGAGACTCACGTTGTCGATCTTCCTTGGGTTCTCACCCCAACGCCGATAGGCCCAGCGCCACGGCCGCCGCGCCCATGGTGACCGCCGTGGCCCAGCCGAGCCAGCGCAGCAGCGGCGGATTGACGCAGGCACCCATCACTTTTTTATCGCTGGTCAGCAGCGTCACGATCAGGACCAGGGGCGGCGCCAGCACGCCGTTGACCACGGCGGCGTAGAACAGCGCCTGGATGGCGTCGATCTTCATGAGGCTGAGCGCGAGACCCAGGAGGACGGCCACGGTCAGGACGCCGTAGAACTTGGCGCCGACCTTCGGCCGGTCGTCGAGCGAGCCGTGGAAGTGCAGGGCTTCGGCGATGGCGTAGGCCGCCGATCCGGCCAGCACCGGGATCGCCAGGATGCCGGTGCCGACCAGCCCCAGCGCAAAGAGGAGATAGGCGGCGTCGCCCGCGAGAGGCCGCAGCGCTTCCGCCGCCTGCTGCGCGGTTTCGATCCGGGTGTGACCGTGGGCGTGCAGGGTCGAGGCGGCGGTGAGGATGATGAAATACATCGACAATCCCGCCCAGCCCATGCCGAACAGCACGTCGGTCCGCGCCTGGCGCAGCTCCTCGACCGTGGCGCCCCGCCGGGATATGACGGTCTTTCTCCCCTGGGAGCGCTCCTCTTCGACCTCCTGCGAGGCCTGCCAGAAGAACATGTAGGGGGTGATGGTGGTCCCCAGGATGCCGACGAGCGTGGCCAGATATTTCGGGTTCCACTCGATGTGCGGCAGGAAGGTGGCGCGCAGGACCTGCGGCCAGTCCGGCCGCGCCAGGAAGGCCGTGATCACATAGGCGAAGAGCACGAGCGTGAGCCATTTGAACGTGCGGGCGAGGTGGCGGTAGCTCCACCAGACGAGCGCCGCGAGGATGCCGGCGGCGAGGAACGGCGGCCACCAGGCGCGCGGCACTCCGGTCACCATGGCGAGCGCGTCAGCCATGCCCGCCAGGTCGGCCCCGATGTTGACGACGTTGGCCACGGCGAGCAGCAGGCAGGAGGCCCAGAGAGCCCAGCGCGGGTAGCGGCGGCGTATGACACCGGCCAGCCCCTCCCCGGTCACCAGGGCCAGCCGTGCGCACATGACTTGCACGGCCGCCATCAGCGGGAAGGTCAGGAACACGGTCCAGAGCTGGCTGTACCCGAAGGCGGCGCCGGTGGTCGAGTAAGTGGAGATCCCCGACGGATCGTCGTCCGCGGCGCCGGTGACGACTCCGGGTCCCAGGTCGCGGAAGAACCGCCGGACGCGGTGCTCCGCATGGTTCCGGTCTGCGGTCATGCCGCCAAGAGTAACCTGTCCGGGATCTTCAGGGTGCCGGGGGAGCCATCTCCGCGCGGAGCTGGCCGCGGCCGAGGTTGAAATCGAACGCGAGGAGCGATTCCCTGGCGAGGGCGGCGGCAACCTTGGCATCGTATCCGTACACGTCGCGCCGGAACTGGACGGTGCCGGATTCATCCACCCAGGCGGTGAGGTAGTAGATGTGGACCGGGAGCCGCTCGCGCAGGGAGACGGTCGTGGACTCTCCCGTGAGGAGAGCGTCCTGCACCGCGTCCGGGGTCCACTTCGGGTTGTCCGCAAGCACGGCGTTCGCCAGATCGATCGGTTTTTCGAGCCGGATGCAGCCGTGGCTGAAGGCGCGCGCGCTGGCGTTGAAAAGGCGGTCGGTCGGCGTATCGTGGAGGTAGACGTTGAAGCGGTTCGGGAACATGAACTTCGCCTGGCCCAGCGGGTTGGAGACTCCCGGACGCGCGCGGAGACGGTACTCCGGTCCCAGGCGGGCGAGGTCGAGGCCCGACGGGTCCACGACCTCGAGGTTCCTGCCCCAGCCGCGGACGACTTCCATGCCCTTGCGTTGCAGGTAGCTGGAGTCCTTCGCCAGGGCCGGCTTGATCTCTTCGGCGATGATGGTCCGCGGGATGCTCCACTCCGGGTTGAGGACGAGATAGGTCATCTCGCCGCTGAAGACCGGCGTCTTGTTGCGCTGGGCCTTGCCCACGATCACTCGCATTTCCAGGGTCTGCCGGCCGTCTTGTATCAATTGCAGCCGGTAGTCGGGAATGTTGACCGCGATGTGGCGGGGGCCGAGGTCCGCGGGCATCCAGCGCTTGCGCTCGAGGTTCACCCGGAGCTGGCGGATGCGCTCCTCCAGCGGGACATCGAGCTCGGCCAGGGTGGAGGCATCCACCTTGCCGGTCGGCTCGAGGCCGTGACGGCTCTGGAAACGGCGCACGCCCTCCTCGACCACGTCGTCGTAGAGATCGTCCTGGACGGCCGCCAGTTGCATGTCTCCTTCCGCGGCCAGCCGGGCCTTGAGGAGAAGAGCTTCGGCGCCGCGGGCGCCCTTTTTCAAGGTTTTTCCAACCCGCGGCCAGCCGGCCATCCCTTCGTAGCTGGCCAGGGCGTCGCGCAGGTCGCCATAGTCCCGGGAAGACCGGGCCGTGAGGATCGATCCACCCTCTTTCATCACCTCTTCGAACCCGGCCGCCAGGTCTGCCTGCGGCGGAGCCGCGTACCAGTTGACGCCCAGGGCCGAAGGCTGGAGACGGCCGCTCGCGAGGTGCGCAGCCATCGAGAACCAGGCGTAGCTCAGGCTGAGCTCGGCCTGGGCGATGCGGAGCTGGACCTGAGGATCGTCGAGATCGGCGCCGGTCCCCGCGCCCCGGACGGCGGCGACGAGGGCTTCCTTTTGATAGAGCCGGGGCTCGAGCCCCTCGCCGGCCAGGGTGTCGATGGCCTCGACGAGCTCCCCGGCCTGAGGCCGCGGCCCCTGCGGAGTGAACCAGGCGGGCTGGAACTGCCGCTTCTCATAGAAGCCGCGCATCGCTTCCCACGCGCGGTCCGCGCTCCGAGGCTCCAGAGCCGTCCGGAGCATCGCGTTCAGAGTCGGGGGAAGTGTACGGGGAGCGTCGACGACGTAGGTGTCTTCGGGTTGCGGACGGTAGCCCGCAAAGGTCAGAGACGCGACCAGAACGAGGCCGAAGGCGCTCCACCGCAAGGTTTTATGAAAATTCCTGGTAGAAGTCCGCCCGCTCATGATATCGCCTCTCGCACAATCGGTGCCATGACTCTTGCCTCTCCGTCCCCGGTCATGAGGATGTGCGTTGTTTCAGGATTCCATTTCCAAGGGATAGACCCGCACGCCGGAGAAGCGGGTGAGCTTTCGGGGTGTCCTCCCGAGAGGTCGCCATGTGCCGAACCGGAGGACTGAACGATCACGTTTCCCCCTGTAAGAGGTCGGCAGACCCCCGGCATCGGGGTTGCAATCCGCCCTTTGCAGAAGGACCTGAAACCCGTTGTCGGGGGTAGGAGGAAAGGCTGTGAACATGCACGCTGGGAGGTGGGCTCTGGCAGGAGGCCTGCTGCTGAGCGACGAGAAGGTGACTTGGCAGGGGAGGCCGGCCCGGCTCCTGGTGATCCGTCCCGCCCTGCTTGAGCCGGATCGGAAGGACGAGCCCGCTCCCTTCGTGACCGAGGCGAAGGTCTGGCTCGACGAGAGCGGCGTCCCCCTGGCCATGGAGAGCGTCGTCGCGGTGAATTAGCCGGAGCCTGAGGGTTCCCCTTGCGAGCCTCCTTCTGATAGGCATACCGGAGCGGCTCCGGCCGCCTATCCGAAGGAGGTTCGACCTTTGCGCCAGATTCTTCTTGCTTTTGCTTTGCTGCTCGGAGGGACCGCCGTTGCCCAGGAGCCCAAGGAGGCTCCGGCTCCGCCCAAGCCGATCGAGGACCGGATCGTCTCGACGAAACACAAGGCGATGATCGGCGGCGCCTCGATCGCCTACACCGCCTCGGCCGGCACGCTCGTGCTCCGCGACGAGGAGGGCAAGGCCAAGGCGTCCGTATTCCTGGTGGCGTACACCCGGGACGGCGTGCAGGACCTGTCGAAGCGGCCGATCACGTTCGCCTACAACGGGGGGCCGGGATCGTCCTCGGTCTGGCTCCACATGGGCGCGTTCGGACCGCGGCGGGTGGTCCTCGACGACGAGGGCAGGGACCCGGGGCCGCCGTACCGCCTGACCGACAACGGCGAGTCGATCCTCGATCTGACCGACCTGGTGTTCATCGATCCGGTGATCACCGGCTACAGCCGGCCGGCCCCGGGGGAGGACCCGCGGCAGTTCCACGGCCTGCGGGAGGACGTCGAGTCCGTGGGGCAGCTCATCCATCTCTATGCCACGCGCAACGGGCGCTGGTCGTCGCCCAAGTTCCTGGCCGGCGAGAGCTACGGCACCACGCGCTCCGCGGCCCTGGTCCATCACCTCCAGGAGCGGTACGGGATGTATTTCAACGGGGTGGTGCTGATCTCCTCCATCCTGAGCTTCCAGACCGCGCGCTTCCAGGTGGGCAACGACCTGCCGTATCCGCTCTTCCTGCCGACCTACACGGCTACCGCGTGGTATCACAAGCGGCTGCCGGCGGACCTGCAGGGGGAGCTGCGCAAGGCGCTCGCCGAGGCCGAGAGCTTCGCCATGGGCGAGTACACGCTGGCCCTTGCGCAGGGCAACGACCTCGCGCCCGGGCGGCGGCGGGAGATCGCGCAGAAGGTGGCGCGCCTGACCGGCCTGTCGCCGGAGTACGTGGAGCGGGTCAACCTGCGGCCCGTGATCTTTCCGTTCACCAAGGAGCTGCTGCGCGCCGAGCGCAAGACGGTCGGCCGGCTCGACAGCCGGTTCGAAGGGATCGATTTCATGGCCGAGGGCGAGGAGCCCGAGTTCGATCCCAGCTATGCCGCGATCCTCGGGCCGTTCTCGGCGGTGCTCAACGATTACGTGGCAATGGACCTGGATTACAAGAGCGACCTGCCCTACGAGATCCTGACCGACCGGGTGCGGCCCTGGAGCTTCCGCGAGTTCGAGAACAGCTATGCCAACGTGGCCGAGGACCTGCGCGAGGCCATGGCCCGCAATCCGGCCCTGAAGGTGTTCGTGGGGAACGGCTACTATGACCTGGCGACGCCATACTTCGCCACCGAGTACACGTTCGATCACCTCGCTTTCGATCCGGGATACGCGGAGCGGGTGACGAAGGCGTACTACGAGTGCGGGCACATGATGTACATCCGCAAGGCGGACCGGGAGAAGCTGAAGCGTGACCTGGCCGCGTTCTACCGGGCCGCCGGCGGGTAGCATGCGCAGGCTTCTGATCGTCCTGGTCTGGGCGCTGCTCGCCGTAACCGTGGCGGTGGCCTGGGCGGTCTTCCACCCGGATTCCGCCCTGGTGGCCCGGGCGGCGGAGTGGCCCTGGATCGGGCCGTACGCCCAGGAGCTGCGCCGCCGGGGGCCGGAGCCGTTCTCGATCCCGCCCGAGGGGACGGAGGAGGAGCTCGGGCAGGAGGTCCCGGCGGCGGTCCGGCGCTGGCCTTCAACCGGCCCAGCGCCGCGGCCCGCGGCGGGGATCGAGTTTCCGGCCGACCTGGAGCCCGAGGGGGTGGAGCGCGTCACGGTCAGGCCGGGAATCCCGCTGCTTGCCGAGCCGCGGCCGGGAGCGTCCCAGGTGTTCACGCCGTCGAAGGTCGCGGTCCTCAAGGTGCTCGACCGGCGGCCGGGCTGGGTCCAGGTCCAGTATGACGAGGTGACCGGCTGGGTCCCCAGCCGCGACTGGACCGGTCCCGAGCCGCCCCTGGGCAGCGATCCCGACCCGGTGCGGCCGCTGACGGGCCGCGGTCCGGACGAGCAGCGGCTGGCCTTGGCGCGCGCGAAGCTGGCTCCGCCGGAGGTCGTCGGCAAGGTCGGCCCCTATCTGGTCTACACGGACCTCCGCGATCCCGCGCGCCTGCGCTTCTTCGACCGCGTGGCCGCCGGGCTGGAGGCGGCCTACCGGGCCCGCTACGGGGTCTCGCCGGTCGGCGATCCGGCCGAGGCCGTGGTGCTCTTCGTCCGCGAGAGCGACTACCGCGCTTTCCTGTCCGAGGCCACGAGCGTGGCCGAGCTGCCGGCGAGCGGTCACACGGGGCACGGCATCGTGTCGCTCTACGACGGCCGGCGCCCGGCCGGCGAGGTGGCCTCCACGCTGGTCCACGAGCTGGCCCACCTGCTCAACCGCCGCGCGATCGGTCCGGGCCTGCCGAGCTGGCTGGAGGAGGGGATCGCGGACGACCTGTCGCAATCGCAGATCGACCTTTCGGGGAAGCTGCTGCCCGGGACGCTGGGCGGCGTGACGGTCCGGGTCGGGCGGCGGATCGAGATGCACGGCGCGCGTGCCGCGCTCCAGGACCTGGTCCAGGCCGCGGAGGCCGGCCGGCTCCGGCCGCTGCCGCAGCTTCTGTCGCTCGACTGGAGCGAGTTCGTCCGCCAGGACGGGGAGCTGAACTACGCGCAGTCCTCGTTCTTCGTGCGCTACCTGCTCCAGGGCGAGCAGGGCGCGCTGGCGCCGGGGTTCCGCGCCTTCCTGCAGGAGGTCTCCAACGGAAAGCCCCCGGAGCCCGAGGCCTTGCGGGAGAAGCTGGGGAGGAGCTGGCCGATGCTGGAGGCGGGGTTCAGGCTGTGGGTCCTGGGACAGCGGCGGGGTTGAGCGCCTCCTCCTCGCGCCACACCGCTTCGCCCTCGGCATAGTGCTCGCGCTTCCAGATCGGCACTTCAGCCTTGAGCCTCTCCAGGGCGGTGCGGCTGGCCTCGTAGGCCGCGGCGCGGTGCGGAGAGCCCACGGCGATCACCACGCTCGCCTCGCCGACCGGAACCTCTCCCAGGCGGTGAACGATCGAAACCCGCGTGCCGTGTGCTTCCAGCTCGGCCACGATCTTCGCCAGGGTGTCCGCGGCCATGCGGCGATAGGCGCTGTAGGTGAGCTTCTCGACCGCCCGGCCGGCATGGTGGTTGCGCACCGTACCCAGGAAGACCACCACGGCGCCGAAACCGGGAGCCTCGACGCTCCGGACTGCCCGGTCCACGTCGATGGGGCCATCCACCAGCTCCGCCAATCCACTCCCGCCCGAGACCGGCGGGAGCAGGGCCACCTCGAAGCCGTCCGAGAGGGGCTCGTCCATGCCCGCGATGCGCCCATCCACGGCGATGGCCAGGCGGGGCCAGAGGGGGGTGAGAGCGGGATGGTCGCGGTCGAGCCGGGCGCGCAGGTCGGCGACGCGGCTGCCGTCGGGCAGCTCGACCTCGCTCTCCGTCGCGCCCAGGGCATCCCCGGCGCTGGCGAAGGCGAGGAGGCGGATCTTCATGGAGGCATGGTAGCAAAGGGGGGCGGCCGGAGCCGCCCCCCTTTCAGATGGGGTCAGGGAGTGGTGCGGGTCCCGGCAGGGGTCCGCAGCGACTCCAGGAAGCGGTCGAAGTCGCCCTCGGCCCGCGTCTTCTCCCATCCGTAGCGCTCCTGAAGAGCGCCCACGAGCTTGTCGCGGTTGCCCTCGGAACGGTCGAGGTCGTCGTCGGTGAGGTTGCCCCAGAAGCGCTTGGCATCGCCCTTGATCTGCTTCCAGCGGCCTTCGAAAACGTCGTCGTTCGCCATGTTGATCTCCTTTCGCGAGATTCGACGGTCCACCCCGGGTACAAAGCAAGATCCGGGCCGGCTCTGCTCATATAATCCGCGACGCCTAGGGAGGAAACGTGGCGATCCTGGAGAGCAAGGTCAAGCGCAACGAGGCGTTCGAGCGTCAGGCGGAGCACTGGCGGCGGGAGGTGGAGCGGCTGCGCGAGGAGGAGGAGGTCCTGAAGCTCGGCGGCGGCCTCAAGGCGCAGGACCGGCAGCGCGCCCAGGGCAAGATGACGGCGCGCGAGAGGGTCGAGGCCCTCTGCGACCCCGGCGCCCCGTTCCTGGAGCTCGGGCTCTGGACCGCCTACGGCTTCTACGAGGAGTACGGCGGCGCTCCCTCGGCCGGTGTGGTGGTGGGCATCGGCAGGATCCACGCTCGGGACGTGGTGGTGGTCTCGAACGACGCCACCGTCAAGGCCGGCGCCTGGTTCCCCCTGACCGCGAAGAAGGTCCTGCGGGCTCAGGAAATCGCGCTCGAAAACCGGCTGCCGATCGTCTACCTGGTGGACTCGGCGGGCGTCTTCCTGCCGCTCCAGGACGAGATCTTCCCGGACCGGGAGCACTTCGGCCGGGCGTTCTACAACAACGCCCGCCTCTCCGCCGAGGGGATCTTCCAGATGGCGGCGATCCTGGGCTCGTGCGTGGCCGGCGGCGCCTACCTGCCGATCATGAGCGACGAGTCCCACATCGTGGAGGGGACGGGCTCGATCTTTCTCGCCGGCCCTCACCTGGTGCAGGCGGCGATCGGCGAGAAGATCGGCATCGACGAGCTGGGCGGCGCCCTGGTGCAATGCGACATCTCGGGCGTGGTGGATCACCGGCATCCGGACGACGCCTCCTGCCTGGAGAAGATCCGGAGCCAGTTCGCCCAGCTCGCGGCGGGGGAATGCGCGCCGTTCGCCCGGCGCGAGCCGGTGGAGCCGCTCTACCCGGCCGAGGACCTCTACGGCATCCTGCCCATCGACCGCTCGCGGCCCTACGACGCGCACGAGCTGCTGGCGCGCCTCCTCGACGGCAGCGAGCTCGACGAGTACAAGGCCAACTACGGCCAGACGCTGGTCTGCGGCACCGGCTGGATCGGCGGCTGGGCGGTCGGAGTCGTGGCGAACCAGCGGTCGATCGTCCCGCGGAAGACCGGCACCGGCCCCTCGGACAAGGAGCTCCAGATCGGCGGCGTCATCTACTCCGACTCCGCGGACAAGGGAGCGCGCTTCGTGGAGCTGTGCAATCAGAAGAAGATCCCGCTCCTCTTTCTCCAGGATGTGACCGGCTTCATGGTGGGCAGCCGCGCCGAGCGCGGCGGGATCATCAAGGACGGCGCCAAGATGGTGAACGCGGTGGCGAACTCGGCGGTGCCGAAGATCACGCTCTTCGTGGGCAACTCCTACGGCGCCGGCAACTACGCCATGTGCGGCAAGGCCTACGGTCCGCGGTTCCTCTACGCCTGGCCGTCGGCGTCGATCGCGGTCATGGGGGGCGAGCAGGCGAGCAGGACGCTGCTCTCGATCCAGCTCAAGAACCGCGGAGCGGACGTCTCCGAGGAGGAGAAGCAGCAGCGCCTGAGCGAGATCCAGGCGCGCTACGCCGCCGCCATGAACCCCCGCTACGCCGCCGCCCGCCTCTGGGTGGACGGCATCGTCGATCCCGCCCGCACCCGCGAGGTGCTCGCCCGCTCGCTCACCTGCGCGGCCATGAACCCGCGCCTGCCCGAGTTCAGGACAGGCGTGCTGCAGACGTAAATCGCTAGCCCGTATCCCACCGCTTGAGGATCATCTGGATCTCGTCGCGGTGGGTGCTCTCGTCGCGGATCAGATCGTCGAACTCGACGGCCAGGCCGTAGTGGCCGAGGGCCTCGGCCTGCTTGCGGCGGAGGACATAGCGGTCGATGGTCTCGATCTCGTCCTCCAGGGCATTGCGGAGCATCTCCTTGGAGTCGCGCGCCGCCTTGACGGCCGACGGCACCGTGGTGGGGATGCCCCCGAGGGTGACGATCTTGTCGGCCAGGAGCGCGGCATGGCCGAGCTCGTCCGGGATCTCGCTCTCGAAGAACTGCCGCAGCTCCATCCGCCATTGCCCCTGCACCTGGCTGGCATAGGTGCGGTAGGTGATGACCGCCGCATACTCGTGGGCCAGATCCACGTTCAGCCCTTCGAGGAACTGCTCCTGGCTCACCTCGGCAGAGCCCTTGGTCTGCCGCTCGTCAAGCGTCGTTGTCGTGTCCATACGTCTCCTCTCCTTTCACCGGTCATCTCATCCATCCTCGCATGCAAAAACCTGACCTCTCAGGGCGAGGAAACCCCCCTGTGCTAGGCTTGCCCGGCCTATGAGGACGATCCGGATCGGCAACGGCCAGGGCTTCTGGGGGGACAACGTCGATGCTCCCGTGGAGCTGCTGCGCGGCGGGGAGATCGACTACATCGGCATGGATTACCTCGCCGAGGTGACCCTGTCGATCATGATGCGGCAGAAGCGCAAGGACCCGAGCCTGGGCTATGCCACGGACTTCATCGGCTTCATCCGCCGGGTCCTCCCCGAGATCAAGGAGCGCAACGTCCGCATTCTGGCGAACGCCGGCGGGCTCAATCCCCGGGCCTGCCGCGAGAAGATCTTCGAGGTGGCCCGCGAGCTCGGCGTCTCCGGCGTCCGGGTGGGCGTGGTGGAGGGGGACGATATCTTCCCCCGACTGCGCGAGCTGACGGATGCCGGGCATGCGCTTGCGAATATGGACACTGGCCAGCCTCTCGGGCCCACGATCGACCAGGTGATGAGCGCCAACGCGTATCTCGGCGCGCGGCCGGTCTGCCAGGCGCTCAGCCAGGACGCGCTCATCGTCCTCTGCGGCCGGATCACGGACACCGCGCTCGCGCTGGCGCCCATGGTCCACGAGTTCGGCTGGGCCGAGGACGACTGGAATCATCTCGCGGCCGGCACCATCGCCGGGCACATCATCGAGTGCGGCGCCCAGTGCACCGGCGGCAACTTCAGCCGCTGGTGGGAGGTCCCCGACCTCTGGAATGCCGGCTATCCCGTCGTCGAGGCCTGCGCGGACGGCACCTTCACGGTAACCAAGCACGAGGGGACCGGCGGCATGGTGACGGTCGAGACCGTGTCCGAGCAGCTCCTTTACGAGATGGGCGATCCCCAGGGCTATATCACCCCGGACGTGATCGCCGACTTCACCTCGATCCGCCTGGAGCAGGAGGGGAAGGACCGCGTCCGCGTCTCCGGCATCCAGGGCAAGCCCAAGACCCCCTTCCTGAAGGTTTCGGGCTCCTACCTCGCCGGCTACAAGGCCAGCGGCCAAGTTACCCTTTCCGGCCCTCGCGCCGTGGAGAAGGCCCGGCTCGCGGCCGAGGTGGTCTGGAAGCGGCTGGAGCGGGCCGGGGTCACCTTCCGCGAGGAGGACCGGAGCGTCGAGTTGTTGGGCACCGGCGCCTGCCTGCCGGGGATCCTCGACGCGAACGACGATCTCCCGGAAGTCGTGCTCCGGCTGGGCGTGCGCGACGACGATCCCGGCAAGGTGGAGCGCTTCGGCATGGAGATCGCGCCGCTCATCACCGCCGGTCCTCCCGGCGTGACCGGTTTCGCCGGCGGCCGGCCCAAGGCCCAGGAGATCGTTGCCTACTGGCCCGCGCTCCTCGCCCGCGAGGAGGTCGAGGGCCGGATCGACGTCACGGTCGAAGAGGCATGAGGTATCAGCGAGTCCCCCATATGGACGAGCGTGTCCCGTAGGGGCATGAGCAGCCTCTTGACATGCGTAGTCTACAGGATACACTTCCGAGATGCCTGTCAGGGTTACCGAGGTCTACCTCAGTTGGATCAACTCGCTGAAAGATCCTGGAGGTCGAGCCCGCATTCAAGTCCGCGTTGATCGTCTTGTTCATGGAAATGCCGGAAAGCATAGAATCCTCACCAACGGCGTCTGCGAATTGAAGATCGACTTTGGCCCAGGGTACAGGGTCTACTACACCGAGCGTAGCGGAACCGTGATCGTGCTGCTGGTCGGAGGCGACAAGTCAACTCAAGCGCAGGACATCAAGACCGCCATAGCTCTTGCCAAGAACCTGTAGGAGTGCCACATCATGCGTAAGACGACTGAAAGATCGGCGGCCAAGACCGCGGCAAGGGCCAAGACAAAGACCCTTGCCTACGACGTTGCCGCGCAGCTTCGTACGCCCGAGGAGATGGCCGCGTACCTTGATGCCTGGTTCGCAGAGGCTCCGGACGATGCCGCGGGGATTGCTCGCGCCCTTGGCGACATCGCACGCGCACGCGGCATGACGCAGGTCGCACGCGATGCAGGGCTGAGCCGAGAAAGCCTTTACAAGGCTCTCAGCGAGGACGGCAATCCCAGCTTCGCGACCGTGTTGAAGGTTGCTCGCGCACTGGGAGTTCGCCTGCACGCCCAAGTGACATAGGCCCTGATGCCTACGGGGTTCCCCGGAGGCCTATACCGAGAAAGCGTCACGTTTTCGAACCCTTGAACGCGGTTGGGGCCGAGGCAGTGCAGCGGGTGATCGTGCTAGGCTTCGCCGGCTATGAGGACCGAAGAGGCATGAAAGGCTGGTACGCCGGCCTGCTCGCCGGCCTACTCCCCGTCCTGCTCCTCGGCTTCGGCTACAGCGCCCTCGCGGACCGCACCGCCTTCGTGCTCTGGGCCCTGGGGCTGGCCGTCGCCTGGATCCTCGTGCTGCGGCAGGGGATGGAAGCGGGGTTGCGCAGGCCGTTGCTTGCGGGATGGCTCCTCCTGTTGCTGGCCGCGGGGCTCGCCGGGTTCGCCTGGCTGGAGTCGAAGCACCATGAATCTTTGGACCTCGGCTTCCGCGCGGTCCTGCCCGGGATCTACCATCCTGCCTTCACCTCGCCGCGCAGCGCGGGAGTGGCCGCGGGGGTCCTGGGCGTGGCGGCGCTGGCCGGGTTTGGTCTGGCATACCTCAAGAGAGAGGCGCGATGAGGAAGAAGGTCCGTCTGTACCAGGTGGCGAACGCCCGCTCGGGCGACAAGGGGGACGCCAGCAACGTCGGCCTGATCGCCAAGAGCCCGCAGCTCTTCGAGATCCTCCGCGAGCAGGCGACGCAGGAGCGGGTCAAGGAGCACTTCCGCGAGGTCTGCCGCGGGAAAGTCGACCGTTACGAGGTGCCCAACCTGCTGGCGCTCAACTTCATCCTCCACGACTCGCTCGGCGGCGGCGGCACGGAGAGTCTGAAGACGGACGCCCAGGGCAAGACTCACGCCCAGGGGCTCCTCCAGATGGAGATCGAGGTGCCGGAGGAGCTGCTGACATGAACGAACGGCCGTACGAGCGGCTGGAAGTCAGGCGCGATCGTGATCTCCTCTGGGTCACCCTGAACGATCCGGACCGCGCCAACGCTCTCTCCCCGGCGCTGATGGAGGAGCTGACCTCGCTCTACCGCAGTCCGCTGCGCTCCGAGGGGATCCGCGCCGTGATCCTCTCCGGGGCGGGCAAGAGCTTCTCGGCCGGGGCCGACCTGCAGCACCTGCGCTCGCTGCTCGACGCGAGCGAGGACGAGAACCTGCGCGACTCGCTGCGCATGCGCGATCTGTTCGAGGCGGTGCTGCGGCAGGACGCCCTGACGATCGCCCTGGTCCAGGGCGCCTGCGTCGCGGGCGGCTGCGGTCTGGCCACGGCGCACGACTTCGTGGTTTCTGCGGACGATGCGCGGTTCCTCTACAGCGAGGTGCGGATCGGCTTCGTCGCGGCCCTGGTGGCCACCTACCTGCCGCTGCGCCTGCGCGGCTCCGACATCCGCGAGCTGCTCCTCTTTCCCCGTTTCCTGGAGGCGCGCCAGGCACTGGAAATCGGGCTCGTCAACCGCGTCTGCCCCGCAGAGGACCTGCACAAGGTCGGCGAGGCTCTGGCCGCGGAGATCCTGGAGACGGCGAGCTCCGAGTCGATCGCCCGCACCAAGCGGCTGCTCCTGGACGTGCTCGGCCGTCCGCTCGACCAGGCGATGCTCCATGCCGCGGGCGTCAATGCTGCGGCGCGGGGGACGGCCGACTGCAAGCACGGCATTGCTACCTTTTTGGAGACCAAGAAACCTCCGCGCTGGAGGGATTGAGGCGGAGCTGGATGCGCCTGATCCTGTTCGACATCGACGGCACGCTGCTGGAATGCGGATTCCAGGGCCGGGAGGCCCTGAACGCGACTCTCGACGAGGTCTTCGGTGCGACGGGCAGCATCGATCGGTTCGATTTTGCCGGCAGGACCGACCCCGGGATCGTGCTGGACGTGCTCAGGGAGGCCGGGCTTGCCGAAAGGGATATCCTGGCCCGCATCCCCGAGGTGAGGGCGAAATACGCGGCCAGGCTGGAGGAAAATCTCGACGTCGAACGCATGCGGCTGCTCCCCGGGGTCTCGGAGACCCTGGAATCGCTCGCCCGCCGGAAGGATGTGGTGCTGGGGCTGGTCACGGGAAACTGGGAGCCGGGAGCCCGGACCAAGCTTTCCCGTTTCGATCTGAACCGATTCTTCGACTTCGGCGCATTCGGCTGCGACGCGGTGAACCGCTCGGACCTGCCGCCCGTGGCCCTGGAGCGGGCAGAGCGGCTCACGGGCCGGTGCTTCCATCCCGAGGAGGCGCTGATCGTGGGCGACACGATCCACGACATTTCGTGCGCCCGCGCCCATGGCATTCCGGTGCTCGCGGTCGCCACCGGCCGGACGACCGCCGAGACCCTGCGGGAGGGTGGAGCGGACCGGGTGGTGACGGACCTGACCGAGATCGCCGATTGGTGAGCTAGGCCGCCAGCGGCCCGCCGGCCCTTGCCCACTCCACCATGCCGCCGGTCAGCTCCACCACGCGGCGGACGCCCAGAAAGCGCAGCGCGAGGCTCGCCGCCCGCATCGCCGGATCCTCCGGCTCCTGCCCGACGACGATGAACTCGGTCCGGTCATCCGTCCCCTCCGGCAGTATGTGGAGCCCCTCCGGCGGAGCGGAGAGGGCGCCGGGGATGTGGCCTCGGTCGTACTCCTCCCGCGTGCGCACGTCGACGATCCGGTAAGGGGGGAAGGGCGCGCGGATGCGGCGGCGCACCTCACCCGCGTGGGTCTTGAAGATCACACCATCGAAATGTGGGTCCATGTGGCCTCCTGGCTGGGGGGATGCTATCCCACCAGGTGCCGGCGGAACCAGCGCTGGGTGGCATTCAAGGCCTGGATGAGCTGCGGGGTGGGGCCGACGAACGGGTGCCGGGCGCCGAAGGTGTGGTTGGCGCCCCCGATGCGGAGAAGCTCTCCCGAAGAGGCTGCTGCCAAACGGTCGGACTCGGCCACGGGCACGCTCTCGTCGTCCTCGCCGTGCACGATCAGCCACGGAGCGCGCACGGCGCGGGCGGCGGCGAGGATGTCCAGGTCATCGCGGGTCTCCAGCTCTTCCAGGAGACCGAGCCCGAGGGCGAGCTGCTGGCCGGTGCGGGCGTTGACCACCGGAAGCCGGCCGTCGCGCCGCCAGTCCTCCTTCTGCTCGGGCGTGTAGCGGTCGAAATCGGCGACGGATGCCCAGGTGACCAGGGCGCGCACCGGTTCGCGGGCCGCGGCCAGAACTGCGTTGCCGCCGCCCCGGCTGTGGCCGAAGAGCCCCAGGCGGGTGCGGTCCACACGGCCGGGAGCGAGGGTCTTGCCGGTCGCCTCCAGCACGGCGAGGAGATCGGCGAGCTCGCGGCCGTGGGTGTTGGCCTGGAAGGCGTCGGGGTCGGTCACGAGGTCGTCCCCCGGGAGCATGCCCGCGCCTGAGAGGTTGAAGCGGACCACGACGAAGCCGCGGTCGGCCAACAGGGCCGCGAGGTAGGGGAAGAACCCCCATTCCTGGAACCCCTTGAACCCGTGGCAGATGACCACGGCGGGCCGCTCGCCCGGCTCGTCCGGCAGGTCGATCAGGCCGTGGAG